>Ga0209828_1003794_pt1 | contig 11264 bp, 9 predicted proteins | sample MaitaG_FD_187429 | JGI IMG/M metagenome (GOLD analysis project Ga0209828, IMG submission 187429) | Marine algal microbial communities from Maine, USA - Maine_Asex2 metaG (SPAdes) (version 2) | ecosystem: Host-associated > Algae > Red algae > Unclassified | place: Maine, USA | collected 2015-01-05
AGGTCGCACCGGCTGCCAGTGCATTAGCCACTTTAAGCACGACCTGATTCATTGGCCAGTTCCAGGGAGTGATTAGTGCAGCGACTCCAATCGGCTCGTAGTGGATTTGATCATTAGGTGCTTGATTATTTAGGCCGCGCTCAAATTCAAAGTTTTCTAGCGAGTGAATCGCTGTTTTTAGATGTCCAAGTCCAGCGGCGGTTTGGGACATCTGGGACAAGGCAACGGGTGCGCCCATCTCTGTGGAAATCGCAATCGCCATCTCATCGCTACGTTTTTCATACTGCTCGACTAGCGCCGCAAGGTATCCTAAACGCTCTTCTTTACTCGTACTACTCCAGCTATCAAACGCCGCTTTGGCTGCTGCAACAGCGGCATTGGTGTCTGCTTCGCTGCCGAGTGTAATGGTCGCTGCGACGGCTTCGGTAGAAGGGTTGATAACATCAAGTGGCTGGCCGCCTTGAGAGTCAGTCCATTGGCCGTTGATGTAATGCTGTGCGTTGTTCATATGATTCATTTTCCTTTTTGCCCTTAAACTCTGCTTGATGAGACAGAGAGCGCTGAATTATTTGTGTGACCCTCTATAGTGACCCGACAGATAGCCATCGTGCAATTTGAATTTTTGATTTTTTCCCCAAACCACCATCATCCTAGTTTCGCGCATAGAGCTCGCCGCAGGGGAGGACGTTAATTAGGGATTTTTTTTAAACGTGCTATCTTTGTATTCTGGCCCACCCCATATCACTTTACGTTTTATAGGAAAGCGACGAAGCACAGCAGCGCTGAGGCCACGCAATGCGGCGAAATAGCAGTCTCTATTTGGTGTAAGATTGTTCTAATAAAACAGTTGGTGGTTAAAATGAAAAAATCAGTCGCGATGGTTGCCCATGACAGAATGAAAACGGAACTTTGTGAGTGGGTAGTCACCAATAAAAGCCAGTTTCAAGACCGTAAGATTGTGGCGACAGGCACCACGGGTAAACTGCTGTTGGAGCACGTTCCAGGCTTGGATATTACACGTTTGAAAAGCGGCCCTCTAGGCGGTGATCAACAAATTGGCGCAATGATTGCTGAAGGTAAATTGGATGCTTTGTTTTTCTTCCAAGACCCAATGACGCCACAGCCACACGACTCGGATATAAGAGCCTTAGTTCGTTTGGCGACCGTCTATGATATCCCGATTGCTTGTAACCCGAGCACGGCGAATTATTTAGTTAGTAGTCCTTACTTTGATCATCCTGAAAAAGCGCCCGGCGCTGACTCGGTACAGGAGCAATTCCATGATTATTTGGAACGGAAAATTGACTAATTTTGCTAAATCGCAAACATTCCGCCTAGATCGTGTTAAAAAGTCTTATAAATTAAAGCTTTTAGCCCTTAATTTTTCTCACTAAAGATTTTTCCAGGATTCATAATGCCATTTGGATCAAACATCGCTTTTAACCCTCGCATATAGGCAATTTCAGCATCTGAGCGTGAGTAAGCAAGATAGTCTCGTTTCAATAAGCCTACGCCATGCTCAGCTGAAATACTGCCATTCAGGTCCTTCACCATTTGAAAAATATGAGGATTTACTGCAGCACAAATATCAAAAAACGCCTCTTTTTTCATATCCATAGGTTTCAAAATATTAATGTGCAGATTCCCATCGCCAATGTGGCCATACCAAAGTACTTTGAAATTGGGATAGTGCTGCTCAATCAGTTCGTCCAATGCCTCCAGAAACGCTGGAATATTAGAAACCTTAACTGCTAGGTCATTTTTATAAGGCGTGTACTGCGAAATTGATTCCGAAATGTCCTCGCGCAGCCGCCACAAATTGCGGGCCTGTTGCTCGCTCTGACTCATCACGCCATCGACCACCCATCCCTCATTAACGCACTGCTCAAACGTTTCTAAAACCGAGCTTTCCGTTGCTTCGCTATCATTCTCAAATTCGATTAGCAGGTAGTAAGGAGCATCCGCTTCAAAAGGTTTTGGAACCCCTTTGTGTGCATGAACGATTTTCACAGAATCCTCTGAGAAAAGCTCAAGCGCAGTAGGGTCAACAACATCTCTGAAAGCCTGTAAGGTTTTCATAATCGCCGGTACATCACTGATGCCGACGACCATCACGGTAAGGTTGTTTGGTGGCTTTGCCAAGTACATAGTGGCTTCGGTAATGAATCCTAAGGTGCCTTCAGAGCCGATAAAGACCTGCCTGAAATCATAGCCGGTCGCGTTTTTTACTAGCCCATGATTTAGGTCAAGAATGTCGCCTTTGCCTGTGACAACTTTTAGCCCAGCAACCCAGCTGCGCGTCAAACCGTAGCGAACGACCTTTATTCCGCCTGCATTTGTCGCTATATTGCCGCCAATATGGCTAGAGCCGGAAGAGGCGAAGTCAACCGGATAAAAGAGCTGGTTGTCTTCAGCCAATTGTTGGAGCTGTTTAGTGATGACGCCAGCTTGGCAGAGTGCTGTGCGGTCAGTCGCATTGAAGTCTAGGATCTTGTTCATCCTCTCGAACGAGACAACCACTTCCTGATTGGCTGCGATCGCGCCACCACTGAGTCCCGTACGGCCACCGGACGGAACAAGAGAGAAAGGTGTTTGGTTGGCCAGTTTGACGAGTGCTTGCACCTGCTCGGTTGACTCTGGAAATACGATGGCAGATGGGTTAGGTGTATCTGCGTTGGACCAGTCCTTGCCGTATTGGCTTAGTGAGTCAGAGTCAGTTAACAATTGCTTCTTATCAAAAACTTGATTTAGCTTATCAATGAGTTTCATTTATGCACTCCCGCTATAAGCCCAGCCGAAATCCGAACTGCAACGGGCGGGTGTCCTTTCCCAACAGGAGAATCAACAAGTTATACCCCAAACGACTAGGCGGATGGATGCGTGGTTTGATGATTTTTAGATACTGGAGTGCTTCGAGCTGATAGTCGTGTTTTGCAAACGTACGCTTCAGGCTTTTTTCAGTGAAAAAACGATAATGGGTGCTGTCGAGAATACCATCATCCTGATATTCCCAGTCTTTGCGTAGCATGAGGTTTAGGATATTGCTTAAGTGGCGGACATTGGGCACTGAGCCGACGATGCGTGCACCGGAGCTCATCTTTTGCTTAATGGAGGCGAAGAAATAGTCGTGATCAGTAAAGTGCTCAATCACATCATTGCAAATGATCAGGTCAAAATGTGCATCAGGTAAGTCGGCATAAGCCTCCTCATAAGTGGTGCGAAATACCTTGTCGAGGCAAGCCGTAGCTTGTTCAGCTGCCTGTGGAAAGGGCTCGATTCCCCAGTACTCACATTCGCTGTCCAATAGGCGTCTGAAGCTCCCATCACCGCAGCCAATTTCCAATACCCTCTTCGGCTTTTGGTCTATGAGTGCCACAATTTCTGGGCGGTTTCCCTGATAATAATGCGGTAGATCTGACATGCCGGTGCTCTTGTTATATGTATTGTGTGAAGGAAGTCGTTCTTTATGCCGCATCAACTGTCCGTTGCTTCTGCACACCAAGCCCCTCAATGCCTAGTTCCATAGTGTCCCCAGCTTTAAGATAAAACGGCTCAGGCTTCTGTCCCAGACCCACCCCAGGAGGAGTTCCTGTAGAAATTACATCGCCAGGTTGCAGGCTCATAAACTGCGATAAATAAGCAACGACATGCGCGACCCCATAAACCATCGTCTCTGTCGAACCATCCTGATAACGGTTGCCATTCACCTCAAGATACATTGGCAATGCTTGTGGGTCAGGAATCTCATCGCGTGTCACCAGCCAAGGTCCGATCGGCCCAAATGTATCGCAAGATTTACCCTTAACCCATTGGCCAGAGCGCTTAATCTGGAAGTCTCGCTCAGAGATATCATTGATCACACAGTAACCCGCAACATGATCGAGCGCATCCACCTCATCAATATATTTAGCATGCTTGCCAATTACCACACCCAGCTCAACTTCCCAGTCTGTTTTAGTCGATGTGCGAGGGATTTCAATATCATCGTCAGGGCCGCAAATCGCTGAGGTTGCCTTGAAAAATACCACGGGTTCAGGTGGTACTTTTAATCCGGCTTCTGCTGCGTGATCTGAATAATTAAGACCAATGCAGATGAATTTGCCAACATTTGTTACGCAGGCACCGATGCGTGGGCTGCCTTCAACCATAGGAAGTTTTTCATGGTCTAACTGAGAGAGCGTTTGCAACTGCTCGTCGCTCAGGTTTGCACCAGACACGTCACTTATATGGGCAGATAAATCCCGAATATTGCCATCGTTATCCAATAAACCGGGCTTCTCCTGACCTATTTCACCATAACGTAATAGTTTCATTATTACTTCCTCTCTTTAATTCAACGCTGACCAAGTACCTGAAGCTGGCTAAATGATCAAACTGTACAATGGGCGATGATATCGCTTGTGATAGGCAGACAATATCTGATGTCTGCCTAGACGTCTTATTTTGGAGCTGTGACGGCTACAGTGCCCAACCACCATCAATAATATGCGCTTGTCCTGTAGTAAAGGCACTTTCATCTCCTCCCAAATACACTGCTAATGCCGCCATTTCCTCAGCAGTACCGATACGCCCCATGGGTTGGCGGGCAATAAACGCAGCCAATGCTGATTCATAATCGCCGGTATCGCGCAGTCGCTGATGCATCGAGGGGCTTTCTACGGTCGCAGGACATATAGCGTTACAGCGTATGTTTTCAGTAATGAAATCAGCGGCAATCGACTTGGTCATGCCAATAACCGCCGCTTTTGAAGCAGTATAGGCAAAACGATTGGGTACACCTTTAACCGATGAAGCCGCCGATGACATATTGATAATCGAGCCTTTACCTTTGTCTCGCATACCCGGGATAAATAAACGAGCTAGGCGATACATAGCTTTGCAGTTTAGGTTGAATGAAAAGTCCCAGTCGTCTTCATCACATTCTAAAATCGTACCGGAGTGAACGAACCCTGCGCAGTTAAATAATATATCGACAGGGCCGGTCTCATCCACGACACGTTTGACCGCTTCGGCATCCGTCACGTCTAAATTGATTGCCGTTACGCCGTCCATAGCTGCCAATTCATCCAGCGCTTGTTGGTTGATATCACAAGCGATAACTTCAGCGCCTTCACGGATATAGGCTTCCACTGTCGCACGGCCAATACCCTGACCAGCGGCAGTAATAAAGGCCTTTTTGCCAGCAAGTCGTCTTGAGTCAGTCATAGTCTAATCCAGTAGGTAATCTCTCATGAGCTGAGAGTTGATTGGTCAATAGTAACGATATCTTTATCGAACGTTACTTCAGAATATATCAGCGTTTAATCCAGAACCAAAGAGTCAATCTTGAGATCCAACCATCGTATGGATAGCTTATAAAGTATAAACGGACTGGTAGCGCAAACATAACAAGAAAAATGGGCGGCCCCTGAAATTAGTTGCACATTTTATAGGGTTATTAAGGAAATGTGATTGCAAATAGCTGGTTTTAATGTAGTTTATCTCCATCGTTTAGTCGGTTAGCGATAGATTAAACGTTGCTTTAAAGCACTTTAGTCTATTCTGATAAATGTTAATTCATGCAATTTGAAACGTATTAGGTGCGCGTCAAATCAGAATTCAAACGATTTCTGGGGAAATCATTACATGAGCCAAGCAACTACAGCACAATCAGGTAAAACTCGAAAAAAGCGTTCGCCAAATACACCGCCAACAGGCCCAGCGCGATTTTTAGATGGTAAGTCCAATTTTACGATTGCTGACCACGTTTACAACCAACTCCACAGAAGTATTGTTAGTCTGGAGTTAAAACCAGGTTCACCGATTTCTGAACAGGAAATTGCACAAACAGAAGGGGTCAGTAGAACGCCCGTTCGTGAGGCAATCTTGCGACTGTCAAAGGAATGTCTCGTTGAAGTCGTTCCAAAGTCAGGGACGTACGTTGGACGCATTCCATTAGCGTCTTTGCCGGAAGCACTGATCGCAAAAAGTGCTTTAGAGCAGGTAGCTATAACAGCTGTGGCCAAGCGCGCAACGCCTAGCCAAATCATGAAGCTCAAAGCATCATTGGAAGAGCAGCGTGAAGCAGCCGTTGATAGCAACTATAAGTATTTTAGACAAGCCGATAAGGCTTTCCATCAGCTGATAGCGAGCATTGCGGGTTACCCGAGTATTTGGGCGATGATTGAGCAACTGAAAGTTCAGATCGATCGCACGCGACGCCTGATTTTACAGGATGAGGGTGCCATGACTATGACGCTTGAAGAACATACTTTGATCGTTGAGGCGATAGAAAACAATAAGCCTGCTACCGCCGCGAGCCAGATGGATGAACACATGAGACGCATTGAGAAAGCAGCAGTGGAAGCGTGCAAAAATTTTCCTGAGTATTTTATTCAGGACTAACCCGGTCCTTATATAGTTTTAAAGGGCCTAATGTTTCTAAACATTAGGCGCTAATAATAAAAATGTTTATTGAGCTATACTTCGCTAACTGTATCCCTTCAAATGCTAGCGATTACCATGACGAAAAGCGTTACCACTCAACTGATTATTGTCGACGATGACTTCGATCTTAGGGACTCTTTAGAAGCTTATTTCGATACGCCTGAGTTTAATGTGGTTAGTTTCAGTTCTGGTAAAACCCTCCTAGAAAATCTTCCTAGTAATTTTAACGGCGTCATCGTGTGTGACTTAAAGATGCCTGAGATGAGTGGATTACAAGTCTTAGAAGCTCTTCAGTCAATATCCGATTCTCCTCCTGTTGTCCTTATGACTGCCTTTGGCGATGTACCTATTGCTGTGAAAGCAATGAATCTGGGTGCTTATGATTTCATTGAAAAGCCTTTTGAGCCGACGGTGATGCGTGAGAAGGTACTACAAGCAGCAAGCACGCGTCGGACTCAAGCTAAAAGCCAACCTTTAGATGAAAAAATCAAACTACGTGAGTACGTTGATAACTTTGAAAAGTCTTTACTCGAACAAGGCCTAAGGGAGTGCTCTGGTCATATCGGCAAGGTGTGCGATCTGCTAAATATTCCACGTAGAACTTTAAACGAGAAGCTGCTTAAGCACGGCATTAATCGTCAGAACTTCCTTAACTAAGTGATCAGTGGGGTGTCCTATCTTATTTAATAAGCCAATGTTGAAAGGGTCTCAAGCGCTATATTGGTTGTTAGGATCAATACTGCTATTGCTCATTGTTTTGATTCATGCGCTTCTGCGTGACAACTACCTTCAGCTTCAAGCAAGTAAACAACTCGAACGAGTTGAGGTTTATCAGAGCGCACTTTACGCCACGCTGAGCCGGCATGATTATTTGCCGCAAGTTTTGAGTAAAAATGATGAGCTGTTTGAAAAGGCTTATCAAAACCCTGATGAAGCGAGCCAGATTCTTGAGTCCATTCGCAGCACTTCACAAGCAGACTTTGTGTTTATTCTAAGGCCTGATGGAACAACAATAGCCTCAAGCAATTGGCAGGATGGTGAAAACAGTTTTGTTAATAAAAACTATGGATTCCGGCCCTATTTCACTGAGGCCTTGAAGCAAGGTAGTGGGACTTTTTTCGGGATTGGTGCAACGACGAGCATACCCGGATACTTTGTTTCCTCACGGTATCCTGAAACGGGACCGGTCACCGCAGTTACAGCGGTTAAAGTAAATTCATCTTCGCTAGATAAAAACTGGAAAAGTGACGAAGAAAGTGTCTTTGTCTCTGACAGAAATGGGGTGATTGTTTTAAGCAGCAATACTAACTGGCGATATAAAACATTGCAGCCCCTTACAGGTGTTCAGCGATTAGAGATTAAAGAACAGCAGCAGTTTGGTAATGAGCCGTTAGCTCTTTTGATTAGAAAGCTGTCTTTGGAAAATGATTCATTAGTAGAGATACAAGGGATTCGTTATCTCGAAACGACAGCCGATGTTGGCAAGATGGGCTGGAAGATCCATTATTTGGCTCCTTACTCAGTGGTGCAAAGTCAGCTGGTTTCGTTTTGGTCTAAAGCCATCATTCTGGCATTGATTGCTCTAGCCGCATTGCTTCTCATACGCACGACCAATACTCGTAATGCTTTGAGGGTTTCACAAGGCGAGTCAATCAAGCTGCGTGAGCTCAATCAGTCATTGGAGCATGAGATTGTTGAGCGCAGGCAAGTTGAGGCTGCGTTACGCAAAGCTGAGATCGATTTGCGTCGTACCAGCAAACTGACAGCAATGGGGCAGTTGTCGGCTTCGATAACCCATGAATTGGGTCAGCCGTTATCTGCAATGCGAACTTATATGGCGAGCATGGGGCAGAGTAGAAGCCCTGAGTCACAGCAAAAAACGCTAGGTAAGCTGACTTCGCTGGTTGATCGCATGATCTCTATCACCCAGCAGCTACGTTATTTCGCTAGAAGTGGGGATAAAGAAATACGCCGTATCAATCTGCTAGATACTATCGAAGGTGCTTTAAATATTACCCAGCCCGCTATTCAAGGAGGCGAAGTAACGCTAGATATTCAAGAGCCTGATGAGCCTGTTTATGTTATTGCAGGCAGTGTGCGAATGGAGCAGGTGTTGGTTAACCTGATTCGCAATGCGTTAGACGCGATGCAGGATAATGATGAGGGCTTACCGAAGCAGTTGTTAATAGCCCTGACACAAAGTGATGAGCATGCGATTCTCACCGTTGAAGATACGGGTTCTGGCTTGTCTGAAGAGTCGATCAAAATGCTATATGAGCCTTTTTATAGTACCAAGCCATCCGGTATCGGCATGGGCTTGGGTTTAGCTATTTCGACTAATATTATTGCTGAACTGGGCGGCACCATTCTCGGTGAAAATCGGCAAGAAGGTGGAGCTCGTTTCGTTGTTACTTTGAATCGGCGGAAATCCGCCTAACACCTCAACAAAAAACTTTGCTAATCTAAGCCTCGAATACTTATATTAATGTTGGAGGAAAACATGAAAAAGAACCTTACGGCTCTGTTCGTTGGTGCTGCTTTAGCAGTTTCTGTTAGCACGGCAAATGCTGACAACAAGGACTACGTTCTAAACACAGCGTCTACTGGTGGTACTTATCACCCAGTAGGAACAGCGATTTCTACGCTGTCTAAAATCAAATTACTCCCTAAGGAAAAGTTCAGCCTAACTGCGGTTAACTCGGCGGGTTCTGGCGCTAACGTACAGGCAATGGGGGCAGGCACTGCCGACTTTGCTATCTTGCAAGGCCTTTACGGTTCTTATGCGGCAACCGGTACTGGTCCAGTGACGGCTAAGCAAGAGAACATGCGTTCTGTCACAATGCTTTGGCAAAATGTTGAACAGTTTGTGCTGTCAAATGAGTTTGTAAAGACAGGCACCATGGCCGACATGCTGGCAGTAAAAGGCAAAACTGTAGGTATGGGTAAGCAAAATTCAGGCACACTAGGTTCTAACACGGTGCTACTGGCGGGCCTTGATTTAGATGTTGATAAAGACTTTACACTGATGCATGCAGGCTATGGTCCAACGGCTGATGCCATGGCGAATGGACAATCGGCGGCAGCAGGTATTCCTTCAGGTCCACCAACGGGCGCAATCACTAAATTGATGGCGGCTAACCAAGGCAAGTTCACGATTTTAGATGTGACGGCTGAGCAAGCGGAAAAAATGAATAGTGGTCGTAACTTATGGACGCCTTACACCATCGCTGCGGGTACTTACCCCGGTCAGGAAAAAGATATCAACACTATTGCGCAGCCTAACTTTCTAGCGGTGAATGCGGATGTTGATGAAGAGCACGTCTATCTCCTGACAAAGACGATCTATGAGAACCTACCGTTCTTACAGGCGATTCATAAAGCGACTAAAGCAATGGATGTGAAGAAGGCAATGGGTGGTTTACCGTTACCTTTACACCCTGGTGCGGCACGTTACTACAAAGAAATGGGCCTAGATGTTCCTGAGCGTTTGATGGCGAAGTAATTGCCTAGCACTGTTCTAGTCTGGTTTTAACTTTATCTAGACTAGATTGCTTCTCAGGTTTTGCTCTGTGTTAAAACCTGATGTTTGAAAATAGAGGCGGTTGTCCCACAGCATTGCTTAGTAGCGCTGTGGCACCGCCTCTATTGTTTCTTAAGTACCCCTTCTAATTTATAAATAATGGCCAACCCATGACTCAAGATACCAGCGATAGCGATATACTTGCCAGCCACAATATCCGTGATGAATGGCTTATATTAGAAGGGCAAAAAAAGTCACCGTTGCAATGGGTAATTGCCGCTTTTGCCGTGGTTTTTGGAATCTGGCACATACTCACTAATCTCTATCTGCAAGAGCCGGGTTTATGGCAAAATGCGATCCACTTCGCTGGTTTTGCATTCTTGGCATCTACTATTTACAGCGCCTTTGGTCACAGCACTAAAAAGCCGTGGGCGATTAAACTCGATATTATTTATGGATTACTGGTGGCCGCTGCCGCTCTGTGGGTTGCGTCTTCAGAGTCCAGAATTTATGAAACTACCTTAGCGGTTACCGGACAAGCTTGGCAGTTTACTATTGTCGATTGGGCCGCAGGCGGACTATTACTCTTTGCTGCCTTAGATCTCTCTCGCCGTGTCTCCGGTTGGGTCATTCCCATACTGATCATATTATCGTTGGCTTACATAACATTTTTAGGCGAGCAATTACCCGGCGTGTTTCGCACCGCGAGCTTACCGATTAACGATGTGATGTTTCGCTCGTTATACAACGATGAAGGCATGTTCGGAATACTAGCGACCATTTCATCAACAAACATTACCCTGTTTATGATTTTTGGTGGCTTCTTAGTGGTCTCTGGTGCCAGTGATTTTGTTATCGAAATTTCCAAGTTAGTCGCTGGTCGAGTGCGCGGTGGCGCAGCGTTTGTCGCTGTGTTGTCGTCTGCATTGACTGGTACAATCAGTGGTTCAGCCATAGCGAACACCGCATCTACCGGGGTAATTACCATCCCTTTAATGAAGTCGAATGGCTTCCGTGCAAAATTTGCCGGTGGTGTCGAAGCAGCTGCCTCAACCGGCGGGCAGCTGATGCCGCCGATTATGGGAGCAGGGGCCTTTGTAATGGCTAGCTACACGGCCATTCCTTATTCAACGATCGTTGCTGTTTCGATTGTTCCGGCGTTTTTATACTTTTTATCCGTTGCCTTTATCGTGCGGATTGAGGCGGTTAAATATAACGTTGGAGACGATCAAGACCTTACGATTGATAAAGGCAAAATCATCTCTGGCGGCATGACGTTTGTGATACCGCTAACAGTGATGATTTGGTTGCTAATGAG
>Ga0209828_1003802_pt1 | contig 11247 bp, 7 predicted proteins | sample MaitaG_FD_187429 | JGI IMG/M metagenome (GOLD analysis project Ga0209828, IMG submission 187429) | Marine algal microbial communities from Maine, USA - Maine_Asex2 metaG (SPAdes) (version 2) | ecosystem: Host-associated > Algae > Red algae > Unclassified | place: Maine, USA | collected 2015-01-05
CGAGGCCTTCACGGTTCGAGGCTCGGGCGGCGGGAGCCCTTCTGCCTCGAATTCTTGGCTATGTACGAAGAGGACGTCAACTTCGGCATCGAAGTCGCGGCAATCTGCAGAATTTCTCGAGACGGACCGAATCGACCACCAAAACCCCGACGAACATTGGGATTCTGAGCTAGGAGTTTCTCAGCGAGCGGAGGGCGGCCCGCACTTTTTTCCGGCTGACCCGGTGGGCACCTTGCAGATGCTGGGCGAAACAAAGAACTCGAAACTCTTCCAGAAGCCATGAAACTTCCTCGATCTGACTCGGTGGGGCGCCGAGCCCGGCATCGAGCAACGCCTCGAACTCGGATTCGAGCTCCCGACAGTCGACAAGGTGGGTGGCATCGTTGGCAACCCGGTCGGGCAGTTTGTCGAGCCGGTGCGAAATCGCCCCGAGGTACCGGACGAGGTCGTCGAGACGCTCGGCTCCGACGCCCGTGAGATAGCCGTCGTAGATCAGGCGATCGACGTGACTCGACATATCCATGACGGCAGGACGCATGCGATCGTGTCTCGGTTCGGCGAGACGACGGCGGATGTCACCATGCAGAACGAGCAGGTCAATGGCTTTCGGGCCGATCGTGTCAAGCATGTCGTGGAGATTGTCTTTGACCTCCAGCCGCAGCGACAGGAAGTCGGCTTCCTCCCAGACCGGACCACCGGCCTCCTTCAGCAACGCATCGTGTGCGCACGCAATGCAGTCTTCAAACCAGGCCGGGCGGCCGCTATGCGGACCGAGCGCCATCGCCAGCATCGCCTCGTTCGTCAGGAGGTCATTGAGCAGGCGAAGCGGTGCGCCGACCGTGAGCCGCAGGAGGCGTCGAGTACCCGTCCACATCGAGCGGCCTTGCTCGCCTTGCGTTGGCAGGAGCCGAAGCCCCACCGTGTCGCCTTCGTCGACAAGTGAGGGGTAGGCCGTCACCGATTGACCTTGCACCTCACTGACGTACGTACGAGCAATTGAACCAAAGGTCCAGCTGGTCGCACCGGTTTGGGTCAGGCCAGCGCCGACATCATCGAGCGCATCGGCGATTTGGGCCGACAGAACGCGCTGCAGGTCGCCGAGATCCTTGCCCTCGGCCAGCAGGTCGCCGGCGTCGTTCACCACCCGAATCGTCGGTCGCAGGTAGTCGGGGATCGCATCGTCGGGCATGGCATCGGGTGGGACGTCAAGCCCAGTCCGCTCTTGCACCAAGTGCCGCAACTGAGTGCGCAGGCTGCCCTCACCAACTCGAAGCGCCGGAAGCAGAACTGCGACCGTGTCCGGAATTGGCACCAGGTTCCGGCGGATGCTCTTTGGCAAACTGCGGAGGAGCGCTGTCACCAGTTCGTCGCGCAAGCCGGGAACGTTCCATTCAAGCTGTTCGGCGTCGAGGTGGCCGAACCCGGTCACCGGAACCTCCATCGTCACGCCGTCACGCGGACTCGCGTGGTCGAACTCGTAGCTCAGCGGCAGATCGATCGACCCGATCGACCATGTCGGCGGGAAGGCTTCTTCGTCGATGGCGGCATCGTCGAGGTCGATGAGCTCATCGAGCGCCAGGTTCAGCAGGTGCGGTTCGTCGCGCTGCGTTACCGTCCACCACCGTTCGAACGACGCAGCGTCGACGACCTCACCCGGTATGCGTGCGTCGTAGAACGCGTAGAGCTGCTCGTAGTCGACAAACAGGTCACGTCGGCGGGATCGAGCTTCGAGGTCGACGACGTCGGAGAAGACGCCCTCGTTCTGGGCAATGAATGCGTAGTCCTCGTCCCACTCGCCGTGGATAAGCGCGTGGTGCAGGAACATTTCGCGCGCCGAGTCGGGCTTGACGCGGGCCAGCGCCAGCGTGCGTTGTGGGATAACGGGGAGGCCATAGAGCATGACCCGTTCGTCGACGACGGCGTCACCTTCTTCACGATCCCATCGCGGCTCGCCATAGGTTCGTTTCACAAGATGGTTGCCGACATCTTCGATCCACTCGGGTTCGATGCGGGCGACAATGCGGGCCCGGAGACGGTCGGTCTCGACGAGCTGACCGGCCATCACCCAGCTCGGATCGGTCTTCGCCATGACCGACCCGCCCGCTATCACAAAGCGACTGTTGCGGGCTCCCTTGAAGCCGGGCTGGTCGCCGTCGCGCATACCGAGGTGCGACAACAGCCCGGCGAGGACCGAACGATGCACGACCTCGGCGTCGGCCCGGTGGCTGTTGCGGCGATAGTCGAGCTGTTCGGTGACCCGATTCAGCTGTCTATAGATGTCGAACCATTCCCGCACTCGATTGAAGTTGAGGAATTCGCGCTGGCACATGCGGCGGAATTGGTTTGATCGTCGGTCCCGCCGTTCGCCTTCGAGGTACTCCCACAGATCGAGGAAGCCCAGGAAGTCGGAGCCGGGATGGTCGAACCGCTCGTGCATATCATCGGCTTGGGTTCGCCGTTCAGCCGGGCGGTCGCGTGGGTCCTGGATCGAGAGCGCGGCCGCGAGCACCATGACTTCGTGGAGGCAACCGTTGCGTTCGCCCTCGATCACCATGCGTCCGAGGCGCGGGTCGACGGGCAGCCGCACGAGCTCGCGTCCGAGCGGGGTGAGCCAGTCGGCGGTCCCCGCGTTGGTCGGATCGATCGCTCCGAGTTCATGCAATAGCGCGATGCCGTCGGCGATGCTTCGTTCGTCGGGCGGGTCGAGGAACGGGAACGACTCGATCGAGTAGAACCCGATCGCCGCCATCTGGAGAATCACCGATGCGAGGTTCGTGCGTTGGATCTCGGGCTCGGTGAATGCCGCGCGGGATTCGAAGTCGTCCTCGGCGTAGAGCCGGATGCAAATGCCGGGCCCAAGTCGACCACACCGACCCGCGCGCTGATTCGCCGATGCCTGCGAAACCGCCTCGATCGGCAGCCGTTGCACCTTCGTCCGCTGGTTGAACCGCGAGATCCGAGCCGTGCCGGTATCGATCACGTAGCGAACGCCGGGAACCGTCAGCGATGTCTCCGCCACGTTGGTCGCGACGACGATCCTGCGTTTCTTGTGCGGCTGAAAGACGCGTTGTTGTTCGGCGGCGGAGAGCCGGGCATACAGCGGCAGGATCTCGGTGTTCGGTAGATGCAACTTGGTCAGCGCCGTGGTCGCTTCGCGGATATCGCGTTCGCCCGCGCAGAACACGAGAATGTCGCCAGGACCTTCGTCTTGCAGCTCGGCCGCCGCCTCGCCGACCGCCGTTGCTGCGTCGAGTGATCGATACCCGTCGTTGCCATCGAGCGGCCGGTAGCGCACCTCAACCGGGTACGTGCGCCCGGAGACCTCGACAACCGGGGCGTCACCAAAGTGTTTCGAGAACCGCTCGGTGTCGATCGTCGCGGAAGTGATGATCACTTTCAGATCCGGTCGCTTCGGAAGCAGTTGGCAGAGGAAGCCGAGCAGCACATCGATGTTGAGACTGCGCTCGTGGGCCTCGTCGATGATCAGGGTGTCGTAGGCCAAGAGCCGTCGATCGCGCTGGATCTCGGCCAGGAGGATGCCGTCAGTCATCTGTTTGACGAGCGTCGATTCGCTGACCTTGTCGGTGAATCGGACCGCATAGCCGACTGTCGCGCCGACCGTCGTACCGAGCTCGTCGGCGACTCGTTCGGCGATCGTGCGGGCGGCGAGACGGCGCGGTTGGGTATGCCCGATGAAGCCCCGTGCACCGCGGCCCGCTTCGAGGCACAGCTTCGGTAGCTGGGTGCTTTTACCTGAGCCGGTTTCACCGGCCACGATCACGACCTGGTTGTTCTCGATCGTCGCTACCAATTCGTCGCGTCGCTCCGTGATCGGCAGCTCTGGCGGGTAGGTGATCTTCGGGAACGACGCCCGGCGCCGATCGGCCTTTGCTCGCGCCTTGTCGATGTCGGCGGCGATCCGTTCGAGCGTCTTTGCGCGGCGCTTGGTCTGACGGATGCGCTTCACGCCACTCAGCCGCCGTCGGAGCGCGTCTTCGTCAGCTTGCAGCAGGTCGCCAAGCGACGCCCGCAAAACGCCGGCCGAGAGCGGCTCTGCCGCGGCGTCGGTCCGAGGTTCGGTTGGCGGTTCAGCGTTGGTCGACACGTGGACTCGAGAGGCAGACGGATGGGGGAGGGCAGCCGATTTCTGCCGTCCTCTGAGGCTACGAAGTCAGGTGGCGCACCCCCACCGCCTGCGTGGATCCTTGCAAAATCGGCGTTGTTCACGCCTAACGCGCCGCAGAACCCAAAAGGCCCGGTAACAATGGCCAGGTGAGCAGAGTTGGGCGGATCGTATGACTCGATATGCACTCTTCGGTGATATTCAGGGACACGTCGGTCCCTACGAAGCGGCGTTGCGGGCCCTCGGGGTGGACGTCGAGACCGGTGCCGTGCCGGAGGGGGTCGTCATCATCCAGGTCGGCGATCTCGTCCACAAGGGGCCCGATTCGGCCGCGACGATCGCGCTCGCGGACCGATTGCTGACGACATCACCGACGCGATATGTGCAGCTCGCCGGAAATCATGAAGGTCACTACCTCGGCGGCCCGGAGTTCTGGTCGAAGCCAATCGACCCGGCGAGCGCAGTCACGCTTGCCCAGTGGTACATCGACGGTCGTCTCCAGATCGCGACTTCGGTCACCATCGGGGCCACCGACCTCTTCATCAGCCACGGAGGACTCACGGTCAGCAATTGGAAACGGCTCGGTTCACTCACGACGGCGAGGTCGGTAGCCGAAGTTCTGAACGATGAATTCCGAACCGAACCAGCCTTCGCCCTGCGGCCCGGGCGAATGTTGATGGGCGCTGAGGGTCCGCCCGGTGTGGCCTGGAGTGAACCGCACGACGAGTTGTACCAGCCATGGCTAGCCGAAGAGAATGCGCCATTCGGCCAGGTGCATGGCCACGCGTCGATCGTCAACTGGCGGAGCGGACGCTTCTACCGCGGCGTCGACCGCAAGCTCCGCAAACCGATGCTTGTAGACCATGAGGCGCGGCACACGTCGATCACGCTTGGTGGCCAGCCGTTTTACGGCATCGACACGGCTTATGGCGCGTCCGAAGCGACTCCGGTTCCGACCCCGCTGCTCTTCGACGCGGGCTAGTCGGAATCAGAGAAACTCTTCGACAGCAGCTGTGCAAGTTCAGCACGTAGCTCAGGTATGCCGAGCCCGGACGTTGCGCTGACCCAATGCACTGCGCCCTTCGCGACGCCAAGCCTTTCGCTGAGGTCCTTGCGTCGGGCCTTGCTCTTCGACGACTTCACCTTGTCGGCCTTCGTTGCGACGAGGCGATAGTCGACGCCAATACTCGTGAGCCAGTCGGCGGTCTGTAGATCGAGCGCGGTCGGACCAACCGCACCATCGATCAGTAGCAGGATGCGGTCGAGCGTCTCGCTGTTGGTGAGGTACGCCTCGATCATCGACGCCCATCGCTGTCGTTCGTGGTTCGGTACGTTCGCGTAGCCGTAGCCGGGCAGATCGACCAGCCATCGTCCCGAGTCGGGCGGTTGCTGTTCGTACACATTGATCAGCCGGGTCGCGCCGGGAGTCTTGGATGTTCGCGCAAGCTTCTTCCGGTTGGCCAGCGCGTTGATGAGCGACGACTTCCCGACATTGGAGCGGCCGACAAAGGCCACCTCGGTCAGCGAATCGGGCAGCTGATCGAGCTGGGCTGCCGATTGTAGAAACTCAAGTCGAAGCGGCGCAGACACATCGAGCAGCGTAGGCGTCAGTCATCGGCCTTCACCGGACCGTTTCTCGGCGGCACGGTCGACACCGCAGCCGCGAGCATCACGAGCCTAAAATCGATGCGGTCGCCCTGGGGCTGGGCGGTACCGCTGCCGAGGCGGGGTCGATGGCTTGGCAGGCCATTGAACATCGGGGAACGCGCCGAGGCGAATGCGAGCATGAACGGTGAGACAGCCGCCCGCGGTGACGATCAGGCACGCAGCGAACGCCGCAGGTGTCGACGTCAGAACCGCCAGCAGCAGAAGGAAGCCGACGAACGAGATGGCCAGGCCGGCCAGGAAACGAACGGCCGGATTCACCGGGTTCGTTGGCTTCTCGAACTCTTCGATGATCTGATCGAAAAGAAGACGTTCCTTGACAGACAGCTCAGATGACATGCGGGAGGCACTCCTCAGGTCGTGAATCGACAGCGACGTTTGAGTTGGGCAGAACAGACACAAAGTAAGTCCGTCAGCACAGGATGCCGCACGAACCACTCCAACTTGTGGCGGGGCGTTCACCAGCTCACCCGACTTCCGTCGGACGTTCCCCATCGTTCGTTAGCAAAGCACCTTCGTTGAGCGCAGCTGTTATGGGAGCGGTGGGCCGAACTCGTCGAGGTACCGCTCGATCGCCGACGCCGCCCCGTCATCGATCACGATGCGGCCATCGATCGGTGCCGAACGAAGGTGAGTCACCACCTCGTGAATCGTGACGATCGCGAAAGTAGACATTGCGAACTCGGCACCGACTTCGGCCAGCGCGGTCGTCACGCCGCTGCCTCGCTCGCCGCGGTCGACCGATACGACAAGGCCCGCCAACTCGACATCGGCGGCGGACCGCAGGATCGGGACGGTCTCGCGTATCGACGTACCTGCCGTGGTGACGTCCTCGACGATCAGAATCCGATCGCCGTCGAGCGGGGCATGGCCGACGAGGACACCACCCTCGCCGTGCTCCTTGGCTTCCTTGCGGTTGAAGCAGAACGCGATGTCGTGACCGCGTCGACTGAGCGCAACCGCGGTCGTCACGACGAGCGGGATGCCCTTGTAGGCGGGACCGAAGAGAACATCGGGTACTGCATCTCCTGCGAACTGAGCGAGGATTGCATCGGCGTAGAACTCGCCGAGCTGGTTCATCTGCTGTCCGGTCCGGTACCGCCCGGTGTTGACGAAGTACGGCGTCGGCCGGCCGCTCTTGGTGACGAAGTCGCCGAACGTCAAGACGTCGCTTCGGACCATGAATTCGATAAATGCACGCTTGTAATCGTCCATCGTCAACCGGTCGCCACAGCCGCGAATGGGTGACCGTCCGGTGATCGCGAGTCAAGCGAGTTCTGCACCTGCACGTGATTGCTGCCCATTTCGGTGGAGTTCCTACTACCTTTGCGAGCAAGTTAGCGCAGAGCGAACTATTGAAGAAGGAAGTGCACATGGGAGTCCTGGATTTTGTTAAGGACGCTGGCGCCGCAGTCGGTGTCGGTAAGAGCAGCAAGGAAGAAGCCGCCGAGAAGGCCAAGAAGGCGAAGGCGGCCGCCGAACTGAAGGCTGCCCAGAAGGCCCGCGCCGATGCTGCTCGAAAGGCGGCCGCAGCAGGCAAGGCGAAGAAGACCGCTGCTGCACGTGCGCAGAAGCTCGCCGCGAAGCAGAAGGCCGACAAGGCCAAGGAAATGGAGATGGAGGCCCGCAAGGGTCAGCAGCTTGAGAAGTACGTCGTCGGTCTCGGGCTCAAGGCTCGCAACCTCGACGTTCGCTTCGACGATGGTGTAGCCCGGGTCACCGGCACCGTCGCAAACCGAGCGATGAAAGAGAAGATCATTCTCGCCCTCGGCAATGTCGAAGGTGTTTCTCAGGTGCGTGACAGCCTGAAGGTGACGGCTGCGAAAGCCACGGCGAACACCGCCGCCGCTCGGGCGCGCCGCAAGGCCAACGGCGCGGCGCAGACGATGCACACGGTGAAGTCTGGCGACACGTTGTCGAAGCTGGCGAAGAAGTACCTCGGCGATGCCAACCGCTACCCCGAGATCTTCAAGGCGAACCAGCCAATGCTGACCGACCCCGACATGATCAATGTCGGTCAGGTCCTGCGCATCCCGCGTAAGTAACCCACTGCTCGCTACCGCCGACCCGGGTCAACGGGCCGTCGGTTGTCTCGCGAGCCACAGCACGTTGCTGCCGCCTCGGCCTGAACCCTTGTGGGATCATGGGGCCGGGGCGGCGCCGCGTCCGCCCGACCGGCTCGCCGATATGCGACCCTGGTCCTCGGAGAACAAGTGACGGTTTTGGAACAGCTCAGCATCGGCATCGAAGTAGCTCGTGAGGTCATCCACGCGGTGGTGATCCAACGCGGCCGACGGGCTGCGTTAGCCCACTACCGCCATGCCAGCCGGGCCGACAGCACCTCTACCAAAGCCTTCGTCGACGGCCTATTCGGTGAATTCGTCGACGACGAAACCACGACCGTTTCACTCGTCACGACGTTCGACGACGAGGACACAATGAACGCGTTCGCTGGTGACATCGCCGCGATACGTCGCAGCTGCCGACGACGGGCGATCGAGTTCGACGGACCGGTCGAGCTCCATGAGCCCGTCGACCGCGAGATCCCACCGGAGCTGACAACACTCAGCACCTCGATCGACGCGGAAGCGAGCGTCGCGCTTCGTGCGGCCTGGAAGGTCGCGAAGAGCGCTCCCTCAGTCTCACCGACCGAGACGGGCAAAGCCGAGGCGACCGAAGAGCCAACTCCGGCACCGTTGCCGCCGGTGGAACCGCGAACTGATGACGACGTCGCCGCCGCACCGAGCGGGTCGACGCGAAGGGCGGCAAACGCGGCCGACGCGGCCAAGCTCGCCCGGCTCCAAGCCGAGAAGTCTGCGATCCGAACCGAGTTGCAATCACTCGTACTCAGCCGCGACAACGCCCAGTCCCGAGCGGCCGACCTCTCGACCCAAGTCGCATCGATGACGGCGCAGTTGGCAACGGCACGGGCCGAGATGCGCACGGCGGGCTCAGAACGCAAGATGGCCGAACAGGAAGCCGATGAGCTTCGTTCCCGCTTGCAAGATGTCGAGCATGACTACGAGCGGAAAGTCCAGGCCCTCCGGGGCGGCGCCGCGGAAACCCGCGCGAGCGCCGAGGGTGCGATCAGCCGCCTCGAATCCGAACTGGCCGTCGTGCGGTCCGAACTCGAACTCGTTCGTACCGACTCGGCGCGCGATCAACGTGCGATCCTTACCGACCTTGAACAGTCCCGGCTCGTTGCCGAGAAACGCGGCGTCGAGATCGCCGCGTTAACCGACGAGCTGCAATCCGCCCGCCAACGCCTGCACCGTCTCACCACACAGGTCGACGAACTCTCGGAAACGGCTGAGACCAGCGTGGCGACTGCCTCGGCCCTCGAAGCCGACCTGGCGAAACGAGTTGTCGAACTCGAAGCCGCGAACGAGTCGATAGCCGAACTCACCGAGGTCCGGTCCGGGATCGACCGCCTCCGCACGTCGAAGGCTGATCTCGAAGAGCAGGTCGAGCGGCTGCGAAGCAATGCCGAGGTCGAGCGCCAAGAGTCCGCCGCGACCCTCGGCGACCTACAGGCCCAGCTCCGCGAGCAGTCCGAAGAGCTGGAAGCCGCACGGGCACTGGCAAAGGCGCGCGGCCACGAGCTCGAACGGGTTGGCAAGTCGACTCGTGACCTCGCGGCCGACCTCGCCGCCGCCGAAGCCGCGATCGAAGAACACGTCGAACGCGAACGCCAGCACGCGGTCACGGCGGAGAATGAGCGGCGGTTGACGTCCGATCTTGGCGAAGCGACCCGACGCATCGATGAGCTTGAACGAACCTCCGAGACCGACCGCGCTCGGATCCGCGAGGCCGATGTCGAGCTCGAAGAGTTCCGCACGCGTGTAAAACAGCAGACGATCGAAATCGACGAAGCCCAGATTGTGGCGAGCAAGCAAGGCACCGAACTCGAATCGATTCGGTCGACGGCGACGCAACTCACGACCGAGCTCGACGCGATCAAGGCCGAACGAGTGTCGCTGGCCGACAATCTCGCCGAGAGCAACACGAAGCATGATCTGCTCGCCGCCCAGCTCAAAGCCAGCAAAGACGTGCAGCTGGCATTGAGCACCGAAGTCGATCATCTTGGTCGCCAGCTCGAAGAACGTAACGCGGCGCTGGCCGAGGTCCGAGCCGAAGTCGCGGACGAACGGGCGAAGGCCGAGAGCGAAGCCGCCGATGCCCGGGCCGAAGCGATCGAGCTGCAGGCCCGCCACGACAAGACGGTGCGAGACCTCGAGGCGGCTCATGAAGCGGCGGTGGCCGATCTGGGGAGCGAGCTCGAGGAAGCCGAGCTCGAGGTCGACCGACTACGCAACGACATTCGCTCCAAGGGCGACTCGCTCGAATCGGTCGAGAACGATTACGCCAAGAAGCTGGGCGACCTCGAACACGTCGTCGCCCTCGCCGAGGCACGCGGCCTCGAACTCGACGCGCTTCGGGCCGAGCTCGACAGCACGCAAGCCGAACTGGATCAAGAACGGTCTGCGACAACTCGCCAGCTCGCGAAAGCACGGGCGACGGCCGACGAGTGGGCGGCTGAGGCCGAACGGATCGTCACGCTTGCCGAGGCTCACGCGAGTGAGTTAAGTGAACGCGAGCAACAGCTCACCGTCGCAAAGGCTGCGAACGACCGACTCGAGGCCGAGCTCGAATCGCTGCAAGCTGGCACGGCGGTCAGGCTTCGCAAGATGAATGAGGATCACGACCAGCGCCAGGCGCGGGCCGCAACCCTCGACGCCGAGTTGGCGTCCGTCCGCTCCGAGTTGACCGTCGCGAAACAAATGGCGGAAAGCCGCGCGAACCAGAATGAGGAACTGAACCAGTCGGTACGCGATCTCGAACGGGTCCAAGCCGAGGCCGAAGCGGCCCACAAGCAGCGGGTCTCGCTGCTCGAAACCGAGGCTGCGAAGCTGCGGACCGGCACCGCGGCCGCTGAATCGCTCGAAGCCGATCTGAAGCGCATTCGCGCCGAACGTGACACGACGGTTCGCCAATTACAAGGTGAGCGCGAAGAGCTCGCTCGGCGCGAAGCGGCCGCAACGGCCCGGGTTCGCGAGCTTGAGGCGGCAGCGGTGACGCTGGCCCGCGATACCGAGCGCCAGGTGCAATCTGCCTATGCCGCGGCAGCTGCGTCGGGCGGAAGCGGCCCCGACACGAGCGACCTCGAATCGCGCTATGCGGCCGCCCATGCCGAGCTTGAGGGCAATTTCCAACAGGCCCACGCCGAGCTTCAGGCTCGCTTCAATGCGGCTCAGGCTCAATACCAGCAACAACTGCAGGTCGCTCATGCCGACCTGCGGGCCATGCGTTCGGAAGCGGCGGGCTTGTCGGGCGTTGAAGTCGAGAGGGCACAGTTCGAGGACGAGGTGCGGGCGTTGCAGCCTCCCTTGATGCGTCCGCCCCCGCTACGCCCGCCGGGCTGAAGACTTCGCTCCCGACGACGGCTGTCGTCAGCTGTC
>Ga0209828_1003804_pt1 | contig 11244 bp, 9 predicted proteins | sample MaitaG_FD_187429 | JGI IMG/M metagenome (GOLD analysis project Ga0209828, IMG submission 187429) | Marine algal microbial communities from Maine, USA - Maine_Asex2 metaG (SPAdes) (version 2) | ecosystem: Host-associated > Algae > Red algae > Unclassified | place: Maine, USA | collected 2015-01-05
AATCCCTGATAAATACATACTGATTAAAGTTAAATTTTCTTGTTAATTGAGATAACGGAATAATTATAAAATTTAGAAGCATTCAATTACTCATCTAATTTTGTGACCCACTTATCCCAATCTTCATTGGCTTTTTCAAGCTCTTCTTCTTTGGTCTTAATAGACTTGAGTGCTTCCGTACCCTCAGGTGAGTTGTAAAAAGTGACATCCATTAATTTATCATTAATATCAGACATCTCTTTCTCTAATCTTGCAATAGCTTTTTCTGCTTTACTGATATTTCTATTGATTTGTTTTTGTTCTTTGTAGCCTAATACTTTCTTGGTTTTATCCTTAGGTTTAGATTCGTCTTCTTGAGATACCTCAAATTCTCTGATGTCTTGAGACTCTCTTTTATTCAGAACATACTCTAAGTCACCAAGATGCTTGGTAACATTTTTATCTCGGAATTCGTAAGTGACATCAATACTGCCTTTAAGAATATCTCTATCGTGAGAAACAATAATCAAAGTACCTGGATATTCAATTATCGCTTGCTTGAGCATAGCTTTAGAATGTATATCAAGGTGATTAGTAGGCTCATCTAATATTAGGAAATTAGACTTCTGAGATACGAGACATGCCATAGCTAATCTTGATTTCTCTCCCCCACTTAATACTGATACTTTCTTATGTACATCATCCCCAGAGAATGAGAAAGCCCCCAAAGTCTTACGAGAAGCCGTATAATAATCAGGATCACATAAAGTCTCTATGGTCTCCAGTACTGTCAACTTATTATCTAATACCTCGGATTGATCTTGTGAAAAATAGTTAACGATAACATTATGTCCAAGCTCTACATTACCTGAGTTATAAGGAATAGATCCTGCTATCATTTTTACAAGTGTAGATTTCCCTTGACCATTCTGACCTACGAATGCCACCTTCTGTCCTTTGAGTACTTCAAGGTTTACGCCTTCGAGTACATGATGGTCATCATACGATTTACACGCATCCTCTACTTTGACAACAACCTTTCCAGATGATCCTGTTACAGGAAAGTTAATACTAATCTGTGTCACGTCATCACTTTCTATTTCTACTCTTTCTATTTTGTCGAGCTGCTTTTTCATCGACTGGGCCATTTTAGTCTTAGTAGCCTTCGCCATGAATTTATTGATGATCTTCTCTTTTTGCTTTATTTCTTTCTGTTGATTAACAAAAGCTTGCTGCTCTTTCTCTTGACGTATTTCTTTTGATTCGAGATACTTATGGTACTTACCTTTGAACGTAAATATTTTCTTATTTCCTAATTCATAGATATTGTTAGCAATATTACTCATAAACTGCACATCGTGAGATATGAATAGTAGTGCTTTGGGATAAGATTTAAGATACTTCTCAAACCAGATAAGAGCTTCTATATCTAAATGATTGTCGGGCTCATCCAGTAGTAATATATCTGGCTTCGATAACAATAACTTAGACATCTGTACACGCATCTTCCACCCACCAGAGAGACTACTTATAGGCTCTGGAAACTGTTCTTCTCTAAACCCTAAGCCCTTCAGAATACGACTTGATTCAGCATGAGGATTATTGACATCCAGAGAAGATAGCTTTATGTTTAGATCAGATATATTATTGAGTATATCATTTAGTTTTTGCTCGTCTTTCTCTTTAGTTAGTGCCTGATTATTTTCTTCTAGTAGCTTTTGTACTTCAAAGTATTCTGCATAACACTCTAAGCAAGTATCCATGATACCTTTGCTTTCATCAAGATTAAAATGCTGAGAAAGATATCCGATGTTACAATTCTTAGGCATTAAGACTTCTCCAGAATCTGGAGAAATATCGCCTTTAATAATTTTGAAAAGCGTTGTCTTACCAGCACCATTACGACCTATTAAGGCCGCCTTATCTCCATCATTAAGCATGAAAGAAATATTGTCTAACAAATGATGGCTACCGAAGTATAAACTTATGTCTCTAAGGGCGTACACAGATTAATTATGACTTATGTAATTAGGAATCTGAGCAATTATAGAATATGCATCACCTTTATGATCAAGCGCCTTCTGCCATAAAGCGTTAGACTTAGATTTAAATATATAATTAGCATATAACTCAGAGACTATCCAAGAACCAGATGCTAACTCCTGCCTTAATTGCCCTGCTTCCCATCCGCTATATCCTATATAAAATCTTATATTATCTTTGAGAATAAGACCTGATTCTATCAAGAATTTTAACTTCTTAAAATCTCCACCCCAATATATTCCATCTGAGACCTTAATACTATCATCGAGTAAATCACCGACGTTGTGTATATAGTGCAAGGTATCTGTCGCTACAGGTCCACCATAGAACACTTCATATTTTTCTTCGGTCACAACATCACCTATGATCTCTGATATATCCATATTGATAGGTTTATTAAGTATAAATCCTACAGTGCCTTTCTCCTTAGAATACTCGCATATGCCTACTACTGCTCTCTTAAAGTTCGTATCCATCATAAACGGTTGGGCAATTAGTATTTTCCCAGCAGCAATTTCTCTCTTATTATTAGACATATAAAGATTATTATAATTGACTCATTTCTAATGTTCTATCTACACGTCTAAAGAAACCACTTAATACCTTAGCACCAAACTCTATATAGCTCTTATGTCCATCAGCAACCATAGTTTCCATCGTCTGAGTCCATCGGACTGGCGAAGTCAATTGTTCTATAAGGTTTAACTTGATAACATCGACATCTGTTGTCGATTTAGCGTTAACGTTCTGATAAATAGGACAGGTAGGCGTACTAAAGGTCGTCTGCTCTATCGCTTCCTTAAGTGTATTCTGTGCTGACATCATCAGGGGAGAATGGAAAGCTCCATTTACATTTAGAACTAAAGCTCTCTTAGCACCTTTCTCTTTAGCTAATACGGCTGCAGCTTCCACTTTATCTACACTACCTGATATAACAAGTTGGCCTGGGCAATTATAATTAGCAGCGACTACGATATCTCCTATCTCATGACAAATAGATTCTACAACTGCGTCTTCTAAGCCAAGAATTGCTGCCATCGTACCTTGGGTACTATCACAAGCTTCTTGCATCGCCAGTGCACGCCTCTGTACTAATGTCAGTCCGTCGTCAAAGCTCAGTACACCATTAGCTACTAAAGCTGTCAATTCTCCTAAAGAATGACCAGCAACTGCTGAAGGACTTAGATCGGCTTTATTGATGTAGTACCTAATTATTGAATTAAGAAAGACGGCTGGCTGGGTGATCTTAGTTTGCTTCAGGTCTTCATCAGACCCTTCGAACATCACAGCACTAATATTGTATGATAGCACTTCATCAGCTTTATCAAACCATTTCTTAGCAATATCATCTGACTCATACAGATCCTTACCCATACCAACATACTGGGAACCCTGACCAGGAAAAAGAAGAACGGACATATAGATTACATTTTTTACAAATGTAGCAGAACGGCATTAGAACTCTACGATATCAGTCTAAGAAATTCGTTACGCGTCTCAGACTCTGCAAAAACGCCTTTAAATCCTGATGTTGTTGTCATAGAATTCTGTTTTTCGACACCTCTCATTGCCATACACATATGAGAAGCCTCGACGACTACAGCTACACCTTGTGGCTTTAAAGATTTATCGATACATTCTAATATCTGCTCTGTTAACCGTTCTTGTACTTGTAATCGTCTTGCAAATACATCTACGATACGTGGAATTTTACTTAACCCTACAATTTTACCATTCGGGATATAGGCAATGTGGACTTTTCCGAAAAACGGTAACATATGGTGCTCACATAAAGAGTATAGCTCTATATCCTTGACAAGTACCATGCTATCATATTCTTCATTAAATATGGCATTTCTCATAATCTTAACAGGATCTTGATTGTATCCTTGAGTTAAGAATTGCATAGCCTTAGATGCCCTCTCAGGCGTTTTTATCAGCCCCTCTCTTTTGACGTCCTCTCCTAAAGATTTTATAATAGTGGAATAGTGCTTCTTAAGTGTCTCAGTTACTTTCTTATCGTAACTCTCTTTTTTAGTATAACTCATTAATATATTGTAGTAATATAAAGTATTGTAGTTCTAACTGTAATAAACCCTTGTTCAGATAATTGGTTCAATAAACCTGCCAAATAGACTCTCATTCACCCATATATATCGTTAAAAATCATGATTTTGTCTATCTCTCTTGAAGCATGATTGACTAAATGGTAATTTGTATGAGTGAAATGGGAAGATATAAAAAATGCATCAAGGGATCTGGCCACAGCACCTGGTTTTTTGCACCTTTGTTTCTGGTTATTGACCTATCTGTTCTTATTTATCATAGATCATAGGGACCTTCCTGACCTCTATAAGCTTGTTGACAACTTAGTAGATATCTCTTTCTTCATATTTATATCTTATATCAATATCTACTATTTGATCCCGAAGTTCTTGCAGAATAAGAAGCCACTTCTATATATGCTTTCATTGATAGGTATGGCATTTCTGTTATCACCCATATTAACATCCGCTTACTTACTGATATATAGAAATTTCTTAAATGAAATAAGCACAACATTAGAGTTTAAGAACACCGCCTTTATAATATGTCTTTTTGTTGGATTGGCATCTATGCTATTCAAAGTAACAAAAGACTGGTTGATACTTCAACAAGAACGTAAAGATCTGGAGAGTAAGAGATTGCAATCAGAACTAAAGTTCTTAAAATCTCAGATAGATCCACACTTCTTCTTTAATACATTAAATAACTTGTATGCACTTACTCTCAAGAAGTCGGACTTAGCACCCGAGATAGTACTGCGGTTATCGGAGATGATGCGTTATATGCTTTATGAATGCAACGAACTCAAAGTCCCTTTAGTTAAAGAGATCAACTATCTTAAGAACTATATAGAATTAGAGAAGCTAAGACAAGGCAACAATTTCAAAATAAATTTCAATGTAGAAGGGGACGCTAAAGAGAAGATGATCGCTCCGTTAGTATTCATCCCTTTCTTAGAAAATAGCTTCAAACACGGTGTCAATAATCAAATCAAGTCTGGCTTCGTAAATGTAGAAATGCAACTTACTGATGTGGATGTAAAGATGGAAATAGAAAATTCTAAAATAACAACCTTAAATGATAAAAATCAGACTAAGAAATCAGGAGGTATCGGATTGACTAATGTCAAAAGAAGACTGAAATTAATATATCCTAAAAAACACAACATAGATATCATCGACAAATCGAATTCATTCAAAGTTCGCTTAGATATAAAACTAACATAGAAAAACTAAATATGATAAAAACACTAATCGTAGACGACGAACCACTTGCACTTGACATCATAGAATCATACATAGAAAAAATTCCAGATCTGGAGTTGGTAGCGAGATGTGATAATGCTATCGATGCTAATGAGATACTTCAGAAAGAGCATGTAGATCTATTAATCTTAGATATCCAAATGCCACAAATGACAGGTATAGAATTAGTGAAATCACTAAGATCTAAGCCCAAGGTTATATTCACTACAGCTTACTCAGAGTATGCTGTTGAAGGGTTTGAGTTAGACGCTGTTGATTATCTTCTTAAGCCAGTCGCTTTCGACAGATTTATGAAAGCTGTTAATAAGGTAAAAGATGGTGCTGACAGATCTACTGTAGCTGCAGATGATGATTTTTTCTTTGTTAAGGCAGATAAGAAATTGATGAAAATCCATTTTAATGAGATCTTATATATAGAAGGATTAAAAGATTATGTCATTATTAAAAAAGAAGCAGGTAGGGTCATTGCGTTACAGACTATGAAAAGTCTTGAAGCTAAGCTGCCCTCTAATATATTCATGCGTGTGCACAGGTCTTACATTGTGAATATTGCTAAGATCAAAGCTGTCGTAGGTAATTCATTAGAATTGATAGAGAACGGAAAAACAAAGGATATTCCTATCGGAAAAAACTACAAGGACGATCTCATCGCAATTATTGAAAGTAATAAGTTGTAGACCATCTTGGCTGGCACATTAGTTCGAGAATTAATCACTGTTATATCTGAGAAATTGGGTCATCAGATTATCACATACGATACTGTACATGGTGGAGATATTAACCGTGCATTAAAATTATGCACCAAGGATAATACCTATTTCTGTAAGTACAATACCACGAAGTATCATATAGGTATCATAGAGTCAGAAATGGAAGGCTTACACATACTATCAAAGAGTGGCGTAAGAATACCTAATAATATAATACTTATACATTTTGCTGAGCAAAGCGCTTTGGTGATGGATTGGATAGAATCAAGAGATAAGCGTACGTATGGAAAGAGTAATGGTAGCTTTGTAGATCAATTAGTCATCCTTCATCAATCAAAGCATACTTATTTTGGTGGAGCTAAGGATAACTTCATAGGCTCTCTAATACAGAAAAATAGTTGGTATAATAACTTTACTGATTACTATTATGGGTCTCGCTTACTGCCACAGTTTGTCTTGGCATATGATAATGGCTACTTTGGTGATTATAAAGTATTAGAGTCCATAGCAAATAAATTATATAATATTATTCCCTCAGAACTACCTACACTTATACATGGTGATCTATGGTCTGGCAACTATATAATATCGAAAGATGCTGAAGCTTACTTTATAGATCCTTCCGTAAGTTACGGACATAGAGAAATGGACATCGCTATGCTCCATTTATTTGGTCAAGTATCAAAAACTGTAATGAATATATATAATGAAAAATTACCGCTGATCAAGGGATGGGAATCCAGAATGGATATATTCCAATTGTATTACTTAATTGTACATCTTAATATATTTGGGAGATCCTATCTGGATCAAGTAGAAAGTATACTGAGGAGATATGCTTAGTCTATCTTCTGTATCTTCTTAACTGTAGTCTTTCCATTGCTGGCGATCCTTACGAAGTAAGTACCTTGATTGAATGAAGAGATATCGATATTGTATATTCTCTCTGATGATCTTTGTTCTGTAAGTATTACTCTACCTAAAGCATCAATAATTTCTATGTTATCGATACTATACTTATCAGATTCTATCAGTAGTAATCCTAAAGTTGGATTAGGACTCAATGTCATAGATACGTCCAAGTCTTCTTGATCATATCTTCCATCTTGACTTAGCTTAATATCATCAGAGAATACTGGATGAGAATGATACTCTCCGTATTCATTAGTTGAGAGTATGTTATTCATAGTCACCACAGATGAAGTATTCAATAGAGAACTTCTTTTGAAGCCTACTATTTCATCCTCAACTATAAATTCAAGCTTCCCTATGATTCCAACTCCATCAGCAGATACATTATTAACTCTTGATATTCCTATATCTACTTGACCATCTTGAGGAACAGAATACATAGATTCTAATGGACTTTCATATCCTAACCAATTATCATCATACAAGGTGAATATCACACTTGATGAATCAATGATATCAGGATTGATATTCAAAGTAAAAGCAGTTCCATAAAAATCAAGTGCAGGAACACCATTAGTTCCTATCGCTATATCTAAACTTATCCATTCTCCAGAATCTACAGGATTTGTAGGAGGTATAAAATAGATAGGAACAGCACTTGTAATCGCATATTCATCGACAACTAATTTGCTAACTTGTCCATAGTTATTATATACTTCAGAGAAATCGTTATAATCAATAAATCCATCACCATCTGCATCACCACACTTCAGGTCTATACCTGCATTCATTTGCTGATAACCCCAATCATCACTTTCTTGACCGGTCCAAAATAGACCAAAATCGTTACTTCTGTCATTTCCTGATTGGCCTAAGTTTAAGGCCGTATCAAGAATATCTTTCATATCTACAACACCATCATCATTGGTATCACCACTGTATACACATTGATTGAGGCATAAGCAATCTTCAAAATTACTATCTAATACATTTACATCAACCTTTACGATTTCGCATGATCCTTGATCTGTGCAATATTCAAGATCAAATTCATCCATACCACTAAAGCCAGGATTAGGAATGAAGATGATAGTGTTATCACCTGTTATCGTTGCACACTCTAATACCTCTGAACCATTACTATCCAAGATTATAACAGAACCATAAGATGGACTCACGGCTATAGAATAATCATAAGAACCAAGGGGATTATTATGTACTATCTTAAGATCATGATCCTTAAGAATATCAAACTCGTAGCTTACATCAGAAGTTGGCGCAAAATCGTCAACATGAACAACTATCTGAGCCGTCTGGATTGCTAAACCTGTGAAAACCTTATAAAAGAAAACCTTGTCACCAGTAAATCCAGAAGCAGGGCTATAAGTGAACTGACCGTTACCATTATAAATTAACTCCGTAGAATAGTCTACTATATTCTTATCATCTCTGAAATCATTCTCAAAAACATTGAATGCTATAGTTCCATCAGTCTCTACGAAATATTCATCATCTTGAACTAATGCATTATCAACTGCTTTATTAAGAACATTAATGGCATATGTTACTAATCCCCCGTCTGCTGTAGAAAGTGATACTGTATCAGTTCCTATATAGTCAGAAAAAGGTGTATAATACCAGATATGCGATACCTCACCAGAGGCCATACTTCCATGTGCTGGAGAAGTTTCTATTTCGAAATCAGGTGAACTCAAAGATAACCTGATTGATGATTTGTTATCTGTAGCTATTTGCTTAGTAGTTACTGAAGCTGCATCATTACGCATTATTGATAAGATGCCACTTTCCACATTGCCTATAGTATCCTTAACGAAATACCTTACAAATGCTTCATCACTCAAAGCCTCAAATTCAAAAGAAATACTATCACCTACAATTCCAGCTGTTCCGCCTTCTACATATCCTATTCTTTCGAGAGTCAATGGTCCATGAGAATAGACATCATTGGATAAAACATCCAACAAGCTTGTATCCTGACCTACTACATAATAATCATTAGTACTTTCAATTACACTTGACTTTACACGATAATGAACTGTGGTGTAATTAGGAAAAGGAATACCTGGAAATGGTCCTGGCTCATAATACTCGATAACAAGCTTGGTGTCACCAGTAAAGCCCGAAGTAGGTAAAAACGATAAAAGATAATTATTTGCAGAAGTATAATGTACAGTTAACGAGTCTGAACCAGAACTTGGAATAACTGTAATCTGGGGATACTGAGAAAATGATTTAATTTCAACTTGAGATAAAACATCACTTTGACTGTTGACAAATATATGCTTAGGGTTAAGCTGTGCACTTAACATTGTCGTCAAAAAAAGAAATAGGCAAATCAGAAAATTCTTCATTTAGCCTGATGTGTGTTTTAGTTAATGCAAATATAATTCAAAATGAATAGAAAAAAGAACATAATAAGATTAAAATTTCTACAGCCATTTACAATATATAAAACATTGAATATCAACAAGATGTATCAATGTCATATAATATAAAAACAAAGAATAATATGTTTATTATGTAAATAAAACGTATTATTTAATTAATTGATAATCTTGAATTTATATATTTTTACTTTTGAATATATCATATGGAATCTACAAGAATTTATAAAGTCCTTAATCTATTGACTGTTCCTCAATTAAACAGATTCATAAAATTTGTCCAATCTCCCTATCACAATGTTAACGCAAGCATAGAGTCATTAGCTGTCTATTTGATTAAATCAATAAAAAATGACGAGGAATTACTGGATAAAGAGACAATCTGGCAGACATTATCTTCAAAAAAGGAATTCACTGATTTAAGATTCAGAAAACTTTGCAACGATCTTCTAGAGAGATTTGAGAAGTTTTTAATTCAAGAAAACTTGGATCAAAATCATATGCTACAATCCAATCTTTTACTTGATAGCATAAGAAAGAATAGATATGAGATTCTCGCTGAAAAGCACATTGCAAAATCATCAACAGAAATAAAAAGAGAAATCGATCAATCCTCGAACTATTACCTTCAGAAGTATTTCTTTAAAAAAACTATTCAAAATCTAAAATCTAATTATGAGAAAAAGGTTGATCTTAAAAAAGGCAAGCTTGATTCATACGATGAACTCTCAAAAAACTTAGATGCATTCTATATAATAGAGAAATTGAGAATAGCGACTGATATGGAAACATGGAAAAAAATGTACAAATCAGATGAATCAATAGATTTAGGAGTCTCATTAGAAATTCTTGAAAAAATTAAATTCGACAATATACCTTCTGTTGATATATACCGACTTATGTATGATGTATATAAAGAGGAATCAAATACTGAATTATATTATGAACTCAAAGAAAAAGCATTAACTCATATAAACTCATTTCCCAAAGATGAACAAAGGGAAATATTTGATGTATTAGTAAGTTTCAGTATAAAATTGGTTAACAAAGGAGAAATAATATTTCTTAAAGAAACTCTTCTCTTATATGATTGGGGGATTAAAGAATCTATTATTTTAAATAAAGGTCAACTTTCTCCAACAACATTTAGAAATTATGTTGTAGCAGGCTTAAGAATATCAGAGTTTGATAAAGTTGAAGCATTTATTAAAAACAATAATGAGCTTTTAGAAAAGGATAGAAGAGAAAACGCCCTGAATTTCAATTTAGCTAGAGTAGCATTTTATCGAAAAGAATTCGATGAATGCTTGACCTATCTTAATAAAGTTAACTATGATGATATATGGTACAATGTAAATTCCAAAATGTTACTGTTGGCCGCATACTATGAACTTGAAGAAATTGAAGTCCTAGACTCAGCAGTAGATGCATTTATATTATTTTGCAGAAGAGATAAAATATTAGATGCTCAGAAAAAAACACAATATTTTAATTTTGCTAAATCAGTCAAAAAGTTAACCAAGTTTAATAGTGACAAAAAACTTAAAACTCTGAAAGAAAAAATAGAATCTACAAAGGTGATTGGGAACAAACCTTGGCTCCTCGAAAAAATAGATGAGCTACTTAAAAATAAGTAGCTCATCAAAATTAATCTTGGATCACCTAAAATCCTTGAATTTCATCTTCAACGATGAATCCTAATAACCATAGTATTAATTCCATGTTTATAATTTTTAGAAGTTTAATAATTTCCCAATTTACAACAACAACAACAACAACAACAACAACAATCTCTATACTTTAACATATATTTTCAATTTAACGCCTCCTTATAAACCCTCAAACACCTCTCCCTTGCTTCCTTGTGATCTACTATGGCTTCTG
>Ga0209828_1003805_pt1 | contig 11242 bp, 10 predicted proteins | sample MaitaG_FD_187429 | JGI IMG/M metagenome (GOLD analysis project Ga0209828, IMG submission 187429) | Marine algal microbial communities from Maine, USA - Maine_Asex2 metaG (SPAdes) (version 2) | ecosystem: Host-associated > Algae > Red algae > Unclassified | place: Maine, USA | collected 2015-01-05
GTGCTTACACATCCGGTTACTCTTGCCCTATTCCACCACCGGAAAATTATATAGACCATAGAATTGAAGCAGGTATTAAGCATTTGGAATTGAAGTAAGTTGAAACCGTCTCTCATTCTTAAAAAAAATTTAAACTAAAATTTATATTTAAAATTATTTGCTTCTTAATTTTTATTGATTGTATATTTGGGCAAAATTATATTCGTGGTTAAAAGCGCACATATTTCATTTTCCAATTCTACCAGCATCGCTAAGATGGCGTGTATGTGTTGTTGTATGAATATGATGATGTCAACCAGGCAGATGCTTTAATACAATAATATAATATTAAAAAAAAGCTGAAGCCATTGGGTTTCAGCTTTTTTTTTGCCACAAACCCAAACCTTCAGCTCATTATAAATCTCTTTAATAAAACATTTAGATTATGAGCGTTCAAGATTTTCAATTCGAAACACTCCAACTCCATGCAGGTCAAGAAGTTGACGGCACTAGTAAGAGTAGAGCAGTACCTATTTATCAAACAACATCCTATGTATTTGATGATTCACAGCATGCAGCCAAGTTATTTGGCCTTAAAGAGTTTGGCAACATCTACACTCGTATTATGAACCCTACTACAGATGTATTTGAAAAACGCGTTGCTGCATTAGAGGGCGGAACTGCTGCAGTTGCAACTGCTTCAGGTCAGTCTGCCCTATTTATTGCCTTGAATAACATTTTACAAACCGGAGACTCTGTAGTTAGTTCCTCCTATCTCTACGGTGGCACATACAATCAATTCAAGGTTGGATTTAAACGGTTAGGAATAACTGTTCGATTTGCAGACGGCAATGATCCAGCAAGTTTTGAGTCACAGATTGACGAAACGACCAAAGCTATCTTTGTGGAAAGTATTGGCAATCCACGGTTTGCTGTTCCTGATTTTGAAAAGTTGAGTGCCATAGCAAAAAAGTATGATATTCCTTTTGTTGTAGACAACACCTTTGGAGCTGCAGGGTATCTAGTTCGCCCAATCGAACATGGTGCAAATATTGTAATTCAATCCGCAACTAAATGGATAGGAGGACACGGTACAAGCATTGGAGGTATCATCGTTGATGGCGGAAATTATAATTGGGGGAATGGCAAATTTCCACAGTTTTCTGATCCATCTCCAAGCTACCATGGGTTGGTCTTTTCTGATGCATTTGGAGAGGGAAATGCCTTAGGACTTCCGAATGTTGCTTATGCGATCAGAGCTCGTGTGGAAGGGTTACGAGGATTTGGACCATCTATTAGTCCATTTAATTCTTTCCTGTTATTACAAGGATTAGAAACGCTCTCGCTACGTGTACAGCGCACGGTTGATAACGCTTTAGAAATTGCAGAATGGTTAGAGAAAAAAGAGGAAGTAGTATGGGTCAATTATCCTGGTCTCAAAAGTAATCCAGAATACAAACTAAGCGAAAAATACCTGAAACGTGGCTTTGGAGGTGTCTTAAGCTTCAAATTAAAAGGCGAAAAAGAGAAAGCGGATCATTTTGTGGATAGCGTCAAACTCATTTCACACGTCGCGAATGTAGGTGATGCTAAAACTTTGATCATTCATCCAAGTTCTACCACGCATGAACAATTATCACTGGATGAACAGAAAACTTCTGGAGTAGAGCCTGGCATGTTAAGACTCTCATTGGGTATAGAGCATGTCAAGGATTTGAAAAACGATTTAGAGCAAGCGTTTAGTAGTGTGTATGCTCTGCAACCGCAATTGTAATAAGTATTTATTTTAATTTAATCAAAATTCAGTCATACCTACTTGGTAAGGCTGAACTTTTTGCTAAACACACAATTCTTGACAGTAAAAAAATATTTTTTCACTTTACGCTTGTTACTCAACATAATTTATAATACATTTAGCCAACATTGACAAATAATGAACTTTAATCAGATACATCATCATCATATTCATATTTGCACTCAAGCAATGTGACGATGATATGTATACATAAATAAAATCGAAACACCGTTTGAGTAAATCAGACGGTGTTTCTTCGTTTATGCCTTCTTGTTTACTCCGACAAAAACAATTGGGCATGCGTAAATTAAAAATAGCCATTCAGAAAAGCGGGAGACTCTATGAAGACTCCCTTGATCTCCTACGAAAATGTGGTATATCTATCAGTAATGGGAGAGATCAACTAAAAGTAGTAGCACAAAACTTCCCTCTTGAAATACTGTTTTTACGAAACTCTGACATTCCTCAGTACGTAGCTGACGGTGTAGCTGATATAGCTATCGTGGGTGAGAATCTCTTGATAGAAAAGCAGTCAGAAGTAGACATAGTCGAGAAACTGGGATTTTCAAAATGTAGAGTGTCACTTGCAGTGCCAAAAGAAGTTGAAGACGATTCTCTAGAATACTTCAACGGAAAAAAAGTAGCTAGCTCCTACCCTGTTACCTTGCAAACGTTCTTTAACAAAAACAAGATCCAAGCAGAAATACACACGATTTCAGGCTCTGTAGAAATTGCACCAAATATAGGATTGGCCGATGGTATCTGTGATATCGTAAGTTCAGGCAGTACGCTTTTTAAAAATGGTCTACGCGAAACACAAGTGATCCTTAAGTCTGAGGCTGTTCTCATCAAATCACAAACTCTTGCACCCGATAAGAAGCAAGTTTTGGACAAATTACTGTTCAGAATACAATCCGTATTGCGTGCTAAAAACCATAAGTACGTCCTACTTAATGTTCCTAATGATAAAATTGATGCCGTTAGTAAGATTCTTCCAGTACTCAAGAGTCCGACTGTTTTGCCTCTTGCAAAAGAAGGATGGAGTTCACTACACTCTGTTATACAAGAAAGTCAATTCTGGGAAGTCATCGATGCTTTAAAAACCGCTGGAGCAGAAGATATTTTAATTATTCCAATTGATAAAATGGTAAGCTAATGCAGATAATTGAGTATCCAAAACAAGAAACTTGGGATGATCTCGGGAAACGTCCATCAATTGACTCCAAGCAGATAACCAAATCTGTAGTAAGCATACTCGAAGAGGTAAAAATGGATGGGGACGCAGCTCTTTTGCGATTAGCAAAGAAATATGATCAAGTCACATTAAACAATTTACGCGTCCCAGCCTCTCAAATCAAAGGAGCAAAAGATTTATTGTCTGATGAATTAAAACTTGCCATACAGACAGCATACAAAAACATCTATAATTTTCACGCCGCGCAACGCATCAATGAAGATATCATAGAAACTACAAACGGTGTTAAATGCTGGCGTAAAAGTTTAGCTATTGAAAAAGTGGGGCTCTACATTCCAGGCGGCACTGCGCCTCTATTTTCTACTATTTTGATGCTAGGCATCCCTGCTAAGATCGCTGGTTGTAAAGAAATTATCTTATGCACACCACCTCATGTTACTAATAGTGTTCATCCCGCCATTTTATATACTGCGGAAATTGTGGGCATCGACAAAATTTACACTATTGGTGGAGCACAAGCGATTGCAGCAATGGGCTACGGCACAGAAACTGTTCCTAAGGTGTATAAGATTTTTGGACCGGGAAACCAATACGTAACTAAGGCAAAAGAGATAATTCAGCAAGAAGGAATAGCGATTGATATGCCCGCTGGGCCAAGCGAAGTTCTTATAATCGCAGATAAAAGCTGTCATCCCAAATTTGTGGCAGCAGATTTACTTTCTCAAGCTGAACATGGGCCTGATAGTCAAGTAATTTTATTAAGTGATGATATTGCAATTGTAAAGTCATGCATAATTGAACTTAAAAAGCAATTACAGAAATTAGATAGAAAAGAAATAGCAGAACAAGCGCTGAAAAACAGTAAGTCCATCGTATTTAAATCTATAGACAGCTGTTTAGAATTTAGCAATTCCTATGCTCCTGAGCACTTAATAATTGCATCCAACAAAGCAGATGTTTACATTCCTAAAATCATAAATGCAGGCTCAGTATTCCTAGGTAATTACGCATGCGAATCGGCAGGTGACTATGCAAGTGGCACAAACCACACCCTACCTACAAATGCGTACGCTAAAAGCTATAGTGGTGTGTCTCTAGACAGTTTTGTAAAAAAAATTACTTTCCAAGAAATAAATAAAATAGGGATTAAAAACATTGGACCCACAATTGAATACATGGCTGAGGCAGAAGGGCTCCTAGGACATAAAAACGCGGTGAGCATCCGACTAAAACAAATAAACAATGAATGCGATTAAAAATCTTGTAAGGAAAAACGTCTTGCAACTAAAACCTTACTCAAGTGCCCGAGATGAGTATTCGAAAACAGAAGGAATATTTCTAGATGCGAACGAAAACCCATATGGAACATTAAATAGGTATCCTGACCCAAACCAGCTTGAAGTCAGGCAAGAACTTAGCAAGCTAAAGAAAGTAGCTGTCAACAATATTTTTATATCAAATGGTAGTGACGAAATAATTGATCTGTGCTTTAGAGTTTTTTGTAAACCAGGTGTGGATAAGGCATTGAGTTTTTCTCCAAGTTATGGCATGTATAAGGTCTCTGCCGCGGTCAACGATGTCGAACTTTTGGAGGTTCCTCTCGATATAAATTTTGACATTGAGTTAGAAACTCTAACGCCTTTAATCAGCGACAAGCATATCAAACTGATTTTTATCTGTTCACCCAACAACCCAACAGGAAACACATTTTCAAAAGAAAAAATAGAATTCATCCTTAAAAAATTCAATGCAATAATCATACTAGACGAGGCGTACATTGACTTCTCAGAAACAGAGTCACTCACCTCTATGATCGGTAGCTATAAGAACTTATTGGTGTGCCAAACATTTAGCAAAGCATGGGGACTAGCTGCAGCGCGCGTAGGCATCGGGTATGCAGATACCTATTTAATTTCACTCCTAAAAAAAATCAAAGCACCGTATAATGTTAGTCAATTAAACCAAGAAGCTGCATTATTTGCGCTTAAAGATTTAATCCATTATAAAAATACAATTGAACGCATTCTTATAGCAAAAGAAGAATTAAAATATGAATTAGTAAAACTTGACTCCATCCGAAAAGTATATCCATCCCAGGCAAACTTTTTCTTAATTGAGTCACCAGATGCAATCGCACTTTACAATGCATTAGTCCAAGAAAATATCATAATACGCCAAAGGCACAAGCTTGTACCAAACTGCTTAAGAATTACTGTAGGCACTCCAGAAGAAAACAAGGCTTTAATAAACGCAATAAAAAATATCGATGAAAAAAGTTTTATTTATAGATAGAGACGGTACCTTGGTTATAGAACCTCCCATAGATTACCAGTTGGACAGCTTAGATAAGTTAGAATTTTATCCGTACGTATTCCAGTATTTAGCGCGGATCGCACAGGAATTAGACTATGAGTTAGTCATGGTAAGCAATCAAGATGGTCTAGGTACTGACTCCTTTCCTGAAGACACGTTTTGGCCTAGTCAACATAAAATTATTACCGCCTTTAAAAATGAAGGTGTCGTTTTTAGCAATATCCTAATTGATAAAAGCTTCCCAGAAGATAATGCTCCCACTAGAAAACCGGGGACTGCATTACTAAATGCCTATATCTATGGAAACTACGATTTAGCTAACTCATTTGTCATAGGAGATAGGGAATCAGATATGCAACTTGCAGCAAACTTAAAGGCACAAGGGATATTTATAGGCGCTAGTAACGACTATGCTGCCCTATCTACCAAAAGTTGGAAAGACATTTATCAATTTCTAAAAGTAAAGCCAAGAATTTCTACAGTACGGCGAAAAACGAAAGAAACGGAAATAAAAGTGTCCATCAATTTAGATGGTCAAGGTATTGCAAATTTAGATTCTGGGCTGGGGTTCTATGACCATATGCTCGAACAAATAGCACGGCACGGGAATATAGATATTGAAGTCAAAATTCAAGGAGATTTAGAGATCGATGAACACCATACCATCGAAGATAGTGCATTAGCCCTTGGGCAAGCCTTCGCGGAAGCATTAGGTAATAAGAAAGGGATTGAACGCTATGGTTTTCTCTTGCCAATGGATGATTGCCTAGCACAAGTGGCATTAGATTTTGGAGGCAGACCTTGGTTAGTTTGGGATGTGGAATTTAAACGCGAAAAAATAGGAGATATGCCTACTGAAATGTTCATGCATTTCTTCAAGTCATTTAGCGACGCTGCTAAATGCAATCTAAACATACAGGCCTCCGGAACAAATGAACACCACAAGATAGAATCTATATTTAAAGCCTTTGCCAAAAGTATAAAAATGGCTATAGGCAAGACATCAAATTACGCTATACCTAGCACAAAGGGAATCCTATGATTGCAATTATAAAGTATAATGGCGGTAACACACGTTCTGTTCAAAATGCGCTAACTCGAATAAATGCGAACAGTATTGTGACTGACGATCCTGAATTAATTGCCAAAGCTTCAAAAGTGATACTTCCAGGTGTGGGGCAAGCAAACACGGCAATGCATTATTTGAGAGATAACAAGCTTGATACCTGCATACGGTCACTGACACAACCCTTTCTGGGCATATGCTTAGGCATGCAACTTATGTGTGCCTACTCGGAAGAAGGCAACACACCCTGTCTTGAAATTTTCGATGCAGCTGTAAAACGCTTTCCACCGTTGGAAAAAGTACCACATATTGGTTGGAATAACTTTAGCACGTTACAAGGAGATTTATTTAAGAAAATTGAAATTAATGCGGATCTGTACTACGTCCATAGCTACTATGCCGAACTTAGTAAATATACAATTGCAAGCTGCGACTATATTCTTCCGTTTAGCGCGGCCATGCAGAAAAACAACTTTTACGGAACGCAGTTTCACCCAGAAAAATCAGCAGATGTTGGTACTCAGATAATTAAAAACTTTTTACACTTATGAAAATTATACCAGCAATAGATATTCTAAATGGTAAGTGCGTACGACTCACCCAAGGAGATTACAATACAAGTAAGATATACGCGAAGGATCCTCTTGAAATAGCAAAGCAATTTGAAGCAAATGGCATTAAATATTTACACGTAGTAGATCTTGATGGTGCACGTTCTGAACATATTGTGAATTATAAAAGTCTAGAAGCAATATGCTTAAAGACGTCTTTAAGTGTTGATTTTGGCGGAGGTATAAAATCCAACAAAGACGTCTCAATTGCTTTTGAATGTGGGGCTGCACAAATAACAGGCGGCAGCATCGCAGTCTCGAATCCAGAGATGTTTAAACAATGGATTGATGAATACGGGAGTCACATGATCATTCTAGGTGCTGATTGTAAGTCGAGAAAAATAGCAACACACGGATGGAAGGAAGACTCAGAGATAGATGTGATTGAATTTATACAAGAATATGAAAAGCGGGGAATTACACAAGTGATATGTACAGATATTTCCCGAGATGGCATGTTGCAAGGTCCCGCCGAAGCACTTTATAAAGAAATTTTACAAAAAACGACTGTTCAACTTATTGCAAGTGGCGGAGTCTGTTCCATGGAGCAATTAAAGTCTTTAAAACAATTGGGCTGTAGCGGTGCTATCATTGGGAAAGCCATATATGAAGAAAGAATTTCCTTAAAAGAAATCCAGAGCCTATGTTAAAGAAACGTATAATTCCCTGCCTTGATATAAAAGATGGAAGGACTGTAAAAGGGGTGAATTTTATAGATATAATAGACGCGGGTGATCCTGTAGAATTGGCAAAAAAATATGTAGCTCAGGGAGCGGATGAACTTGTATTCTTAGATATCTCAGCAACGTTAGAAAACAGAAAGACACTAGTAAGTCTAGTAACTAAAATTGCGCATGAGATAAATATTCCATTTACTGTAGGAGGTGGCATTCGGAGTGTAGATGATGTAAAACAAATTATAAATGCTGGAGCAGATAAAATCAGTATTAACTCAGCTGCTGTAGCGAAGCCATTACTTATCAAAGAAATTGCAGAAGAATTTGGGAGTCAATGTGCTGTTGTTGCCATTGACACCAAGTTTGTACAAGGCGAATGGATGGTTTTTGTGCAAGGCGGCAAAAAAGCAACACAACTCAAGACTTTAGCATGGGCGAAGGAAGCAGAACAGCTCGGTGCAGGAGAAATCCTATTGACCTCCATGAATAATGACGGGACTAAAGAAGGTTTTGCTCTTAATATTACAGATAGTGTAGCAAGGGGAGTAAATATTCCAGTAATTGCTTCCGGAGGCGCTGGCTTAAAAGAACATTTTAACGCAGTATTTGAACAGACAAAAGCAAGTGCAGCCTTAGCAGCGAGTGTTTTCCATTTCGGTGAGATAGATATTCCAGAGTTAAAAACATATTTAAAAACCAATTCAATCGCAGTACGATGAATACAATAGATTTCGAAAAAGGAAATGGTCTGGTACCTGTAGTCATACAGGATAAGAGCAATATGAAAGTTCTTATGCTAGGCTATATGAATGAAGAAGCATATGCAAAAACCAAAAAAGAAAAAAGAGTGTGCTTCTATAGCCGTAGTAAAAAAAGATTATGGACCAAGGGAGAATCATCAGGGAATTATCTAGAAGTACATAACATAAAAATAGATTGTGATGCTGACACGCTGCTAATACAAGTCAAGCCGCTGGGTCCCTGCTGTCACACTGGCAATACGACTTGCTTCAACGATACGTCATCCAAAGGATTTGTATATGATTTAGAAAATACCATGTCAGAACGAATCGACGCAGATGATAATACATCTTATACCAACAGCCTATTTAAAAAAGGAATCAATAAGGTCGCTCAAAAAGTGGGCGAAGAAGCCGTTGAAATGATTATCGAAGCAAAAGATGATAATCTTGAACTTTTTAAAAATGAAGCTGCGGACCTGATGTACCACTACTTGCTTCTATTACGGGCGAAGAAGTGCAGTTTGGGAGATGTGGAGGATGTGCTTTTTCAAAGAAAAAAGTAAAGTTTTTTTTAACTCTAATTCTTTTCTATTAATGGATATAGTTTTTTTCTTCAGACTTACCTTATATCTGTTCTTTGTCTTGATACAAAGAACCAAAAATCAAGATTATCAAATGCCGTGCTCGAGTGCCGGCATCCCGCGTCCCATCTAGATAATCTACTGCCTACGCGCTGTTTCCATATATCTTAAGTAGTTATGCGCCTGTTCTTATACAATTAATATAAGCGGGCTGATTGATTCTCACAAGTGGGGGCTGTGACTGAACGATGCAAAGCAAAATTGACGAATAGTCAATTTAATGAAGGAACCGTCAGCATACCTGACGGCTTGGATACATTCTAGCATTTGAGAATCTTGATCCGTTCGACTTCGCTCAGGACAAGTTTTTTTGCTTCTTTTTTTATCAAGAAAAAAGACGATTGGATAACAAGAAGAAGAAATGAGAATTACTGTAATTAGAACTTCATTCATTCGATTGAAAATATCAAAAAAAAAAAAAGAGATACGATAAAACCGTATCTCTTTATAAATTTTTCAACTACGAATTTAATTCTTCAGTATTTTCATTCCAATATTTAATAAGTCATCCATCATAGAACCGTCACCATCCATATCCAATAACTTTCCAAACATACCACCACTATTGTTAGCTTGTTGTTGCTGCTGTTGGCCTCCACCCATTAATACTCTTGCCAGACCACCAAGGTCCAATCCACCTGTTTTTCTTGTTTGTCCTACTACTCCCATAATCACAGGCGCAATTAACTGCATAAGCACACCTGATTTGAAAATATGAAGTCCGCTATGCTGACTCACTACCTGTGCCGCTTCTAACTGCTGCTTACCAAGTAAGTGACTAACTATTCCTTCCCCATTCGTAGTGGAAGAATTATTTGCTTTTTTCTGACCTGTAAGAATACCCATAAGATCTCCGAGTATTCCTCCATCATGATCCTTCTCTATAGCTCCATATAATCCTCCTCCACGTTGTGGATTGTTTGCGTTTCTTGTAATTGCATTTAGTAATAGTTCACTTATCGCAAATGCCGCTTTTTTAACTACATTAGGATCCTGAGCACCGACCTGTTTTGATAATTGAATAATTACGTTATCATTGAGGTGTCTACTCACTTCGTTCATTAAATTTGTCATGTAAATTTTTGTTTTTTGTAAAATTAGGCTCTAAAATAGAGCTGCTGAATAGTATACATCAAAGTAGCAAATTTCTACCTTGAATAGTTCCTTAAAAATCGGAATTTAAATGAATGGCAAGTTAAAGTACCTATTATGTATTAATTCATTCTGACTATTGTCAAACTCAGGTGCTAATGTCTGACGCCAAACGACTGGCAAACAATGTCCTCTCCTGACTGTAATTATTAGCAGATAAAGACTATTTTACTTCCAAAGACCTGCATGCTATGAAATTCTCAACTCTTTTTATACTTCTCTTATTTTGCAGCAACGTTTCTGCACAGACTGAACTTTACTTTCCTGACAAACATCAGTGGCAAGAAAAATCATCTACGGACTTTGGAATCAATGATCAACTTCTAAAAAATGCAATTGATTCCATTAAAAATTCTGAATATTCCGGGCCAAAAGATCTATCTCAAGCAATACTAAAAGGCTTTGAACGAGAACCCTATCACAAAATATTAGGCCCTACCAAAGAACGCGGTGGACCTGCAGGGATGATTTTAAAAAATGGATTCTGTATTGCCAAGTGGGGAGACACCAAACGTGTGGATATGACCTTTAGTGTTACTAAGTCGTATCTTTCTACCGTTGCAGGATTAGCAGTTGATCGTGGCTTGATACGATCCGTAGATGATAAAATGAAGGAATACATTTGGGATCATCATTTTACTGGAAGTCACAATGAAAAAATAACGTGGAAGCATTTGTTGCATCAATCTTCAGCTTGGTCAGGTCAACTCTGGGGAGGCTATGATTGGAATGACAGACCGCCTAAAACAGGAGATGTTCATAGTTGGCGGAAAGCTGCATTAGCAGAACCTGGAACTGAAATGGAATATAATGATGTGCGGGTAAATCTGCTTGCTTATTCTTTACTCCAGGTCTGGAGAAAACCCCTTCCGCAAGTACTGAAAGAGGAAATTATGGATCCCATTGGAGCATCCTCAACTTGGAGATGGTACGGCTATGAGAATTCTTGGACAAATGTAGACGGTATTAAAATGCAGTCTGTAAGTGGAGGTGGCCATTCTGGAGGTGGTATTTTTATAAGCACGGAAGACCATGCTCGTTTTGGATTACTATGCATGAATAACGGAAAG
>Ga0209828_1003808_pt1 | contig 11240 bp, 8 predicted proteins | sample MaitaG_FD_187429 | JGI IMG/M metagenome (GOLD analysis project Ga0209828, IMG submission 187429) | Marine algal microbial communities from Maine, USA - Maine_Asex2 metaG (SPAdes) (version 2) | ecosystem: Host-associated > Algae > Red algae > Unclassified | place: Maine, USA | collected 2015-01-05
AAAACAAGAAGTCATTACCGCAGGATAAAAGTGTTATTAAGCTGTCTACTTTGGATATGTTAGATTCTCACAATACGATCATATATCTGAAGGAAAGTATGACTTTAGAGAAGATTTATGGGATGAAGAAAGAGTTTGCTGCGATTGCGGTTTTCTTAGATGATCAGGATGGGTTTTTAGAAATGCTACAGCAATTAATAATTGAGAGTGTATAGCATTTATGCAAATCTTCTTTATGATGAAGTTGTTTTTATACCCTAAGTGGTGGTTTATCATAATCTGTTTTGCAATTTTGCTTCGCACCATATAGTCACCCTTGTCTTACATTAAAAATCAAATGCCAACCTGCAGTTTAAAGGCTTAGATTATTTTTCGCCACATCTGTATTGAAATTATAATTCCTGTAAGAATCAAAGAAAGAAAGAAAAACATTTCTCTGCACCCGTCGCCAATCATTCCCTGAAGAGAAAATTCTTCGTATCCATGTTTCCAAAAGCCGAAGGTGTTTCTAAAGTCAGGTAGGGTAAATGAAATTGCAGTAATCATTAGCCAAAAGAAAAGTAATTCTAGTTTGGGTTTCTTATTTCTTGCAAAATTTAATACAACAATAAATAGCCAACCGAACAACAGGTAAAGAGGTGTTAGTAGTAGATGATACCCGAAGCCGTACATTGGACTTGGCAACACTCCGCAAAGTAGGATCGCCAAAATGGTACTTGTTAGAATATAGCTAAGACACCAAAAGAATAATAATTTCCTGTCTTTCTTGTTGAGCTTCCACATCTATTCTAATTGGTTATCCCGATTGCATGCGGAGTATGCATGCTCATTTATCCGACTAAGATAACAAGAAATAACTGCTCACGATTATAGGCGAAGTATCACTAGTAGTGATAAAAAGCATATAACTTCATCGCATAGAGTTATGTACTACAGGCTTATGTTTTTCTGGATTTCTTGCAAGGCAATCTCAAACAAATTCAACATAAAAAATTGTTGTTTTTTATGAGAAATATTATCAAAGTGCAATAAAAAATTGTCAATATAAAAAAAACATATACTTCAACATCGTTTTTGCAATAGTGATAAACGGCTTTGAGTTAATATTTTTTCTCTTCTAATTTATGCGTTACTGGAAGTGTTAATATTAGAATTAATAGTAAGTTATCTCAAACTTAATGTTATTATTAATGAACTGAAAAATCATAAACTACTTTCTTTAGCTCTCACAGAAGGAGCAAATAAACTTTCCAGAAATGAAAAATTTCCAAAATTCACCTTTCGTGAAAACGAAAGCAGGTGAGCAATTACAAATAGATAAAGATGGTTCTTTAGGACTTCTTGCGTTAGGGGATATAGGTCTTCAATTATGGAGACAAAAAAAAATTGCTCATCATAATGAGCTGGAAATTCGCAAAAGCAAGGTTGTCTCTTCTAATTCTTCAACCAAAGAATCATGATCAAAAAAATGATGCTGATAGGTTGGGATGCTGCAGATTGGAAAATAATTAATCCCTTAATAGAGAAAGGGCATATGCCTAATCTAGAAAAATTAATCAACGGTGGAACTATCGGTAATCTAGCCACTATGGATCCGGCTTACTCTCCGATGTTATGGACTTCTATCGCTACGGGGAAGCATGCTTACAAACATGGAATACATGGATTTTTACAACCATCAGAAGATAAAAAATCTCTCAAGCCTGTATTAAGTACTTCCAGAACAGTAAAAGCCATCTGGCAGATACTTAGTGAGCATGATTATAAATGTCACTCTGTAGGATGGTGGCCTAGTCATCCAGCTGAGGAAATGAATGGAATTTCCATCTCTAATTTCTATCAAAAAGATACCGGATTATTAAAAGATGGATGGGAAATGATGAGTGGATGTATCCATCCAGCTTCTGAAGAGGAGCGATTTGCTGCCTTACGAGTACATCCTGAAGAATTGACAGGACAACATATATTACCGTTTGTACCCAACGCCGAAAAAATAGACCAGACTAAAGACACAAGAATTTATTCCATAGCTCAGGTGACGGCGCATGCGGCATCGATACAAGCGGCATTTACAAATATTATCAGAAACGAAGAGTGGGATTTTGCGGCAGTTTACTTTGATTCCATAGATCATTACAGCCATGGCTTTATGAAATATCATCCTCCTAAACAGGATCATATCGCACAGAACGCATTTGATCTTTACAAGGATGTTGTTACTGGGGGCTATCGTTATCATGATATGCTACTTGGGAGATTGATGGATCTAGCGGGTGAGGAAACGACCATTATGCTTATTTCTGATCACGGCTTCCAACCGGATCATTTACGACCAAAAAATATTCCTAAAGAACCTGGAGGTGCTGTCTATGAGCACAGTCCCTATGGGGTCATCGGAATGATAGGACCTGAAATCAAAAAAGATCATTTGATTCATGGTGCGGGATTACTAGACATCTGTCCGACAATACTTTCTCATTATGGATTGGCGATAGGAGAAGACATGGATGGCAAAGTGTTAACCGATGCTTATGCGCAACCATTAGAATCTACATTTATAGAGAGCTGGGAATCGATTCCTTTTACAAAATTCAAAAGCCCTTCTAATTACGAAATGGACAAGGAAAGCGAAGCCGCCATGGTCCAACAGCTAGTGGCCCTCGGATACGTAGATGATATCCATAAAGATTTTACTCAAGCTGTAAAGGACACAGAGAATTTCAATAATTACAATCTAGCCAAAAGTTATTTATTTGGTGGAAAACTGAATGAAGCTATATCCATCTTAGAAAAACTAATCAAAGAAAATCCGCACATACCTAGGTACCGTTTCCATCTGGCAAGTTGTTATCAAACTAAGGGTAAACTCAAAGAATCTCGGGCGTTAGTAGATCAACTCAAAGAAAAAGAATATTACAATCCCGTTGCGTTAGACATGATGGAAGCCACCCTACTCATGGGCGAGAAAAAGTATAATGAGGCACTGACACTCTTTAAGTCCATTGAAGATAAGGTAGATAAATTACAGTCTCATATCCTTACTAAAATAGCTAAATGCTATATGTCCATAGGTTTTAGAGATAAAGCGGAAGAGGCTTTGGAAAAGGAAATGGAATTAGATTATGAGTATGCCCCGATGCATTTAATGTATGGCGTTATTCATTATCAAAAAGGAAATCACGATATCGCCATAGAATCATTACTGACCTCTATCGGAATGGAATATAATAATTCTGTAGCGCACCGATTTCTAGGACTGGCATTATTTAATAAAGGAGAATATCAGGTAGCTGCGGATTCCTTAGAAATGTCATTACGGTTTAACAGTAAAAACAATTTGGCTAGAGCCAAGCTAATAGAAATTTATAAAACACATCTGGATCAGCCTAATAAGGCTGCACTACATAGTCAAAATTTTCATCAAAATATCAAAGGCGAAGTTATCATAGTATCAGGTCTTCCTAGATCTGGGACATCGATGATGATGCAGATGCTCGATCATGCAGGAATAGAAATTTACACCGATAAAATCAGAGAAGCAGATAGTAATAATCCTAAGGGATATTATGAGCATAACAATGTTAAATCTTTAAGACGAAATAAAAGGTGGGTTGCTGAAAGTATGGATAAAGCAGTAAAAGTAATTTCTAATTTTATTCCCCATCTACCTCTAATCTATAATTATAAAATCATTTTTATGGAAAGAGATCTGGACGAAATACTTACTTCACAACGGGAAATGTTGATGAAACTAGGAGCTAAAGACAGACATGAGGAATATCCCTTACAAGTTATGAACAGCTTCAAAAAAAGTCGTGATAAGTCAAAGCTCTGGGCTAGTAAACAATCTAATATTGAAATGATAGAAGTAGCTTATTCTGATGTAATCGACAATCCTTTTGAAGAAGCTTTACGAATATCAGAATTTCTAGATCATCGTGTTACTCCGGAAGATTTAATAAAACCGATAGATACAAAACTCTACCGCCAACGTAAAAAAACAAGTACAATTAACTAAAATTCATTATTAAATAATTTCAAACTAAATTTTTACATCATGAAAAAACTTAAAAAATATTCCAAGGACAAAGATGCCCTTAGTCTAAGGGAAAAAATATTATCCTATAAAAACCAAACAGAAAATGTACTTAAGAACAATTCTTCTGTTGGTTATAAATCCAGAATCACCTCACCATTAATTAGTATTATTCCGCTGGCAGCCGCAAGTCTTACGCCTTTTGCTTTAGCCGCACAGTGCAGTAACTCTATATTTGACCCCAGTAATGTAGTGCCTGCTGATGCCGCCGGAGATGGAGATGATATGAGCGTAGACGTAAATGGGGACGGCACTACAGATTTTACATTTGATGCTTCTACCGGTACGGCTGGTGGCGGAAGTTGCGAATTTGCAGATTTGTTTGTGAAACCTAAAAATGGAGCTGAAGTTATCGCTTATCCAGCACCGATATCACCCTATTTTTACGTTACAAAATTTGATTGTAATGACGCGATTACGAGTGCAAATACAGATTGGAGAGAATCAGCAGATTTACCATCAGGTAGCGATAATCAGGCGACTATGGATTTTCAGAATGCAGCTGGTGGTGGTGGTGCATGGCAAGATGATAATTGTGTTGACGTAACGGGTATAGTAGCCATTAGAATCAATGGTAATCAGATGGGCTTTATGGAAGTCACATGGAACAATAATAATTTGCTTACTGTAAATCCAGCGCTCACTGGAGTACAAAGTAGTGCTGTAAGTGGAAACACGTCTGTAAATGCATGCGACTGTGCTGCACTAGGAGTTACCTTACCTATTGATCTAATCAGTTTCGATGTTAAGTTAGAAGGAAAGAATACGTTACTTAACTGGGCTACAGCAAATGAAATAAATAATGCAGGTTTTGAAATCCAGCGAAGTACGGATGGAAGTGATTACCGTAAAATAGGATGGGTAAATGGTCAAGGGAATGCTTCAAAAAGAATTGATTATCGCTTTGCTGATGAAAACATGCAAACCAATGTTGAATACTACTATCGACTCAAGCAAATAGACCATAACGGAAGCTTCAATTACTCTGAGGTTGTAACGAGCTTATTTAAAGATAATAGAGGATTTGTTTTTGAAAACATCAGTCCCAATCCAAGTGATGCCGGGTTTGTTACGGCAAGGATTTTAAGCACGCAAGATCAAGAATTAGAAATTTATGTGATCGATAATATGGGTAAGTTGCAAATTACTAAATTCATATCGATAGGGGAAGGCATCAACTTTTACAAACTAAATGTAAATGAATTAACAGCTGGAACTTACTTTGTGAAAATTGCAAATGGTGATCAGTCTAATTTCAAAAAATTAATCATTCAATAGAAACTGTTAATTAGTCAACTTAGAATTTCTATTATAAAAAGTACATCTTCATAATTAGGAGGGTGTACTTTTTTCGTTGTAAACTTATACATTAAATGATTACAGTGAGCAGTCTCAAAACGTACTTTATATTTAGAAAATTAAATTACAGTCTATATTACTAAGGTTTTATATAAGGCCTATATATATCTAAACATTAAGTAACATAGATGAGCGGTCAAATATTAGGTCAAGAATTATTAATTGAAGAAACCCCGTGTCAGTTGCCTGGAATGTCAGACGAAGTCTGAGTCTCCATAGAGACCGAAGTGAAACGAAGTATGGAAGGGAACGGCCCAGAAGCGTAGCTGAAGGGAGACACCCAAACATTCATCCTAAAAAAGAGATAGTTCGTCCCATTTTTTTTAGAATTTGAGATTAACTATACATATTGTATACATTACCAAAATTCAACTAGATTCAGCTATGACAAAAACCAACTTATTTGTTTTCTTGTGCTGTATATTAGCAAGTACCATGCAAGCACAAGAAGAAAAAGCACTGCCCGGAAATACTAACCTGCCCTCTTCAGCAGAGGAATTTAAAAAGATTGCCAATTATGATGAAGGCGATTATGCCTATGCGGTTTCTGACTATTTTGCACGACCCAAGCAATCTTCCTTTCAATTTTCTCCAAGCGGAAAATACTTTTCTTATCGCGAGAAAGATGAAAATGCGAAAAATCATGTTTACGTAAAAAACACAGAGACAGAAGAAGTCAAACGAATTATAGAGGAAGGTGAGGAGCTTGTGCGTGGTTACGGATGGGCAAATGAAAATAGATTGCTTTATGTCAGTGATAAAGGGGGCGATGAAAATTACCAATTGTATGCAGTGAATGTAGACGGGACGAATCCAAAAGCATTGACACCTTATGATGAAGTGCGTGTGAGCATCTTAAGTATTATGCGTGATTACCCAGACTATGTAATCATAGATATGAATAAGGACAACAAGCAGGTCTTTGAGCCATACAAATTGAATATAGTAACTGGAGAAATAGAAAAATTATTTGAGAACACGGACGTACAAAATCCTATTTCTGGATACGAATTTGATAAAGACGGACGATTGCGTGGATATTCACAGCAGCAAAATGGAGTTGATTATGTCTTCTATTATAGAGTTGCAGATGATGCACCCTTTGAAGAAGTGATGACAACAAATTGGAAGGATAACTTTGGTGTTGCTGGGTTTGATTATGCATCTGATAATCCACATCAAGCCTATGTAAGAACAAATTTATATAGCGATACGGACGAACTGGTACTTTACGATCTGAAGGAAAATAAAATGATCAAAAAGGTGTACAACAACCCGACTTTTGACGTAGGGGGTATGTCCAGAAGCCGAAAAAGAGACTATGAGGTAGACTACTATTATTACACGGGGGAAAAGGCAGAGATTGTTCCAGTAAGTGCAACAGCTAAGAGATTGAAAGCAAAGTTTTCTCAGCAGTTTGGAGAAAAGAGTGTATCTATTTCTGATGTAACCGATGAAGAAGATAAGTATCTCTTGTATGTGTACAGTGATAGATTATATGGAAGTTATTTCTTGTATGATGCGACTGAAGATAGCTTTAAAAAGTTGCTTGATCTGATGCCGCAGTTGAAAGAAGCGGACATGGCAGAAATGCGCCCTATAAAATTTAAAAGTAGAGATGGTTTAGACCTTTACGGTTATGTTACAATTCCTAAAAATGCAGATGTAGGTAAAAAAGTCCCTCTGATTGTTAACCCACATGGAGGACCATATGGCCCTAGAGATAATTGGGGATTTAATCCAGAAACACAATTATTTGCTAGTAGAGGCTATGCAACATTGCAGATAAACTATCGTGGAAGTGGTGGGTATGGAAAGTCATTTTATCTGGCGGGCTGCAAGCAAATAGGAAGAAAAATGTTGGATGATTTAGAAGACGGAGTAGCATATATGAAGGCGCAGGGTTGGATAGACGAAGACAGGATTGCAATCTATGGAGGCAGTTATGGCGGACTGGCTACCTTAGGTAGTTTGGTAAAAACGCCAGACCTTTATACGTGTGGTGTTGATTATGTAGGTGTATCGAATTTATTTACATTTTACAAGTCTTTTCCTCCTTACTGGAAGCCTTATTTAGCACAAGTATATGAGCAATGGTATAATCCAGAGGATCCAGAAGAAGCGGAGATAATGAAGGCAGTTTCTCCAGCTCTTAATGTGGACAAGATCACCAAACCATTGTTAGTGGTGCAAGGAGCCAATGATCCACGTGTTAATATAGATGAATCTGATCAGGTAGTTACTCAGTTAAGAGATAGAGGTGTAGATGTTCCTTATATGGTAAAATACAATGAGGGACATGGCTTTGGTCATGAGGAAAACAGAATAGAATTGTACGAAACGATGCTCGGGTTTTTTGCGAAGTATCTAGATACTCAAGCAACAAAAGGGTAAATGAGACACAATTTTGCTGCCACCTTCCCGCCAGATATTCTGGCGGTTCCTCGTCAAATAGCCTCTTGCAAATTTGCGATGCACCAATCGTTCATGTCTTCGAATTTATCCCGATAGAATCGAAGGATTTGGTGACAGTGTTTTGCAAAACAAAACACGTATTATTAGACTTAATCAGCTTTATATAGATACAACACAAAAGAATTTTGTTTTTAAAGAGCAGCCACCCATCATAGGATGAGTGGCTGTTTATTTTTCAAACTATATCTTGATTGCTTAACCCAAAACCATGGGAGAAAAGTAAATATATATCGCGATAACAATTACACAAACTAGATAGCTACATGCTCACATATTTCCAAGGAGTAATATCCACTTGGTCCTTTTATTTCAATTCGTAGTCAGAAGATATTGGCTTGAAATATATTTTAGGTAGGTATTTGCTTGTACTTCAGATTTTGCAACCAGCTTATAACATCTACCTGAAAAAAAGTATAGTAAGTTTTGTTTGCTTCACTCATTTTGTTAAGCTCAACAAGATTTTTATCCAAATTTTCTGAATTTTTATGTGATGCCTTAATCATTTTAGCCACTTGAATAGTTTCTGCTGAAGATGTCTTATTTCTGGTAAGTGCTTCTAAAAAGCTATCTGCCAGCGTTAAATTTTCGAGTGTTAGATGCACATGAATACTGCACAAGTAAAAGTATCCAATACAATAGTTTTCTATGGCATAAAGTCTCCATTCAGAAAGTACTTGAAATGCTTGCTTAATCATTCCTGATTTTAGCAAAACATTCACATATGAAAGGAATAAGAAATCTATTTGGGTCTGATTTAATTCATGGTTATAATTTTTAAAGAAAAGCAAGAACGATTTCTCAATTTTTGGCAATTGTGTAAACCTGTTCTTTCTGCCTATCCATTTTAAAATCAAATGATATTGACAAAACATTTTGATAGCATAATTTTTTGATACAGGAACATAACCTATCAGCTTCTCGATTGTGTTGTTATATACAGCCACATTATTAAATATAATTGCGCCGAACGTTTGATTATTTAAAGCTTTGAAATATTCGTCTCCAAGAATAGCTCTGTTTTTTTCGATATGCTCAATACGTTTCAAACCAAATTCTATAGCACTACGATCATTCCTTTCTAGTAAGAACTTGAGTTGTATACAACATAAAATATAGTCTTTGGCTTTTGCCGATAATCCATCGATTGGTGTATTGAGTATTTCAAGCTTTGTACCAAATATCTGCTCAAGACGATCATGTGAAATAAACATTGATTCCGTATACTGGATTTCAATTAACTTATACTTGATGTACTTTAGTTTAGAGATTAAATCTATTTGCTGAGAATAAAAAGCTCTTTCGTCAAGCAAATTTTTAACGTGGGAATAATATAAAGTATCAAAAGATGAATAACAAATTTCTTCTTCTAAATTACTTATCGTTACAATTAGCGTAAAGTCTTCAATAGACTTGGCGTGAGATTTTAGTTTATATAATTTTTTTAAAGCAAGCTTATATAAGCCTTTGTTTTTTAAGACTATGCAATAGGCTAGTTCTGAGTTATATCTATCAGATTTTTCAGAATAAAACATAGACTTCATGGAGATTGCTCTTAAAAGTCGTGTATAAAGCTTGTGAGTAAGGTAATTTATATTTTTAAATTCACCTTCTTTAATTTTTAGCTTTTTGAATTCTGAGGTGTTGTTAAGAATTTTATATAGTCTATAAAATTCTTTTGATTTATTTTTTGATTCAATCTTAGAGAACATTGACTTCTCAGAAGATGACATATTCGCTAGTAGTGTGTACACATTTTTCATGTGGTTTATATTGTCCAAAGGGTGTTAAAAATCAATAGTTCAAATTAACAACATCTAATTCTTTTTGTCAAGCTTTCTTAGGGAGTTTAAGTGTATGTTAAGGGGCTATTAATTGAAAAATGTCGTGTACTCTCAGTGATTTTTAAAAAAGAAGGCTACTTTATTTCTAAAGTAGCCTCTTTCTTAAATTTGTATTCTTAGGATTAAATTATTGATTAGCAACCAAAGAATTGTGCTAGCCATGCTGGTAAAAAATCACAAATACTGGACCCATTATTTCCGCCATCATCTCCACCTTCTCCAGAACAACTAACGCTTACGGAACTATTACTACAAGCAATCTGATCAATTACATTACCATTACTAGATACTGTAACAACACCATTTGAAGAAGTAGCAGAAATTTCAGTAGCATCGTAAGTAAAAGTTCCACAGTCGGTAGTTACAGTGCATTCAGCAGTTATTACTCCAACGAAAATAAATGCCGCAAAAAAAGTTAAAATTAAATTTTTCATGTTAATTAAGTTTTTTATTTAATAAATCAATGTTAAGTCAATTTATGATCTTGAGTTAAAAAAATGTAGGACTACATTATTAATTTATTTATATTTTGAATGTGAATATGTGTTTATAAGTGTTTGATATATAAATACTTAGAAGGCTAAAAAATTTGCTCTTAGAAAATTTATTCGGAAAGATTTGTCCTCTAGGATTTAGTTGTATGAGGAGTTTAATAATTGAAACATAAAACCGAATAGCGTAGATAGGCTGCAGGGTAAAGTTTTTTTTTGCTTAAAAGAGAGCATATGAATATAGTTAAAATGTTTGAAAGCCTTAGCATTTATGAGTTTCAAGCCCAATTTAAAGATGATAAATCTTGTACAGATTTACTAGTAAGTTTAAAATGGGAGGACGGGTATTCTTGCCGATATTGTGGTTACACTAATTATTGTGCTACCAAGAGATATGGTGAGAGAAGATGCTGTTCCTGTAAAAGGCCAGAATCGGCCACAGCCCATACCTTGTTTCATAAACTTAAGTTTTCAATTCATAAAGCTTTTATGATGCTTTATTTAATATCTAGTACAAAGAAAGGAATCTCAGCTTTAGAATTGCATCGAAAAATGGGACTTCATAAAAGAACGTGTTTATTCTTTAAACGAAAAGTGATGACGGCAATGTCATCACATTCTATTTACAAGATGGATGGACAAGTCGAAGTAGATCACACTTACAGTGGAGGGAAGGAAAAAACTAAAGTAGGTCGTTCAAAAGGACGTAAAAAGCTTTTAGCTATAGGGATACAGAGGTCTGGTAAAGGGATATATAAAGCTTATCCCAAACAGATTACTAATGCAGGGGTTAAAAGAACTAAAACCATTTTTTGAAGATCATATTGACTTAAAAGCCAATATTGAAACGTACGGCTGGAGATCATACACAAACTTAAAAAAGACTTACAAAAAATTGAAAAAAACAAAATCCAACAATGGCAAAAATTTCAATGTCTTGCACAGATTTATTAGGGGATTAACAGCTTGGCTAAGAGG
>Ga0209828_1003810_pt1 | contig 11235 bp, 7 predicted proteins | sample MaitaG_FD_187429 | JGI IMG/M metagenome (GOLD analysis project Ga0209828, IMG submission 187429) | Marine algal microbial communities from Maine, USA - Maine_Asex2 metaG (SPAdes) (version 2) | ecosystem: Host-associated > Algae > Red algae > Unclassified | place: Maine, USA | collected 2015-01-05
ATATCCAATCTATTCCTTAGAATTTCAAAATATAAAATCATTACGATTCTATTACTCCCACGATGAAGCTTTAGTCTCTACTAATGCTAAAACCTATCATATTATCATTGAAAAATAGTGCAATGGAGAGTACCCATTCTAGTTTAGAATGACGGTAATTATTTATTTTGTTCTTCATGTTCCTTCGTTAAAAGTCTCGCCGAACCTATGGGTTCTTTGCTAGCCCGCCCGCTTCGTGCTGTGCCTGCCGTATGCAAGGAGGCAGGGATCTCTGATTTAAAGCACTTTCGTACTTTATTCGACTACGTCGAACTCATTCGTTCTTGCCTTGATCCATTTTGAACAATTCTAAATCCTTTTCCGTCATCTAAAAATAGAAATGGTATGATACCAATTCTAGTTTAGAATGACGGTAATTGCTTATTTTGTTCTTCATGTTCCTTCGTTAAAAAGCCTCGCCGAACCTATGGGTTCTCCTACGTTTTTTGCCTTGATCAATTTTGAACAATTCTAAATCCTTTTCCGTCATCTGAAAACAGAAATGGTATAATATATATAATTAATTTATCGTTCTTGTAACGAAAATTTAATTATAAAGTTATATTTGTACTATGAGAAAGTTCAATACAACAGAGGAGCAAATTATGCAGATCCTATGGAAATTAAAAAAAGGTTTTCCTAAAGAGATCCTGGATGACATGAAAAGTCCCTTACCTTACAATACTATACTTAGCACTATAAGAAAGCTAGAAAAAGATAAATTCTTAGGTTTTAATAAGTTTGGAAAGTCCCATCAATACTTTCCATTGGTGTCAAAAAAAGACTACAGTAAATCAATATATAGATCTTTTTTTCGTGATTACTTAGGGAGCTCTAAGGAACAACTACTTTCATTTTTTATGGAAGAAGAAGATATAGATCCCAAAGAGATACAACAACTTATAAAAAAACTAAAAAAATAATTATGCAAGCATTCCTATCCTACATGCTAGAGGTTAGCATTCTATTTTCTCTACTCTATAGCCTTTATATCCTTTTAGTCAATCGTCAAACAATTTTCCAACTAAATAGATGGATTCTATTATTGGTATATCCTCTATCCTTTATAATAGCACTTATATCTATAGATGTTTTTCCTGTAACCATAGAGACAATAACAAACAGCGTTGCGCCATCTTCAATCTCTATAAATACTGAATTCCCAGGAATCATAGAATCACAGTGGACAGTTTATAATTATCTTGGAATAATCTACTTAATGGGTTTTACTTTATTCTCAGTTCTATTTCTTACTAATCTATATAAGATCTATCTTCTTATCAAGAATTCAAAAAAGCAAAAAATAGGAAACCTTATTGTAATCTCTTCTAGCAAAACTAAAAGTCCGTCTAGTTTTTTCCATTATATATTTAGCTCCCCCAAAAGTACCTTAGACGATATTATCTTAGAACATGAAAAGATCCATGCACGACAATATCATACCCTTGATATTTTAGTATCAGAAATTATAAAAATAATACTTTGGTTTCATCCTCTCTCTTGGTCTATGACTAAACTGATGAAACTAAATCATGAGTATATCTGTGATAAAGTAGCTATTCAAACAACTGATGCACATAGCTATGCCACTACACTATCTAGTTATTTTATGAATCACAAAGAACATCTATTACTTAACAGCTTTGCTCATCAACTCAAAAAAAGAATAATTATGTTATCTAAAACTCAAGAGAAAAAATCTTCATTGATTCCCTACTTTTCTATGGTCCCCTTTCTGGCTATTATTTTTGGCTGCTTTACTTTTGATAATTACTATGTTTCTGTCGATTCTGAAGATATAGTTCAGGATACTTTAATACCTGTAATCATACACGATACAATTTTTACTTACAATACGACAACAGGAAAAGAAGAAATAAAAATTACACATATTCCCGTAATAGAAAAAATGCTTATAGATACTATATCGACATTCGACGCGGGTACTTATGAGGAAACGGTGGAAATTGTACAAACCAAAATCCAGCTAGTAGAGATGATAGATACGATCATTACTTTTGATTACGACACGTATGAAGAAACAGTACAAATTGTAAAAACAGATGTACCTCTTGCAGAATACCAACAAGATATAGAATCACGAAAGCAACCAGAGAAACCACTTGTAAATCCAAATTCAGACATTTGCATAATTTTACAAATGGGAAATAAAGCTATTCCAATTACCAAAGGCAATAACAATATTTCTATTTCAAAAAAGCTGATTAAAAATCAGCTGAAACAAGAATTACAATTACTCTCGATCGGTGATTGTATCGATATAGAAAATTACGCTTTTACCATATCCAACGAGAGTAACTACAAAGTAAGATTATCGAATCATACAAAAAAAATAGTGGGTATGGATTTCGATAAAATTAAAGTCGGAAATAAAATTTACATTAGAGATATCGTTATCAATGATGATACCAATAGAAGATTGGGACCAATCACCATAACTGTACTTTAATCTATGTTGAGTAAAAAAATAAGTCTATCCATTATCTGTTTAATATGCCTTAGGCTAACGGGTCAGCAAACAATAGAACATCACAATGTTATAGATTACGAAGAGATGTATGTTTCTATATTAGAGATCCGGGATACACTGACTCGTTATTCTCCTAATGTAGAAACACTAGATGTGATACAAGAATTAGAATGGGAATCAATTTATTTACCTGATAGAAATATAACAAAAGGATTTCCTGATATATACTTCCAAAAGTTTGCACTCATACTACATAGTAATTTCAAAATAGAGCAAGCAGGAATATATAAATTTGTACTCAGTTCAGATGACGGTTCCGTCATCTGGATAGATGATTACGAGATTGTAAATAATGATGGTATACATAAGATGACTACTACGGCGAATTCTATCTTTCTAGATGTAGGAGATCACCACCTGAAACTTTTCTATTTCCAACTATGGCCAGACAAGCTAGGCTTAATGTTAGAAACTTCCTTTCTCGGAAATAAAGAAGAAGTAGCTAGTTTACCTCCTGCTCTTAATATATCATTTGATAGTAATGTCTTTAGTTTAAATGATATATTAAAAAAAACTATTGATAGCTGGATTGCTAAACTTAGTGCATATTCAGATATACAGTTAGATATAATAGGACATACCGACAACATCGGCTCTGAGGCAAGTAATAAGACCCTAGGTCTGAATAGAGCCCATAGTGTAGAAAAATATATTCAGCAGAGATTCAGCGAAAAGAAATTTAAAATCTATACATCTTCCAGAGGATATAATCAACCTATAGATTCTAATAAAGATTCTGAAGGTAGGTCCCTAAATCGGAGAGTGGAAATTATAGCAAGATTTTAAGTCTTTCTACTCAAAGACTACAGTCTTATTTTTATAGGTAATTATCTTGTGATTCAGGTGAGCCCAAACTGCATTTGCTAATACGATCTTCTCTATATTCTTACCTTTCCTTTTTAGATCAGAATAAGAATTACGATGAGAAATGGGTATAACATCCTGTGCTATAATCGGACCACCATCTAATTCCGTTGTAACATAATGCCCTGTTGCACCCATGAATTTCACACCTCTCTGATAGGCTGCTTTGTAGGGATTTGCACCAGGGAAAGCAGGGAGAGAGGAATGATGGATATTGATTATTCTGTTAGGAAACTGATCAACAAAATTACCACTTAAGATTTGCATGTATCTAGCTAAAACTATAAAATCAACATCATACTCTCTTAGCAATTCTATGGTCTTCTCCTCTTGTACTTTCTTATTATCCTTTTTTATAGGGATATAATGATAAGGAATATCATGACGGTCAGCTACAGATCTGAAATCTTCATGATTGCTTATGATGACTGGTATTTCTATCTGCCATTCTTTAGATTCGAACCTAGACAATATATCATGGAAACAATGAGCATACTTAGAAACAAACAGTGCCATCTTAGGCGGCGTCTTATCTATGTGAAGTTCCCAATAAATATCGCCAAACTTTTTTACGATCAGGGTTTCAAAATAATCTGATATTTTCTCTTTCTCAATATCAAAATCTTTTAGACTCCATTCCACGCGCATAAAGAAATGATCCTCATCATGATCTACATGCTGGTCTAACTGGATCAGCACTCCATTGTTATCGAGTATAAATCCAGTTACCGCATGTACGATGCCTCGCTTCTCTTGGCAATGCATCATCAGGATTGCCGTGTCCCTTTTTGTATTCATCTTATAAGTCAAATTTTATACCCTGAGCTAAAGGCACATCCTTACTATAGTTTATTGTATTCGTCTGCCTTCTCATATATGCTTTCCATGAATCAGAACCAGATTCTCTTCCACCCCCTGTATCTTTCTCTCCTCCGAATGCTCCTCCTATTTCTGCACCACTTGTTCCTATATTGACATTAGCAATACCGCAATCAGAACCTGCTGCTGATAAGAATAATTCAGCCTCTCTCAGATTCGTAGTCATAATAGCAGAAGAAAGTCCCTGAGGAACTTCATTCTGAATCGCAATCGCATTTTGTAGATCGCCAGAATATTTTATCAGATATAGAATAGGAGCAAAAGTCTCGTGATGTACCACTTCTAAGGAATGATCTATCTCCGCAACACAAGGCTTAACAAAACATCCACTCTCATATGCTTTACCTTCTAAAACACCACCTGCTACAAGAAATTTTCCTTTCTGTTTTTTTACCTCGGCGCGTGTAGCTTCATAAGCTGCTACAGCATCTTTGTCGATAAGTGGTCCTACATGGATTTTAGGATCTAATGGATTGCCTATCTTAAGCTGCCCATAAGCTTTCTTAAGAATTTTCCTTACCTTATCGTATTGCTCCTCATGAACTATGAGTCTTCTCGTGGTTGTACATCTCTGACCACAAGTTCCTACTGCGCCAAATACTGCACCTGTCAATACTAAATTAAGATCAGCTTCTGGTGTGACTATTATGGCATTGTTCCCACCGAGTTCTAATAAGCTTCTACCTAGACGTTGTGCAACGGTAGCACCTACAATTCTCCCCATTCTTGTACTTCCCGTAGCAGATACCAAAGGAATTCTTTTATCTGTTGACATGAATTCTCCCACCTTGTAATCTCCATTGACAATACAACTTACTCCCTCAGGTACTTTATTTGCTTTAAGAACATCTTGCAAAATATTTTGACAAGCTACACTACATAAAGGTGTCTTCTCTGATCCCTTCCATACACACACATCTCCGCATACCATAGCGATCATAGAATTCCATGCCCATACCGCTACTGGAAAATTAAAAGCAGATATAATACCTACAATTCCTAGCGGATGATACTGCTCATACATTCTGTGATTAGGACGCTCACTATGCATCGTCAGTCCATATAATTGTCTAGAAAGTCCCACTGCGAAATCACAGATGTCTATCATTTCCTGTACCTCTCCAAACCCTTCTTGCAGTGATTTTCCCATCTCATAAGAAACCAGTCTTCCTAGCGAATCCTTATTCTTTCTTAATGCTTCTCCATATTGTCTCACTATTTCACCTCTGAGTGGCGCTGGAGTTATTCTCCATTCTGAAAAAGCTTTCTGAGCCTGATTTATGACTTTGTTATAATCTTTCTCTGTTGTAACACCTACGCTGCCTATATATTTTCCATCTACTGGAGAGTAAGAATCTATGTACTCTTTAGAAGCTATAGATTTCCTTCCTGTCCAGGTTCCTGGGTTTTTTTTCTTTAAACCTAATTTTTTCAAAAAATTCAAATTCATATTCTAATATTTTACACAAAAATAGCAAGCTTATAGATATGGAGAAGGAATCTGTCAATTATTCCGTGATTAAGTTAAATTTTCCTGCTAAAGGATTTATTTATCATCTGATCAAGCACATCATATAATGTCCACTTATACCATTTCTATTTTTAGATGACGGAAAAGGATTTAGAATTGTTCAAAATGGATCAAGGCAAAAAACGTAGGCGAACCCAAAGGTTCGGCGAGGCTTTTTAACGAAGGAACATGAAGAACAAAATAAATAATTACCGTCATTCTAAACTATAATTGGTATAAGATAGATCACATCCTTGCATTCTCATTATAAAAGTCCTTCTGTGTATTGATGCTACTGTCTATTCATAAGTTGACCTCTACTGGTAGAACGTCTTCAAGTGAGTTGTTCATAAATAATTGCATAACTGTTTATGCATCACTCGTTACATTTCTACATTTTTATCCTTACAAAAACACTACGAAAAATTGACAAATAATTGACAAATTGAATTAAAATTCAATTTGAATCTATCAGTAATTTTTTACTGAAGTTGTGTATAAATACTTGTAAGTCATCTATTTATATAATAGTAATAATTCGTAAGTAAATATTTGAACACATCTTGCATTTAGAAAACTTTTATTTTAAGTGGTTACCTTGATCTTTTTTGTGTCTTATTTATGGGTAATGATTTAATAAAAACACAAATGTTAAAATGAAAATAATTGGAACACTGTTAACGCAGTCCTTGGTCTAACTATTAACCCTCACATACTGAATACCATCATACGAGTTGATTCTGATAGTTCATCCTATCTAGTAAGCAACTACGATACTGACGTACACGATACTTAGTAATAGTATTGATGTAAATCTCGTAGTGCTACTGGATAAATGACTACTGGCATCGCTTTGCTAAAATAATTTTTAAGGGGAGTTAAATAACGTAAAATACATTGTAATGAAAAAACTAAAAATGACACTAAGAACAACTTTTTTTTTAATAGCATTTACGACTATTGCTAACATGAGTTTTGCTCAATGTTGGTTCGTAGATGATGCTACAAATTCAGTCTGTATGACTGAACCTACTAATTCCTGCATACCCATAACCTATCCTAACGGAGCTACGGCTTTCTCTATAGAAGCACTATCTATAGATCCATCTGGATCTCCTGTATATGCTTCTGATGGAGGTCAAGTCGGAATCCTAGATCCAATATCTGGAATTTTTACACCATTTGCAAACCCATCGGGTTACACCGATATAGATGGTTTAGCTTGGGATCCCAATGCTAACAAATTGTTTGCAAGTGTACGATTAGTTAACCAAAATGATCTATTAGTATGTATAGAGATCTCAGGACCAAACGCAGGTCTACCTGTCGCAGGTACTCAAGTTGTAGTTACTGGATCAGGCGATGATGTAGATGAACTTACTGTGCCTCCTAATTCGTGCTCAAATGCTGGAATTATATTTGCAACAATAGACATAGGTGGTAGTTTTGTACTAGCCACTATAGATCCTGCAAGTGGCGTTGCAACTGAATTAGGACCTATCGGAATACCAGATGTAGAGAGTATAACTTTCGATGCTAATTGTAACTTATATGGTAATACTGGATCAGGTGCATTGTACCTATTAGATCAGAATACTGGAGCTGCTATAGGCGATCCTATCCTTAACGTAAATGGAAATGATGTAGAAGGAATGTCTTGTGAAAGTTCTACTCCTTTTGGAGCAAGTATCAGTAATTATATCTGGGAAGACACAAATGGAGATGGTGTGCAAGGTGCTGGTGAAGATCCTATTGCGGGAGTCATAGTAAATCTACTCGATGCTGCAGGAAATCCTGTTTTAGATCCCGCAGGAAATCCTATTACTGCAGTAACAGATGCCAATGGAGAATATATTTTCGACAATCTACCCGCAGGAGATTATATAGTAGAAATAGATCCATCAAATTTTGCAGCAGGCGGTGCTTTAGAAGGCTACGCGCAAACATTCGATGAAGATGGCGGAGATGATGGTCAAATTGCAGTATCTCTAGATGCTAATGAAGACCATATTACGGCAGACTTTGGATTCCAAGGAACAGGAACCATCGGTGATACAATTTTTGAAGACTTAGATGGTGACGGTGTACAGGGTCCTGGTGAAATGGGAATACCTGGCGTAACCGTAGAACTATTTGATAGTATGGGTAACTCTCTTGGTACAGCTGTTACAGATGCTAACGGTAACTACCTTTTCGATGAGCTGCCTGCTGGTGATTATACTGTAACCGTAACGCCGCCTGCGGATTATGTAAATTCTGCAGATCCTGATGGCGCTTTCGATGATACCGCTGATGTAACGCTCGGACCTAATGAAGATAACTTAGACCAAGATTTTGGCTACGAGCCGCTGGGGTCTATCGGTGATACAATTTTTGAAGACTTAGATGGTGACGGTGTACAGGGTCCTGGTGAAATGGGAATACCTGGCGTAACCGTAGAACTATTTGATAGTATGGGTAACTCTCTTGGTACAGCTGTTACAGATGCTAACGGTAACTACCTTTTCGATGAGCTGCCTGCTGGTGATTATACTGTAACCGTAACGCCGCCTGCGGATTATGTAAATTCTGCAGATCCTGATGGCGCTTTCGATGATACCGCTGATGTAACGCTCGGACCTAATGAAGATAACTTAGACCAAGATTTTGGCTACGAGCCGCTGGGGTCTATCGGTGATACAATTTTTGAAGACTTAGATGGTGATGGTGTCCAAGGGCCTGGTGAAATGGGAATACCCGGCGTAACCGTAGAACTATTTGATAGTATGGGTAACTCTCTTGGTACAGCTGTTACAGATGCTAATGGTAACTACCTTTTCGATGAGCTGCCTGCTGGTGATTATACTGTAACCGTAACGCCGCCTGCTGGATATGATAATACTGCAGATCCAGATGGATTATTGGATGACACTGCCGATGTAACACTTGGCATTGGTGAAGATAATACTGATCAAGATTTTGGTTACGAGCCTAATGGTTCTATCGGTGATACAATTTATGAAGACTTAGATGGTGACGGTATGCAAGGGCCTGGTGAAATGGGAATACCTGGCGTAACCGTAGAGCTGTTTGATGATATGGGTAATTCTCTCGGAACTACTATGACTGACGCTAATGGTAATTATATTTTTGAAAATCTACCTGCTGGTGATTATACTGTTACGGTAACCCCACCTGCTGGATATACTAATACGGGTGATCCTGATGGAACTTTTGATAGTACCACGGATGTAACACTAGGCGCTGGAGAAATGACAACAGTTGAAGATTTTGGATATCAAGGAACAGGTTCGATTGGTGATTTAATATGGGAAGATCTAAATGGTGACGGAGTTGTAGATCCTGGAGAAATGGGAATGGCTGGAGTTACCGTAGAGCTCAAAGATTCTTTATGTGTAGTTATTGCAACTACTATGACTGATGCGAATGGAAACTATATATTTGACAACCTGCCACCAGGGGACTATACTATACTAGTGACACCTCCTGCAGGGTTTGATAATACGGGTGATCCTGATGGAACAATGGATAACACCTCTATGGTCACATTAGCTACTGATGGAATAATGATGGGACAAGATTTTGGTTATGACATGATTGTCGTTGCCGTTGACATTATGTTTTTCAATGCGAAAAAGAATAATAAATATGTAGACCTAGAATGGGCCTTAGCTTATGACGGCGACTTAGATTATGTAGAAATCCAGCACTCTATGGATGGAGTAAATTACCAGGCTGTAAAGAATGGAGATTCTGATCTTATCGCTTATACGCATACTAAAACGAAGGCAGGTTCCAATTATTACAGATTAGTATTCCATGAATACAACGGTGAGATTACTATATCCAATACCAAGGTTATCCGTTTTGCACAAGCAGAAGTTATAAAGATCTACCCTACTTTAGTTTCAGAACAACTAAACATAGATGGAGCGATAATAAATCAATACGCTATATACGGACTAGATGGCAAACTGATAAAGCAAGGGCTTAATGATGCCAATGGATATCAGACAATAGACTTACTAGATCTACCAGATGGGAATTACATGATAAGAATGGAAAGTACATCAGGACAAGTACTCAGCAAACAGTTTATGAAGATCAATTAAAAGATAGGCCTAAATTATTGGTACTTTAATCTACCGATAACTTAAAAGAGGCATATTATATGACTGTTAAAAAAAGGCTCGAAATTTCGAGCCTTTTTTTTTTTTTGCCATTAACCAACGGATTAGTTTTCCGTCTTTATCTTGAAAAGCTAGTCTGAATAGATCATTTAAGATGCTTCAAAACAATCAAGTTTGATTACTGTTCGTAGCATCATATCGCTCGGATTGTTCTATATACTTAACATTTTTTTATTAATTTATAGTCTCCTCGCCGGCTAGGCTTTATACCAATTCTAGTTTAGAATGACGGCAATTATTTATTTTGTTCTTCATATTTCTTCGTTAAAAAGCCTCGCCGAACCTATGGGTTCTTTGCTAGCCCGCCCGCTTAGCGCTGTGCCTGCCGTATGCAAGGAGGCAGGGTTCTCATTTAAAGCACTTTCGTACTTTATTCGACTACGTCGAACTCATTCGTTCTTGCCTTGATCCACTTTGAACAATTGTAAATCCTTTTCCGTCATCTAAAATCAGAATTAGTATTAAGGTCAAAACCGAACAATATTTTCATATATATGTATTATATTAGTGAATCGAGTTCTTATTTCTTAATTCCTCAAAACAAAAATTTTATGCGTAGTCTATTATGGTTAGTTGCAGTTATATGTATTATTATATGGTTACTCGGACTATTAGGAATAGTGCCAGGATTAGGTACAAATAAGCTAATTCATGTACTATTAGTCATAGCAATCATTACAGTATTGTTTAATATTATATCAGGAAGAAAAGTACTATAAGTAGAAGAAAAAATTATAATTGCTAACAATCTCAACGATCTATATAGGATATATATAGATCGTTTTTTCATCTTCACCTCTATATATAAAAGCAGCCACGAGCAGGAATAGAATATAATTTTTTCCTTGGAATGAAGTAATACCAATTACTTTCACCATTATCACTAATAACTAGATTTATTCTTCATGTTTCTTCGTTGAAGATACTCATTATAGCCAGGCTATTATTGCGTATTTCGCCTTGTAACATTTTAATTATTCCTTGACCTTTTTGCGCAGCGCAGCACAGTGGTATGTGACATTATAAAATGTAAATGGTATAAGTATGTATACAATCTATTATAGTGGAAAATGTCTCATAACACGTAGCGTGTCACGCGGTATAATTTATACCAATTCTAGTTTAGAATGACGGTAATTATTTATTTTGTTCTTCATGTTCCTTCGTTAAAAAGCCTCGTCGAACCTATGGGTTCGCCTACG
>Ga0209828_1003813_pt1 | contig 11232 bp, 7 predicted proteins | sample MaitaG_FD_187429 | JGI IMG/M metagenome (GOLD analysis project Ga0209828, IMG submission 187429) | Marine algal microbial communities from Maine, USA - Maine_Asex2 metaG (SPAdes) (version 2) | ecosystem: Host-associated > Algae > Red algae > Unclassified | place: Maine, USA | collected 2015-01-05
ATGATAAAGGGCAAATTATTGATTTTCTGATTACTAAAGCAAATGTAGACGATAGGCAACCTTTAAAAAACAAGAATTTTCATGATAAAATTTTTGGAAAAATTTATGGAGATAAAGGCTATTTGGGCAAAGATTTATTTGATAAACTATTTGTTGATGGCATCCATTTAGTAACCAAATTAAGAAAGAATATGAAGAAGAAAGCACTTGATTTTATGGACAAAGTGTACCTAAGAAAAAGAGCCATTATAGAATCTGTAAATGATGTACTCAAAAACACGTGCCAAATTGAACATTCTAGACATCGGTCTTTTGATAATTTTTTAGGAAACTTAATAGCTGGGTTAACAGCTTATTCTTTTTTGGACTCAAAACCTAGTATTAAAATACAGAGATTTTTACCTAATATTGGTGTGTCTTAAATCGAACTCACGTTAATTAATATTATTTTTATGGTTTGCGGAATTTATTTAATTGCAATGAATTTTATAGGTGATTTTGGACTGAAATCAATAATTGGTATTACTTGTATTTGGACACCAATGTTGATTGCACGATTCTTGACTGAAGAAATTGATGAAAAAGAATTGGCTGAAAATTAAAAAATACTGTAGCCAACAATATATATAAATAATTGCGGTTTAGAGCTAAAATAAGGGTAGTTGCGTGTTTTCTACATCTGGTTTTATTGCGGAAAATCCTCGCACACGAACCCGCAACTATTCTTATACGTAAACGATACTAACAATAATATAAACATGGTTGCAAGTATTGTTTGGATCTACAAATTTTACAGATCCTCCATTTTCCAGTTTAATTGATCCTGCATTTTTGTTTTTTGGTATTACACTTTAAAATGTTTTTTTAGAATTGTATAGTCCATATCAATCAATTAAAGGCTACTTCTGCTCCAACTATATTGTTTTATGAAGGAATAGATTCTTTAATTTTTAATTCTCAAGGTATAGAAATGGATGCTAAACTAACTCAATTAGGTGTTATGCAATACTTTACATTCTTTCCAGAAGAAGGACATGGTTGTGAAGGTGCTAATGCTTTAAATACTTAGACAAAATTTAAATTATTTATAGAAATTAATCATTAACTAGTGACTAGTGTTTTACTACTAAAAAAACCAAGTGTAAGAGTATTAGATTTAGTAATATTAAGTCTAGTAACGCGAAGGACGATTGCGTATAGCTTGCAACTTAGCAAAACGAAGTAATAATTTTTTTATTCCACCAAACTCAAAGTCAATTTCTGCTTTTACGTCTGCTCCTTTACCTTCTATACTTAAAACCTCTCCTCTACCAAATTTTAGGTGTTTTACTTTCATTCCAATAACAACATCTTCAGTTTTTATATTTGTACGAGAATCTAAACTTTTATCTTCACTTTTTGGTGCTTCAATTTCTGAAGCTTTTTTTAATTTCTTTGGTACGCTTATCTCGAAGTTTACTGGTTCTTTCTTTTTTGCCACTCTTTTCTGGAATTTTGGTTGTAATGCTTTTTTAAATCTTATTTTATTTGGCTCTACATCTCCAAAAATATCTGCTGACAGCATTGGATTGATGCGACGCTCTTCTATTGGAGTAATATTTTCTAGAAACTCATCGTCGATTTCTTCAATAAAACGACTAGGTTCTGAGTCTATTAGCTTTCCCCAACGGTATCGAGACAAAGCATATGTTAAATAAGCTTGTTTTTCTGCTCTTGTCAAAGCTACGTAAAATAATCGTCTTTCTTCTTCTAGTTCGTTTCGAGTATTCATACTCATTGCACTTGGAAACAAATCTTCCTCTAAACCAACCACAAAAACATAATTAAATTCTAAGCCTTTAGAAGAGTGAATTGTCATTAAAGCCACATGATTAGGATCACCTTTATCGCCATCTAAATCTGTAGCTAAGGCAACGTCTTCTAAAAATTCTGCCAAATCATCTTTAGAATCTGCAATTTCTAATTGGCCTTCCACAAAATCTTTAATACCATTTAATAATTCTTCTACATTTTCTAAACGTGTTACACCTTCTGGTGTGCCATCTTTATTAAACTCTCTTATTAAACCACTGGTTTTGGTAACGTGTTCTGTTAAATCAAAAGCATTTGCAGTTTTATTCATTACTTGATAACTCTCTATTAGTGTTACAAAGTCTCTAAGTTTATTTTTAGTCCCATTGTTAATATTAATATCTATAGTATCAATCTCTTTTAATAGTCCAAAAATAGTTTTACCAGTTGCATTTGCTGCGACTACTAATCTATCTATTGTTGTTTGCCCAATACCACGACTTGGATAATTTATAATACGTTTTAGTGCTTCTTCATCAGACGAATTTAATATTAAACGCAAGTATGCCGTAACGTCTTTTATTTCTTTTCTTTGATAAAATGATAAACCTCCATAAATACGATATGGAATATTTCGCTTTCGTAATGCATCTTCCATAGCACGAGACTGCGAATTGGTCCGGTATAAAATAGTGAAATCGCTATTTTTTAAGTGATTTGTCATTTTTTCTTCCCAAATGGTACTTGCTACAAACCTACCTTCGTCTCCATCTGTTAAAGAGCGGTGTACTTTTACTTTTGAACCTTCTTCATTTGCTGTCCAAACTACTTTTTCAAGCTTAGTTTTATTATGCTCGATTACAGAGTTTGCAGCGCCTACTATATTTTTTGTAGAACGATAATTCTGTTCTAATCTATATATTTTAACATCATCATAATCTTTCTGAAAATTCAAGATGTTATTAATGTTTGCACCACGAAAAGCGTAAATACTTTGCGCATCGTCTCCTACAACACAAATATTTTGAAAGCGGTCTGCTAAGGCTCTTACAATAAGATATTGTGAGTGGTTTGTATCTTGATACTCGTCTACCAAAATGTAACGAAACTTATTTTGGTATTGCGCTAAGACTGCTGGAAAACGTGTTAGTAACTCGTTGGTTCTCAATAACAAATCGTCAAAATCCATAGCACCTGCTTTAAAACAGCGGTTTACATATTCTGCATAGATATCCCCCATTTTAGGTCTACGCGTCATAGCATCTGCCTCCATTAATTCTGGATTTTTAAAGTATGCTTTTACTGTAATTAGGCTGTTTTTATATGATGAAATCCTGCTGTAAACTTGTTTTGTTTTATAAAGATCCTTCTCAAGACCCATTTCTTTAATTATAGATCCTAACAATTTTTGAGAATCTTGCGTATCGTAAATTGTAAAGTTGCTTGGGAAGCCTAAATGATGCCCTTCGAAACGTAATATTTTTGCAAAAACAGAATGAAATGTTCCCATCCATAAATTTTTAGCTTCGTTATCGCCAACAATATCGGCAATTCTACCTTTCATTTCTTTGGCGGCTTTATTTGTAAAGGTTAGTGCTAGAATATTAAAAGCGTCGACACCTTGGTTCATTAAATAAGCAATACGATATGTTAACACACGAGTTTTACCAGAACCTGCTCCAGCAATAATAATCATTGGTCCTTCTTTTTGAACTGTTGGCTCGTATTGTGCTTCGTTTAATTGATTTAAATATTTTTCCAAGGTTGCTTCAATTTATAAGATTATAAAAATAAGGATTGTGTAGGTTTTAAGCCTTCAGTTTTGTTAAAAATTACAAACAATTATCTGTCTATTTTTTCTTACTTCGTTTTTTTTTGCAACGCTATTACTAATATGAAATAAAAATTAAGTCACTATAAATATATTTCTATTAACTATTTTATCTAGACTTTAAATTATAATTAATTCATTTTAAATCCAAACATTTGATACTATAAAGATTTTAATCAAAAATTTAAAATCAATGAATGAGTTAGACATTTAATTTTATATAAAGCCTACAAATAAAGGTTTAAAAGATGTGTTTTATTTGTTGAGTTTACCATTAATTAAAGAAAGTAGTTGGATTAAGAGGTTGTATTTCTTACCAAGTATTAAAATACTATTTTTTTAATTAAAAATTAGCACAAAAACATAGTCCTTATTTACGGAGTAGAAATAAATTAAAGTTTGCCTAAAGCAAATTTAGAGAAAAGAGTTAGTTTGCAAATTAAATTGAAGATTTCTTCAATTTAATAATACCTACTTTATCTAAAACTACCATAATACAATACGTTATATCTACTTCGTGCCATTTTACTCCAAAATTAGCACGACCAGAATGTGTGTGATGGTTATTGTGGTAGCCTTCTCCCATCATTAAAAAGTCGAAAGGTAAGAGGTTTTTTGATGTGTCATTCACCTTAAAGTTTACATATCCATAAATATGTGCAAACCAATTAATAATAACACCATGAATTGGTGCCATAAAGAAAGCTACAGGTAAAAATAACCATTGCCACCAAGCAGTTGCAAATAAAATAAAAAATAGCGTGTAAAATACTGCCCATGAAATTCTTGAAAATTTTGAACTTGCAAAAGTATCGAAACGTTCCCATTGTGGTACATTTTTAGTAAACTTATCTTCTACAGGAATGCGCTTATTATTTATATCTTGATAAATGTTTTTTGTTCGCCACATCATCGAGAAAACTGTGGCGTCGTATTTAGGTGAATGTGGATCTTTTTCGGTATCTGCGTATGCGTGATGCAATCTGTGCATTACACCATAGCCGTAAGCACTTAAATAATTAGAACCTTGAAACACCCAAGTTAACACAAAACAAATTTTTTCCATAGTACAAGACATTGTGTACGTTTGGTGTGCTGCATAGCGATGTAAAAAGAAGGTTTGAAAAAACAATCCTGTATACCAAAGTGTAATTATTAATATTAAAACCATCATAGTATTTTGTTTTTACAAAGGTCTTTAATTTTATTGATTTATACAATGAACTTAAGTTAAGAAATTCGTTTTTGAATACGACATATCTATCAACGCTTGTAATTGATGTAAAGATGGGTATCTTGTTAAAAATGAATTGTACGCGCTTACAAATTTTTTTAAAAAACGAAATCCAAAAGTGAGATCTTTTTCTTCTTTTGGTATTAGAAAACGTGCATACCAATTTATACAAAAGAAATGTAGTTTTCGGTTTTACCAACTTATAAAAGAATACTTCGCTTTTTAAAATTTCTATTTTTTAATTTAGACGAAAACAGTTACCAGTCTTTATAATCGATGGCAACTGTTTGTTCTATATATTCTCTTATATTTGCTATTACTCTATAAAGGTGGCGAATTAAATTAATTATTTAATCTTTATTTACGGTATTACAAAACAAATAAAAAGCTACACTAAAGCATTATTAATTATACTTTGTACAACTTCTGGATTTAAAAGTGTACTAATATCTCCAAGATTATCAGCATCTTTATGTGCTATTTTACGCAGAATACGACGCATAATTTTTCCGCTTCGTGTTTTTGGTAATCCTTTTGTAAACTGTACTTTATCTAATTTGGCAATAGGGCCTATTTGTTCTGTAATGATCTGGTTAATTTCTTTACGTAAATTATCGTGGTTTCTACCCTCTCCACTTTCTTTTAAAATAACATAACCATATAATGCATTTCCTTTTATGTCATGCGGAAAACCAACAATAGCACTTTCTGCAACTGCTGGATGTTCGTTAATAGCGTCTTCTATTGGTGCGGTACCTAAATTATGACCAGAAACAATTATAACATCATCCACTCTACCAGTTATTCTATAATAGCCTACCTCATCTCGTAATGCACCATCACCTGTAAAATATTTATTTTCGAATGCTGTAAAATAAGTGTCTTTATAACGTTGGTGATTGCCGTAGATAGTTCTTGCAATACTTGGCCATGGAAATTTTATGCATAATCGTCCACTAACTTGATTGCCTTCAATTTCTTTACCTTCTTCATCTATTAAACAAGGCTGAATACCTATAAATGGTAAGGTTGCATACGTTGGCTTTGTTGGTGTAGCAAATGCAATTGGTGTAATTATTATGCCACCAGTTTCGGTTTGCCACCATGTATCTACAATTGGTGCTTTTCTCTTGCCTATATTATCATCGTACCAGTGCCAAGCTTCTTCATTAATAGGTTCTCCAACGGTTCCTAATACTTTAAGTGAGGATAAATCATACTTTTCTACAAACTCAACTCCTTCTTTAGCTAAAGCACGAATAGCTGTTGGCGCAGTATAAAACTGATTAATTTTGTGTTTTTCTACAATTTGCCAGAAACGGCTATAATCTGGATAACTAGGTACACCCTCAAACATGACTGTTGTTGCTCCATTGCATAAAGGGCCATAAACAATATAACTGTGTCCAGTAATCCAACCAATATCTGCTGTACACCAATAGACATCGTTCTCTTTATACTGAAATACGTTTTTAAAGGTATAGGCTGTATATACCATATAACCAGCAGTTGTATGTACCATTCCCTTTGGTTGTCCTGTAGAACCAGAAGTATATAAAATAAATAATGGATCTTCTGCATCCATTATTTCTGGTTTGCAATGCGATGATGCCTGGTCTAATAATGGCTGCAACCAATAGTCTCGATTTTCTTTTAAAGTTATTTTAGAATTAATTCGTTTTGCTACTAAAACGCTTTCAATTCCTGGACACTCTTTTAAAGCGTCGTCCACAATACCTTTTAAATCTATTGTTTTGCTTCCGCGGAAAGACCCATCGCTAGTAATCAACATTTTACAATCGCAATCATTAATTCGAGTCGCTAAAGCTGTAGCAGAAAAACCTGCAAAAACAACCGAATGTACTGCTCCTATTCTTGCACATGCTAAAACGGAATACACCATTTCAGGAATCATAGGTAAATAAATACACACACGATCACCTTTTTTAATACCTTGAGACTTTAATACGTTTGCCATTTTACAAACGCGTTCGTGCAAAACTTTATAAGTAATATGTTCTGCTGCTGCTTTTGGGTCGTTAGGCTCAAAAAGAATGGCTGTTTTATTGCCTCTGGTTAGTAAATGTCTGTCTAAACAATTTTCTGTAATATTCAGTTTTGCGCCTTTAAACCATTTTACTTCAGGCTTTTTAAAGTCCCATTCTAAAACAGTATCCCACTTTTTGCGCCATAGAAAATGCTCTTCGGCTATTTCTTCCCAAAATGCTTCAGGATTGTTAACAGATTTTCTATACACTTGGTAATATTCTTCTAAGTGTTTTATATGGTAATTACTCATAAGATTTGTTTTTCAGCTTAAAATTAGTAATTATTTTTTTGTGTATCCGCAGGTATTAATAATTGAATAATTATGCTTATTTTTTATAAAATCTAAGATATGAATATTTTCAGTTTTACAGCAGAATTTGATAGTTAAGAATGCTGTCGTGATGATTTTAAGGCAGAGCGAGACAAAATTGGAATGTTTTGCAAAAAGTGTTGCCACAAAGAGCATTACTGGATAAAAAGCCAATGGAGTTATAAATGTAAATCCTGTAGGAGTTGTACTTTATTGCGAATTGTAACGATAATGCAGAGTTCAACACTATTATTTCTTATTTGGTACAAGACAATGTTTTTATTAACAGCTACCAAGAAAAGTTTTTCTTAAAAAGAGATTCAACGCCAATTTGGTTTAAAACGTTATGAACCTGTTTGGGCTATAGTTTATAAATTGCGAAAAGCGATAGGTAATAGAGATAATCGCTATACTTTAGAAGGCATCATAGAAATGGATGATGGTTATTTTACAATAGAAGCTTCTTAAAAAGTGCACAATATACAAAAAGCTGGTCGTGGTAGTAAAACCAAATCCAATGTTATGGTTATGGTTAAAAGTACAGTTCTTGAAAATATTGAAACAGGTAAACAAGAAAGACAGTGCCGCTATTTTAAAGCTAAGGTTTAGAAAATAATCAAGTTGATGGAAAAGATAAAACTTTACTGCAAGCCATAGACAGTTAAAAAACAATTGTATTTACCTATAAAAGTACTTCTTATGTTAACATTGCAGATTATCTATAGTTACATATAAGTGAAAAATCAAGTGAAACCATAACGAAGGAAACCTTAAAATGAATTTATATTACAATTAGTAATGCAAAACGAAACTTTGTAGGTACCTATAATAAAAATCAAAAAGAAATGGCTTCAATTATATTTAAATAAATTTGTTTACAAACTTAACCGAAGATACTTTGTAGAGAAAATATCTAATAGATTAGTTATCGCTAATATTACAGGTTATAACTAATTATGGATATACAAAGTATATTTTAAGTATCTACTTTAGGCACTCTAAATAATAAAACAATTCCTATTAAAAAGAAAACAAATAAAAATAGAATAGCATTTCTCATAGTACTTACTTGATCTACAACTGCAAAAATGGTCATACCTATTACTATTCCTATTTTTTCTGCAACATCGTAAAAACTAAAATAAGAAGTTGTGTCTTTAGTTTCTGGTAAAAATTTAGAATAGGTAGAACGTGCTAAAGATTGTACACCACCCATTACAAAACCAACTAAACCTGCAGCAATGTAAAATTGCACAGGCGTCACCATAAAGTAAGCGTAAAAACATAAAAACATCCAAAATGCATTAACAACAATTAGCGTTTTAATATTGCCAAACTTGGCCGATGCTCTAGACGTTAGAAAAGCACCAAGTACAGCAACAACTTGAATTATTAAAATACTACCTATTAAACCCATAGTTTTCTCATCGCTATCTGCCCAAGTAATTTCTTTCTCACCAAAATATACTGCCATTAACATAATTGTTTGTACCGCCATACTAAAAACAAAAAAAGCATTTAAATAACGCTTTAAACGTTTGTTTTTTTTAAGCTCTTTCCAAACTTGCTTTAATTCCTTAAAGCCATTAAATAACACTGCCTTAGTAACTTTATGCCCTGTAGATAGGCCTTTTGGTAAAATGTAAAAAGTGTATTGGCTAAATAGCATCCACCACAAACCAACGGTTATAAAAGAATAACGCATCATTTTAAGTGCTGCATCGCCTTCAAAACTCATTACCATTATTAAATTAAGTATTAAAAGTATTACGCTTCCTATATAACCCAAACTAAATCCTTTTGCGCTTATTTTATCTTGTTGTTCTGGAAACGCAATATCTGGCAAATAAGAATTATAGAATACTAAACTTCCCCAATACCCTATTAAACCCATAAAATAAAATACCATACTTAAATGAATGTACTCCTTACTAAACCAAAACAACCCAATACAACCTAAGCTACCTACGTAGCAGAAAATTTTCATGAAGATTTTTTTATTACCAACGTAATCTGCAATTCCAGACAATAAAGGAGATAAAAAAGCAACTACCAAAAATGTAAAGGCTGTAACTGCAGATACCAAAACAGTTGGCTTTAATTTAAAAACACTAATGAGTTCGTTTTTATTAGGGTATACAAAACCATAAAACAAAGGAAATATAGAAGATGCTATAGTTAAAGTATAAACAGAATTTGCCCAATCGTAAAAAGCCCAAGCGTTTAATAATTTTTTATCTCCTTTTTGTAAATTTTTCATAAAAAAAAGCCACTCGTTAAATGAGTGGCTTCGAAAATAAGAATTATATTTTGTTAATAAGGTGCTACTGGTCTAAAAGACTTAACACCAAACTTTTTAGCTTCCAATTTTGCCTTAGGAGCAAGTGCTTCTAAATTTGCTATTCGTGTTGCCGTTGCTGGATGCGTGCTTAATAATTCTGGTGGTGCTTGACCATTACTTGCTTGTCCCATACGTCTCCATAAGTTTGCAGCTTCGTCTGGATTATATCCAGCTAATGCAGATAAAATTAAACCAATTCTATCAGCTTCAGTTTCATGACTTCTACTAAATGGTAGCATGACACCCACTTGAGATGCAGTACCATAATATTGATTAAATAAATTTCTTTTTTCTCCTTGTAAAGCAACATTTCCTACTAATGCTAAACCTTGTTGTGCCATACCAGCACTCATACGTTGTTGTCCATGGTTAGCCAGTGCGTGAGCAACTTCATGACCCATAATTGCAGCTATTGCAGCTTCGTTTTGAGCAACAGGTAGAATACCTGTGTAAAAAACAATTTTACCACCTGGCATACACCAAGCATTTATTGCTTCATCATTAACTAATTTGTATTCCCATTTGTAATCACTTAAATACCCTTGGTTTCCATTGGCATTTAACCAACGTTCGGCAGCTACAGCAATTCGCTGTCCTACTCTAGTAATCATTTCGGATTGTGAAGTACCGGTGATTACATTATTTTCGTTTAAAAACTGACTATATTGTGCAAAAGCGGTTGGAAATAATTGAGAATTTGGCACTAAGGCTAAAGTCTTTTTACCGGTAAAAGGATTTGTTGCACAGGAAAAGAAAATTAGCACCGTAAGTACTAACGTTATACTTGTTTTAAATTTCATTTATTTTATTTTTTAAATTAAGAATAATACCAATTTACAAAAAGTTAAGTAAAAAGTTGTTAACGTAATTTTAAAGTTAATAGAATATGCGATTAAATACTATTTTAATCGTTTAAATCAAACTTTGCACTAGATAACAATTTATAACCAATACCAATGTTAGCATTTACTTAAAATAACGACTTAAAGTAGATAAAAAGATATTTTCAATATATCTTTATAAAAGAAAAATTATAATAACAATTTATATGAAGAAAATAGCCCTATTAACTTTTGCACTAATATTATTTAATTGTAATAGCAGCGCCCAAGATGCAAAAAAGAAAATAAAAACTTACGAAGTTTCGAAGACTGATACAGAATGGAAGCAATCGCTTTCTGATAAAGAATATTATGTTTTACGTCAAGCAGGAACCGAAAGACCTTTTTCCAGCAAACTTAATAAGGAATATAGCGCTGGAACTTATGTTTGTGCTGCTTGCGAAACACCATTATTTAAAAGTGAAAATAAATTCGATTCTGGAACTGGATGGCCAAGTTTTGATAAAGAAATAAAAGGAAATGTAGATTTCTCTGTAGATTATAAATTAGGCTCTGCAAGAACCGAAGAGCATTGTGCAACCTGTGGTGGGCATTTAGGACACGTTTTTAATGATGGCCCAAGAAAAACTACAGGTAAAAGACATTGTATTAACGGTGTTGCACTAAATTTTATCCCAAAAAAAAATGAGTAATTTTAAAGTTAGTAAATCTGATAAAGAATGGCAAAACCAACTTACAGATGAGGAATACCATATTCTAAGAGAAAAAGGAACAGAAAGACCGCACACTGGAACTTACAATCTTCATTTTGAAGAAGGCACGTATAAATGTGCA
>Ga0209828_1003814_pt1 | contig 11228 bp, 11 predicted proteins | sample MaitaG_FD_187429 | JGI IMG/M metagenome (GOLD analysis project Ga0209828, IMG submission 187429) | Marine algal microbial communities from Maine, USA - Maine_Asex2 metaG (SPAdes) (version 2) | ecosystem: Host-associated > Algae > Red algae > Unclassified | place: Maine, USA | collected 2015-01-05
AATCATCAGCAATTAAAACGACTATTCCCGCACTCTTGCTAATCTTTCTGGCTTGTGGCCTTATTTTCACCAGTTGTGGTAGCAGCAGCTCAGAAACAGTAGAGGTAGAAATTCCAACGGAAGGGCTCATTACGACCGTTCAGGAAGTAAGCGCAGACCAATTTAAAATTGAGAACGAAGAAACGGTTAAAGATACCGCGGATAGCCGCATTATCGCCAACTATCTGGATGCAACCAGCGACACCTTCACTTTACAGGAAGCTCGTTTGATGCAAACCAGCGGTTCTGGTCGCCAGCAATCCGTTGTACGTTCTGCTGGAATGGGATATTTTGGCTTCATCATGTTGGGTAGAATGGGTGGAATGGCTCCACGAGCGGGTGCTTACACGAGTGCAGGTGCACATAACAAGGCGGCTGGTTCTGCTGGTAAGAGTATGAAAAGTTCTGCTAACCGCGTAACACGTACGCGACCTTCCAGTGGAAAATCAGGTTATGGTTCAGGAAAATCTACCCGTTCTTATGGTGGATAGTCGCATTGTTTCGGTCCGTCCGCTGGATGCGGTAATCGTTAAGGACCTGGAACTGGAATGGCTGACTACTGGAGAAAACGAGGAATATCTATCCAATGAATTTTTGCAGATGACGACCAAAGAGGTCGATGCACTCCGCGAAGCTTCGGAAATAAGTTATCGAATCCTGCTAAAAGCGGCCGAACACGCCGTAAAGCAAGGGGAATGGAAACTACTGGGAATTCCTCCGCACGCCATTGATTTGGTAAAATATTCGTTGGCCAACGAAATGGATACCCACTTGCTCGGGCGATTCGATTTTTCGGGTGGAATGGACGGTGTGCCGATTAAGCTGCTGGAAATTAACGCGGATACCTGCTCTTTACTCGCAGAGACGGCGTATATTCAGGAGCAACAGTGGAAGGAAGAAGAAGAAAAACTGGGAGGAAGTCCTTACAATCCTTTGATCGAAGAACTTATCGAACGGTTTCGACGCATTATTAATCAAAATCCAGATCGGGATCCTACGTTGTTGATTTCTACTTTGGGATACGAAGAAGACTGGATCAACGCGGATGTCGTAGCCGAAGCGGCGCGCGAAGCTGGATTTGAGGAAGTGGAGTCGGCGATTTTGGAAAGGGTTATTTTTTCTCCGGAAGAAGGTATTTTTTTGGAGGAAGAAGATGGTGCTTTTGTGCGATATGATTTTTGGTATAAATTTATTCCATGGGATTTTATCGCTTACGAAGAACCCAATCTTTTTGATGATCTGGAAAGATTGATCATTGACAAAAAAGTAGTGGTACTTAATCCTGCTTATACGATGTTGTTACAATCCAAAGCACTATTAAAATATGCTTACGATCTGTATCCTGAAAATCCTTACTTGTTGAAAACTACCTTTTCAGCAGCAGATTTTCCTGATTTTAAATATGTCGCCAAACCGATCTACGGACGGATGGGAGAGAATATTTCTTTCTACGATGGTAAACCGGAACCGATCTATAAAACCGAAGGAGACTACGATGATCTTCCGGTAGTTTATCAGGAACTGGCCCCTTTTAATTTTGATTTGGAAGGACATCGCTACCAACCGAGTATCTTTTGGACGGGGATGACTGCGGGGCTTTGTTTCCGTCGTCAGGATGATCTGGTTATTGATGATGATGCGGAATTTGTGGGGCACATAGTTTTGACACCTAGTTAGTCAACGCTACTTATTTTTTAAAAACAATAAAAGCATTTACTCGTAAAAAGGGTAAATGCTTTTTATATTACTAACTGATTCTAAAATTGAGAAAACCCAAGTTCTAAAACCACTTACGAATGCTTATTACGAAGAAAAAATTCGGTCAACTAAAAAAAGGAGAAACAGTCCATCAGTTTACGCTGAAAAATAAAAATGGCTTAGCCGCAAAAATCATCAGCTACGGCGGTATCCTGACCGAACTGTGGACACCCGATAAAAATGGGAAATTGATTAACATTGTACTCGGTTATCAAAAGCTGGAAAACTATTTAAAATACAGTCCTTACTTTGGCGCTACTGTGGGACGTTACGCAAATCGTATCGCTAAAGGCCGCTTTAAATTAGGAGGAAAGAATTATAAACTAGCGACCAACAATCGACCCAATCACCTGCACGGAGGACCAACAGGTTTGTCCATGCAAAATTGGAATGCAAAAACATCCGAAAGCTCGGAAGGACCTTGCTTGATTTTAACGTGTGAAAGTCCCGACGGCGCAGAAGGTTTTCCTGGAAATTTAATCTCCACGGTCACCTATATTTTGACGGATAAAAATGAGTTAAAAATCCGATATCACGCGACGACCGATCAGCTAACAGTTTTAAATTTCACCCACCATTCTTATTTTAATCTAAGCGGAGAAGACAGTGTATTAGACCATGTTTTACAAATAAAAAGCGACCGGATTACGCCGACGGATACTACCTTGATTCCGACGGGAAATTATCTGCACGTTCATAATACCCCTTTCGATTTCAGAAAACCTACGCCGCTTGGTGCGCGCATCTCAGCACCTCACACACAATTAAAAAATGCAAATGGTTATGATCATAATTGGGTGTTGGCTGATTGGAATAATCGATTGCGCTCTGTGGCTTCTTTACACGATCCGGAGAGTGGTAGAATGATCAAAGTCGCCACTACCGAACCGGGAATGCAAGTATATACCGCGAATACGATGGGCGGAACACCGACGGACAAAAAGGGGGTGAAGTTTAAAAACTATCAGGGTGTTTGTTTAGAGACGCAGCATTTTCCGGATAGTCCGAATCAGTCGCATTTTCCGAGTACGGTTTTAGAGGAGGGCGAGGAGTTTAAAAGTGAGACAGTTTATAGGTTTGAGGTGAAGTGATCTTGGTTACTAAATTTTGAAACATACATTATTTGTTTAATGAAAAATTCGTTTAGTGTATACAATATTTGTATATTTATGTTTTTAACACATTAAAAACATGGAATAATTATGAAAAGTAATCTATCTGGAGGAATAATCCTTCTCTTCTCTTCTCTTCTCTTCTCTTCTCTTCTTTAGTATTGGTTGTAGTGTAGAACGCGATTCGGCACCAACTTTTGAAACAACCATCGTACAGTACGTTCCAAGTAGTGAGGCCGAAGTAAAATCAAGAATTAAAAATTTTATGGAATATCTTCCTTCCTTGAATTCAGGAGCAAACCTAAGAAATTCTTTTGAGGATATTGAAGTCAATGAAGGGCGATGGCTGATGGAAGGTACTGCAAATTATCTAAAGAATATCAACCTGTCTGATCACCAGCAAGACCACTATAAAACATACTCATTTAGTATCTCTAACTTGGTAGACAATAGTGAGTTAAAGATGAACGGTAGTGAACTAACCTCAGTTTTTGATAATCTAATTTCTCAAATTAGTGACGAGGAAATTGCAACAGGGACTAAGGCGATAGTGGCTGATATTGATTTGTTAAGTATAAGTGATGTTGAGTCAAGTTTATTATTTAAAGTTCTATATGGGAAAGGAAACCCTACGGTAGAGGCTCCTTTTTCAATGATATCATGGATTGATGCTTCTTACACTATTTCAACGAATTGCAACGTCTATTTAGCGGACCTTAGGCCTGAAGATCCCGCTTGCTCGATTTTCTATCCAGAGGCATTAATCTATCTTACTAATAGTGCTGAATGGAACGGACCAGATTGTACCTCCGATGGAAGCGTTTGCTTATCCAGCGCTACACTATCTGACCCTAATATAAATAGTTATAACTCAGATTGGATTGGTGATATAAATTCAGGAGACACAAAGAAATTTTTGGATGTGTGTCAAGATATCGTAGACAACATAAACTACAACTCGGAAGAAGGTAGTGCCCTTAGTCATCCTTTTATTATAAGTTCTGTTCTTTCAGGGGCTGTTATTGATGAAATTGGTGATGAACCAAATCAAGAACATTTTTATTACCATATTGTAAACGGAGTAGTAGGATTTTCATACGAATATTGCTATCAAGATTAATAGGAGTTAATTTTTTTTTTACTAAAATTAAGAATAATTCTAGCGTAAGAGCGTAAATCATATGTTAGAATTATTCTTTTATTCTAAAAAAGTAATCAACTATCAACATGAAGAAATTTTTGACCACACTTTTCATTTTATTTGGAATTAATCAAATGCTTCTAAGTCAAGAATTAATCTCCCCTGATATTCTGAATAATTTAGAAAATCGAATCCATCCAAGTGGTTTACCGATAGGAGAGACTCATACTCGTGGTCAAGCAAGATTATTAGATAATAATCGGATTATTTACACAACAGGATACTCCCATTTTTTTACACCAAATGCTGACCGAGAAACATTTTACGAAGATGTTCTTGGTGGAGACTATTTTAAATTGTCACTGAGAGATACCAATATGAATATCGTAAATGAGTGGTATAGCGGTGAATATAATAACGATACGATTAAAGCTACCTATGTCCGTATGACTCAAGAAACGGAAGATCACATTATTGTTATTGGTGGAGGTGTAAATGATACATTAGAGTCAACACAAAGACATCTTTTTGAATTTACCTTTGACAAAAACCTTGTTTTGGAGGATCAGAAATGGGTTTCTATTCCACTCAATTTAGATAATGGTCGTGGACTTGCAGATATTATTATTAACCACAGAGGAAACTATGTTTTTACAGGATTGGTAATAAACCCCGATAATGACCTTCCCGAGCATAAGGAAAAGTTTATTTGTGAACTCTCCAAGGAGGGAGAAATTATAGATTATCATGCCCCTCTGCAGAGGAGGTATGCTGCTAGTATTGATGGTGCCATACTGCAAATGGATAATGGTTCCTATCTTGTTCATCCTTTTCATATTTTAGATACTTTATTTAACGAAGTAGCCCAATACGAGGGACATGGATACGAGTTGACACCAAAAATGGTAGAGATTGATAACGACCAATTTGTTTTTTCCGGAACAAAGTTACATTTTACCGCTCCACCTAATATTCAGCAAACGGAATTAGAAGTTTTGGCGGTAAGTGACATGAATGGAAATTGGAATAATATTTTCCTTAATGATTTGAATAGTTATTCCGATACAAGTCCTGGTGTCCGTGCGCTGGATGCGAGAGATACCAGTTGCATTTATTTTGCGACAGAGCGAGGAACTTTCATTTTTGAAGAAACAAATTTTGTCGATATTTATAGTGTCAGCCTGAGCGGTATAATGAACTGGGGCTACACTTTTGGAGGAGATGCATCGTATGCTCCGTCCAATATTGTTGCGCTACCAAGTGGAAAATGTTTGTTGATTGTTAGTAAGGTTAAGCATTGTCAGGAAGGACTGAAAGGAGATATAGAGTATGTTATATTTGATAAATATGGTGAGATCGTAGATTTGAGTACGGGATTGGATAAAAGTCTATTGCATAAAGTTCCGGTAATATTATATCCCAATCCTGCTAATAGCGAACTTTCTATCGAACTGGATGATTCCTTTTCAGCTGATCAATTAAAATTTGAATTGGTTACGCTTTCAGGACAATCAGTGATGAGTAAAATAATAAGTATTAAAGAAACGGTTGACGTACAAATGGTACCGTCGGGAGTGTATGTTGTTTTAATTTATAAAAATGGAGACGCTATTTATTCTGGTAAGGTGATGATTGAACATTAAGAAGATGTTGGTCACGAACCTCAATACGCCCCCTTCTTCCGCCAATTAATTAGGACCACCCCAACAATCAACAGCCCCGCCGCGACCAACGATTGCCAGCTAATTCCTTCTTTATTCAAATAATAACCAAGGATCAGTGCGACCACGGGATTGATATAAGTCGAGGTAACAATTTTTGTCGGAGAGACATTTTTTAATAAAAAATTAAAAGCGGTAAACGCCATGATGGAACCGAAAATAATCAGGTAGCCCAACGACCAGAGCGCTCTTACACCAATTTTTTGATAATCAAACAACGGATATTCTCCCAATAATAAACCAATCGTCAACAGAATAATTCCGCCAAAAAACATTTGCAGAGCGGCACTTTGTAATAAAGATTCCGGAAGATTCGCATCGGTCATCCAGATAGAAATATAACCCCAGGCAATGATGGCCGTAAAAATAGCTGCGATGCCCCATAGCCAACTGACGTCATTCATATACTCCGGCTGACCAACTAGTAATCCCATTCCGACAATTCCTAAAATAATCCCACCCCAAGTATTGACAGAAGGCTTTTCATTTTTTAGTTTCCACATCATCAAGACCACTATTAACGGCTCAAAGGCAACGACCAGCGCCGCAATGCCTGAGTCGACAAACTGCAATGCCCAGACCACCAACCCATTACCCATCGCAAACAAAAAAAATCCCGCAAATCCCGCATTCTGAATCTGTGCACGCGTAGGAGCTTTCTTTCCAGTTAACATACAATAGCCGTAAAGCATTGCGCCAGCGAATACAAATCGCATCCCCGCCATCAGAAAAGGAGGCATATCGGCAATCGCCCATTTATTGGCCAGATAGGTAGAACCCCAAACAAAATAAATGATGAAAAAAGCCAGGATAATTTTAGGATCGGGTGTTGTTTTTTCTTGGATTATAGTGGACATTTTTTTTGTTGAATTGTTGAACTAGCGTAATTAAAATATGGGGATCTTTCTTAAGTATGTCTGCACATATTAACTTCCTTCCCGACCGAGGTTGCGGGCAGCCAGGGACAGACTTAATTGAGCACGCCCGAAAGTATCAACTCATGCACATTAAACAACTTGATAATCGCCACTATAACGATTACCACTAACAGCCGGTATGCCCATAAGTTCGCTTGCTCATAACGAGAAGCAAAATTAGCGGCCCACCAACCACCAGTTGTTTGCCCGACGGCCATCAGCGCACCCATTTTCCAGTCGATCAATCCTTTCCACTGAAAGATGGCGATCACTACAATTGTGTATGCCATGATGACAAAACTCTTCACGGCGTTGGCGTCGGTCATACTGTGACGGGCACCGAGGACCATGACGGCCAGAAAGAAAATACCCATGCCCATTTGGATGAAACCGCCGTAAAAACCAATGGCTAAAAAGGCAGGAATGATTAGAAAGTAATTTCGTTTAATGGATAGATCGGTTTCGCGGAGCCAGCGTTTTGGTTTGACTAGAATAACCAGAAACATGGCCACCAACATAAAACTAAAGACTTGTTTAAACTGCTCGTTGCTTACCCAGACGGCCATGAGTACGCCAAAGACGGCACCAATGATCGTCGGAATACCATAGACCCAACTTCGCTCTAAATCCAGTTTTCCATTTTTGTAAAATACCCAGCTACCGACCAGCGACTGAGAGCAGATACCCACCCGGTTGGTACCGTTGGCCACATTGGGCGGAAGCCCTAAAACTTCGGTTAAAATAGTCAGCGTAATGGCAGAGCCATTTCCCGCCAGGGTGTTGATAACGCCCGCAATGCCACCACCGACAATGGCAATTAAATAATGATAGAATTCCATTATTCGACAATTCTTTGGCAAATCTCTACTAGTACGCTGTTGGCTGATTTTGGATGAACAAAGCAGACCAGTTTGTTATCCGCACCGCGCTTGGGTTGGTCATTCAGTAAGCGGAAACCTTCCTTGCGCAGTCGTTCCATCTCTGCGTGAATATCTTCAACTTCAAAGGCGACGTGGTGAATACCTTCTCCCCGTTTTTCTATGTGTCGAGCAATCGCACTTTCTGGTCCGGTCGCTTCGAGTAACTCTACTTTAGAAGATCCGGTTTTAAAAAAAGAGGTATTGACTTGCTCCGATTCGACGGCTTCGATTTTGTAGTGTTTTTTGCCGAGAAGGAGTGCGTACAGGTCGTTGGCTGCTTCCAGGTCTTTGACGGCGATTCCGATGTGTTCGAGCTTCATGATTTTTTAACTTAAATTTTTTCTTTTTTGCTTTCACTTACAATATAAATTGTGGCTCTTGCTTTTCCTATTCGCTGTATCATTCCCTCAGAGACTAAGTAAGTCATATCTTTTTTCAGCGTATAGCTTTTATAGTTTGTCATAGCTGTAATAACATCTTTAATTTTTACAGGTTCATTTTTTTTGATAAATTTAAATAATTCCTTTTGTCTATCGTTCAGATAACTTTTCTTCTCTTTTATGTGTTGATATCGATTCTCCAGTTTAACAATAGTTTGTTCTAAGGTTTCTAAAAAAAATAAAAGCCACGTATCAATTTTCTCAGATTTTTTGTAACGATTTTTTTGCCCATCCATCAAAGCATTATAGTAATTTTTTTTTCGTTTTTCGATCTCTAATTCCATTGACGAAAACTGAATAAAATTATAATTGTTTTTTAATAAAATTAGAGTGGTTAGTAATCTTGATAATCTTCCGTTACCATCCTGAAATGGGTGAATTGATAAAAATTCATAAATAAAAGTTGCTATTACTATCAGTGGATGAATAGTTTCTTCTTCTAAATTTCGATTTGTCCATTTTAGTAATTCAACCATTTCTTGCTTGACCAAGAATGGCTCTGTGGTGTTAAAAATCACCTTTTGTCTACCGCCAGGATAATTTGCAACTACTTTGTTGGATAATTTTTTGTATTGACCTCTATGATGTTCATCTTTGCTGCTTTTACTTAAGAGTAACTTGTGCAGGTGGTAAATATGATTCTCTTTTAAGTTTATTTCTGTGTAGGAATCAATTATTAAATTTAATACTTCATAATAACCATAAACTTCTTGCTCATCCCTTGTTTTAAATTCACTGATTTTGATTGAGTTAAGTAAATCCGCTACTTCCTCATCCGTTAGAGTAGACCCTTCTATTCTTGTTGAAGAGCCTATACTTTCAATTGAGGCAACCTTCTTTAATTCTTTTAAATACTTTGATTCCTTTTCTCCTAATCCGACCCACTTACCTTTAAATGAGTCAATTACACTTATTTTTTTAATAATTTTCTGCGTAGTTTTAAAGTCAAATTCTAACTTGAATTCCATAGTAGCTAATTGATTCTTTAATTGATTTTCAAAATTACTATGAAAAATCGAATTATTCGATTTTTATTCGATTTTTATTTGATTCTCTAGCTAGCTAGAAACGGGTATACCCTAATCGCCAAAATTATATTTTTTTTCTACTCAAAACCAACTCAGAATGTAAATCTATTTATTTTCATTCCTAACCAGCAAAACTAATCCCCTCACGATAGAAGGCATTATTAATTTTTCATTATTAATTTTTCATTACCCCTCCTACAAAGACTTCGTTCGTCCTCCATCCACCACCAAGTTCGTCCCCGAAATATACGCCGCCGCCGGACTAGCCAAAAAAGCCACCGCCGATCCGATTTCCGCAGGGGTCGCAAATCGTCCCAGTGGAACGGTCTTTTTCATTTTGTCCGCCTCTTCGTCGCGGGAGGTTCCGTTTTTAGTAGCTCGTGCTTTAAAAATATCCTCTAAACGTCCGGTAGAAGTAGAACCTGGAAGTAAATTATTGACCGTGATTCCGTGAGGTCCCAGTTCGTTGGCAAGTGTTTTGGACCAATTGGCTACCGCTCCGCGAATGGTATTTGAAACGGCTAATCCGGTAATTGGCTGTTTGACGGAAGTAGAGATAATATTAATAATTCTACCATATCCTCCCTCAATCATTCCTTTTACAACGGTAGAAACCAACAACTGATTACAAATCAGATGGTTATTAAAAGCGGTCAAAAATGCTTCTGGCGTCGCCTCCAAAATCGGCCCGGATGGTGGTCCACCAGTATTATTGATGAGGATATGAATGGGTTTGATGAGGAGCAGTCCCGCAATTTTTTTACGCAAATCTGCTTGGTCGGTAAAATCTGCTACGAGAAAATCGTGGTCCTGTTGATCCGCGACAATTTTAAGTTCGTTGACCGTATCACTGAGCGCATCGGCACTCCGGGAAACGATGGTAACGTTGGCACCAAGGAGTGCGAGTTCGATAGCGGTTGCTTTGCCAATTCCTTTGCTACCTCCACAAACGAGGGCATTTTTTCCAGATAGATCTAAATTCATTTTTTTGTCTTTTATTTTATCAACATTCCTAACCAACTTCTATAAATTATTTCTAATTTAGAGATTTGTTCTCGTGTGCAAAGGTAGTGCTAATTCGGTTCTAATCGAATCTATTTTAAGTAGAATTTCGATTCTTACTTTTTAATAATTTTTAAAAAACACCAGATTAATTTCTAAGGAATGAGGTATTAATAAATTAAGAATTTTGTTATAAAATCTTTATAAGATTAAAGACCTTTTCTAGTATTTAGAAGACTATTTTATAGTGAGTCGTATCATGACGGGGTATGAAGAGACTATCTTCTTGTATGTATAGCTCGGTATCTCCATTACGAGTTAAAAAAGAGATAATTCTTCCTGTGTTTCCTGCTCTTTGAATATCCATAAAAGTAGTGTCAACTTCGTAACCGGAAAAAACATAGAATTGGCCTGCACTTATTTCGCCACTTATATACTCTGCCGTATCCAGTTTCTGTACTCGTAATTTCAAATACCCTTCCGGAACCAACTCCACCAACTTATTCTGACTGTACCCCTGTCCCGAAGTGATATCAAAATATCGATCAGCGAAGACAAAGAGTTCATAATATCCATCACGGGTATCAATGGATTCGGAAAACTGGTAATTTCCTTCTTCGTCGGTATAAACGGTTTCGATCAGTCTCCGGGAGCTGCCGCCAAAGATATCCGTTGATTCGTCGATGGTCAGTTCGACCTTGGCGTTAGCGATCGGTTCTTTGGTGATAGAGTCGATGACGCGTTGTTGGTTTTGGGGGTCTTCTTTTTGGCAGGCGGAGAGGCCAATACAAAGAAGTAAAAAGAGATAAAGAAGATTTTTCATAACAAGGTGTTTTTAATTCATTAATTGAACAGGTCAAAGGTCGGGTGATTAAGGGTTTCGTATTGGTTGATGGTCAGGTCGGTACTGTTAAAGATGAACTCGCCTGGAAAAATAAATGTGATTGGTTGGCCCGACGTAAAATGACTACCGCCGCGCAACGGAGTCATCGCAAAAGTGGTGGCTTCGTCATATAAAGATCCGGTATATCCAGGTGCCCGCACATAATGGTTATCTTCTAATAATAGCCATTCATTTTCTATCAAATTATCTTTTAAGTAGTTATACTCCTGATAAATTAATCCTACGGGGATCGTATATAATCTATTA
>Ga0209828_1003818_pt1 | contig 11217 bp, 8 predicted proteins | sample MaitaG_FD_187429 | JGI IMG/M metagenome (GOLD analysis project Ga0209828, IMG submission 187429) | Marine algal microbial communities from Maine, USA - Maine_Asex2 metaG (SPAdes) (version 2) | ecosystem: Host-associated > Algae > Red algae > Unclassified | place: Maine, USA | collected 2015-01-05
CATAGTTACCCGTGAAATTGGCCCAATTGCCAAGCCAGATAAAATACAATTTACAGATGGTTTGCCTAAAACCCGATCTGGTAAAATAATGCGCCGCATATTGCGTAAAATTGCCAGCAACGATACTGCCAGCTTGGGCGATACTTCCACTTTGTTAAACCCCGATGTGGTAGATGCTTTAATTGAGGGTGCGAAGGAGTAACTTTGGTAGTGGAATAAAAGATTTTTTAGTTTCGGTAAAAAGTTGGTTTTTCTGTTTTTGATGTATGTTTTTTATTTAAAGCCTACTAGCCGTAGCAGAAGTAAAATAAGGAATACTTTCACGCTTGTATAAAATTTTTGAAATAGAGCTGGGCAAAGATTATTAGGTGGCTTATATTTATGTGTAAAGCCAAACTACGAAATGTAAACAACAAAACTTACGATAATGGAGCTTTCAAATGAGATATATCGTTATCTTTGTTTAAATACAATTGTTGGCAACAATGCAAATAAACAGTATTGTCGCCATTTTTACTTAAATTAAACATTTACTTTAGCCAAAACTAAATCTCTTTAATGGAAAGTATTGAAATTATTTTAAAGAAAGATTCCGAAGGCAATGATATTGAGCTTAATAATATGTCTTTGAGTGCTACTAAATCTTTAAGAGAAATTTTAGATGCTTTAATTAATATTGTTGAATTTGAAATAGATTTAGATCTTAAAATAGGTTTAGAGAAAGGTAGTGTTGCACAAAAATTAATTAGTGATAAGGATGGACATTTAGAAGTTGTCTATAATAAAATTTTGGAAGCATCAGAAGGAAAGCCTACAAGAGAAAATATATATGTAAATCAATTAAATGTAATTTATCGCAACTTTAAAAAGTTTAAGGATTATGGAATTTATTATAATCACGATTCAAAAAAAGAAGATATAAAACTTCTATTTCAAAGAAAATTTAAAAATGTTAGAAGTCGAGCTAATTTGGACAATAATTTTAACATTAAATTTTTTAAAGGGATTTTAGAATTAAATGGTGGTAAAAAACCAAATTTTCACATAACAGCAAATGGCCTTCCATATACGGTTCAATGTTCAAAATCAGAAGCTCAAAAAGTAAATTCATTCTTATATCAAGAAATAAAAATTTCAGCTTGGGTAAAAGTAAAAAAGGACAAAATTGAATATAATTTCTGTGATATTTATGCAGGTAATTCAGAACGGTATTTTGATGATCTCAAATCTTTTTTTAAAGATTTGAAAAACAAAAAAGGGACAGAGCCATTTCATTTTATTAGCGAAAAATTAGAGTCTTATTATAATAATAAAGATTATGCTGGTGCTAAAAAATTAATTAGAATTTTTTTAAATTCATATTCATTACCTACATATTTGCGCACAATTTTGGTTATTTCAAAATCATTTAAAGAAGACGAAAACCTTAAAGAACTTCTTTCAGAAGTAGAAGAATTATTATCAACTAAAATTGGAAAAGTATATTAGTATGTCAGGTAAAACTAAATTATTAAATCTAAAGGTAGACCTGACAAAATTAGGAGATTCTGATTTTTCAAAAGATTTTGTTTCAATCAGCTCTGAAATTGATGAAAATGGAATTTGCAAGCATTCTGGTTTAATAATTTGTTTCCAAAAACAAATTTACTATTATCATTATACAGGTAAGTCAGTTTTATTAAACGAAATCACATCAGAATTAAGTAAACATTCTTCATTGTTTATCAAAAAAGTTGAAATCATTTTTGAAGACGATGTAGTTACATTTCTTGGGCATTGTGAAAAACTTCAAAAAGTAGGAGTTAAACCTAACTATGGTTTTATTTTTAATGATTCATATTATGACTCTAACACTAAAGACTCTTTTCTTGTAAATGCCAAACATGATATAACTACTTGTGTTGGATTTTGTATAAAAGTAATTAGAGGTTTCTTATTTAACCACAAAGAATATATAAAAATAGATGATTGGAAAAATATTGATTTATCAACTTTGAAACCAAGACTTTTAAATTACATTAATTTTTATTTGCAAAAATACGCAAATGATAATGGAATTGAAATTAAAGATTTATTTGACGAAGGAGAATTAAAAAGAATAACACCATCTGAATTATTATCCTCAGGGTTTTTTAGTGACCTACCGATTAAAAAAACTTCTATCGATTCCATAAAACCTGAAATAGAACAGTATTTATTTAAGAAAAAAGCGGCTTAAAATAAAACAAAGTTGTCAATAATTAAGGACTAAGTATAATCATATTTAATGTTTTAGTAAATATAGAGGCTCACAACAGATATTTACAATCTTAAATTGTCAGGTGTTAACTAAGTAAACAACTCTGAACAGTAAAACACGAGGTACGCTTTATTAAATAAATCCCATCTTCAGTTCCTCCAAAATTTTCATACCAAAATCTGCTTACCAAATACATACGCATAAGTTTAATAAACGTTAATTGAACTGGCAATTAAAATCCATATATTAAATTTATACTGAAAACTTAAATTTCATAATATAAAATTTTCTAAAATGAAGACTTTAAAAATTTCCCCGTTGCTGTTACTAACAGTAATTTTTTCTTTACATAGTTGTTCAAAAAAGCAAGCATTGGTTAAAACCGACAAAACTGTAGCCGAGCAACCAACAACCGCACCATCTGAACCAATAGCGCAAGTAAAAGAAGCTGCTACAGAAATGGTTGATGAAGCTACCGCTTTAATACCAGAGGATGAGCGATTAGTTAAAGGGAAATTAGCTAACGGGATGCATTATTACATTCAAAAAAACAAAAAACCCGAAAACCGTGCAGAGTTACGCCTTGTTGTAAATGCAGGTTCGGTGTTAGAAGATGATGACCAAAAAGGTTTGGCACACTTTGTAGAACACATGGCTTTTAATGGCACTAAAAACTTTGAAAAAAGTGAACTGGTAGATTATTTGGAAAGCATTGGCACTCAGTTTGGGCCAGATTTAAATGCCTATACTTCTTTTGATGAAACCGTTTACATGTTGCAGGTTAGAACCGATAGCACGGAGTTGTTTGACAAAGGTATGCTTGTAATTCGCGATTGGGCTAACGATATTACTTTTGAAGATGAGGAAATTGATAAAGAACGGGGCGTAATAGAATCGGAATGGCGCAGCCGTTTAAGCCCCAACCAAAGAATGCAAAACCAATATTACCCTAAAATGTTTAAAGGCAGCATGTATGCCGAAAGATTACCAATTGGTGATATGGACATAGTAAACAATGCACCTTACGATGCTTTAAAAAGATATTATAAAGATTGGTATCGCCCCGATTTAATGGCTGTAATTGTAGTAGGTGATGTTGATGTTGATAAAATTGAAGCTCAAATTAAAACCCTTTTTGGTGATATTGCCGAAGCTGAAGAACCAAGAAAACGTACTATGTTTGAAGTTCCTCAACACGATGAAACAGTTGTTAGTGTGGTAGATGATGAAGAAGCAGCCTTTACTCAAGTACGCTTAATGTACAAACACGATAAAAAAGAAATTAAAACATTAGCCGACTATAAAAAATCATTAACCCGTAGTTTGTACAATACTATGATGGGCGCACGCTTAGAAGAGTTAAGCAAATCTGCTGATCCTCCATTTATGTTTGCCAATACTTCTTACGGTCGTTCGTTGGGTAATATGGATACTTACAGCTCTTTTGCATATGCGCCAGAAGGTAAAGCACCTGCAGCATTAGAAACCTTGTTAACAGAAAATAAAAGAGTATTGCTGCACGGCTTTACGCAAGGCGAATTAGAAAGAGCAAAAGATAAAATGATGAATAGCGCAGAAAAAGGTTTGAAAGAAATAGAAACCACAGAAAGTCGCCGTATTGTTGGCCAGTATGTTTATAAGTATTTGCGTGGTAATGCTACACCAGGGCCAGATCAACGCTTCGGCTTATACGAAAAATATTTACCAAGTATTACTTTAAACCAAATTAATGCCTTGCCTTCAAAGTGGATAAAAGAAGATAGCAGAGTAGTTGTAATTACTGGACCTAAAAAAGAAGAAACACCTTTGCCTGCCGAAGAAGAAGTGTTTAATATTCTCACTACTGCCGATGAAACCACGCCAGAAGCTTATGTAGATGAAGTTATTGACATGCCATTTTTTGAAAAAGAATTAGAGGCGGCAGAAATTACAAATGATAAAATGTATGAAAATGTGGGCATTGAATATTTTGAACTAGCCAACGGCGTAGAAGTTTATTTAAAACCAACCAAATTTAAAGCCGATGAAATTTTAATGCAAGCCGTAAGCCCGGGCGGAAGTTCCTTATATGCAGATGATATTCATTTTGGTGTAGAAGCTTCATCACAAGTTGTTAGCGAAGCGGGTTTAGGCCAATTTAGTGCCACACAGTTAGATAAGTTAATGGCTGGCAAAACGGTATCGGTATCACCATATATTAGAGAACTTTCAGAAGGTTTACGTGGTAGCGCTTCACCCGATGATTTAGAAACTATGTTTCAAATGGTCTATCAATTTTTTTATGAACCAAGGGTAGATGAAGAAGCCTTTACATCTTATGTTAATAAAGAAAAAGGGTTTGTAAAAAATATGATGTCGGATCCACGCTACTATTTTAATAATGAAGTAAGTAAAATAAGATACGATGGTAATGAAAGAGCCTTGTTTCCAAAAGCAGCAGATTATGATGCATTAGACTATGAACTTTTAATGCAACAATACAACGAGCGGTTTGCTGATGCTTCTGACTTTACTTTCTTTTTTACTGGTAATTTTGAAAATGATAAGATGAAAACGCTCATACAAAAATACTTAGGTAATTTACCAGATGCTGACAGAACAGAAAACTGGAAAGACGTAAATATGAAAGCCGTTGAAGGTAAAGTAGTAGAACGTTTTAAAAACGGAGTTGCACCTAAAACATCTGTAAACATGTATTTCCACGGACCTTATGAGTATACTAAAACCAATAACTATGTAATGACTTCAATGATTTCGTACCTACGAATAAAACTACGCGAAACAATGCGAGAAGATATGGGAGGTGTTTATGGCGTTCGAGTTTCTGGTAGTGGCAAATATAAACCACGTGAAGAGTATGGCATTACAGTTAGTTTTAATGCAGACCCACCAATGGCTGATGAGTTAATTGCAGCCGCAAAAAAAGTTATACAAACAGCAATAGACGAAGCGCCAAGCGAAATTGATATGACTAAGGTGAAAGAAACGCAAAAACAACGTAAAATTAAAAGTTTAGAAGACAACCGTTACTGGCAAGGTAGCATGGTAAAGCAACACGATTTTGAAAAAGATTTTGATGATTTACTATTGCCTGCATTAGAGGAAAAAATTGAAAACCTTACGGCAGCGCAAATTCAAAATGCAGTAAAACAATACTTTAATTACGATAGTTATATTGAAGTAGTAATGGAACCTGAAGAGGGGGAAAAATAAAATTTTCACTTTTACAAAAAGCTGTTCTTAAACTTAGAGCAGCTTTTTTTTGCAAAAAAAACGTAACTATTCAGAAGTCAGACTATTTCATTGTCAGACGTTAGACATCAGACACAATTAGGGCGAAAAGAACGTTTTTGACCTCACTCAACCGAATTTATCTGGCGTCTGATAGCGAAGCGGTCTGACATCTACTGAATAGTTACAAATAAGCAATGAAAGAAGCGTGCCAATGTTATTACTTTAGTTGTAGGCTTGTTAGTGGCTTTTGCAGGTAATTTTTTTGCATTTAAAATACACAACCATTACACTCAAAATATTTTTTAGTGGCAATGAAATAACAGAAGATTTACTGCAATTTAAAAACTGGTTGTTTGGCATTATTGGTGGCACTATAGCAGGTTTTCATTTACTAATGATTTTTATTTCGGAAAACGCTTTTAAAAATGGTTCTACTACCATTTTAATGGAAAAAAGGAAAAACCGAACAAACGTCATAGCGGAATTTTATGGAGAGTAACGGAATAAAATATCCGCTATCTCTCCCAAAAAATAGGCGAGATCGCAGATAAAATCTCCGTTTCTCTCCGATTTTTCTGCGATGACGGTTGAAGTATTGAAAGTATCTTTATGCGTAAGTACTTCTAAGTCTTAAACGCAATGTTTCATTAAATTCGTAGTAGAACCTTAAAAATAAAGATAAATGGTCTTTTTCAAAATAATTTTGATTGTGTATTCAGCAATACTGGCCTTATTGAAAACTATAATTTCAATGATGGTTTAAATTTATGGTCGGGCGAATTTTTTTGGTGCTGCATTAAAATTTCATTAGATTTGACCTAAATAATACAAGTCTAAAATTGGTAAAATGACCCTCGGACAAAAAATTAAAGAACTTCGTGAAAGTTCTGGAATGTTTCAAAGGGAATTAGCTTCAAAACTTGAAATTAGAGACGGATTTTTAAGTAAAGTTGAGAATAATCAAAAAACTTTAAAAAGAGAACATCTTTTAACATTAAGTAAAATGTTTAATTATCCTTTTTCAGATTTAAATGCTTTGTGGATTGGAACTAAGCTGTATGAAATAGTTAAAAATGAAAAACAAGGATTTAATGCTTTGAAAGTAGCAGAGCAACATTTATCATACGAAAAACAAAAAATGCCAGAAACAAAGGAATATAAGGTAATTGATGAAACTGCTACACTTGAAGAAAGTGGCCAAATCAATATTTGCGGAGAAGAAGAACCTGATACTATCAAAAAAAGCATTTGGGACACTTCTATAAAAGTAGAAGAAAACGGATATTATTGGAATAAAGAACCAATATTTAAAAAAGGAAATAACATTAATACCGAAAAGCCAATTGTTGCGGAATTATTCTGTGGATGTGGTGGAACTTCTTTAGGTTTCGAAATGGCAGGCTTTGAAACTATTCTTGGTTGTGACATTCATACACCATCTATTCAAACATTTCAAGCAAATCATCCAAATTGCTCTACAATAACTGGAGACGTTAAAAAAGTTAATCCAAAAGTAATAAAGGAGTTGCTTAATGGAAGACAACTTGATGTGCTAATTGGAGGTATTCCTTGTCAGGGTTTTTCTCTAAATAATAGAAAGAGACACGAGAATGACGACAGGAACTTTATGTACAAAGAATTCGCTCGTTTTGTGAAAGTTTTACAACCAAAAGTGGTGGTTTTGGAAAATGTTTCTGGAATGAAAAGTACTGGAAGTTTTGTTTCTGATATAGAAACGCATTTAAGCGAAATTGGGAAAATGGAAGTAAAAAGCAAACTTCTTTATGCACCTGATTATGGTGTACCGCAAAAAAGAACAAGACTTGTATTTGTTGGAATTAGAGACAAAGTATTTGACTTTAAAGATATAATTAAAACACACGGTCCTGAAACTGAAAGAGAGTATGTTACAATTAAAGATGCAATTGGAGACTTGCCAACCTTGAATACCAAAGAGACTAAAACTAAATATCAGAAAAAACCTTTTAGCGATTTTCAACAACTAATGAGATTAAATACTAATGGAACCGTAACGGGACATACAGCACCAAATCATCCGTTAGCTACAGTAGAAAAAATTAAAAACACAAAACCTGGCGAACCTATGTATGATAGGTTTAAACAACGTATTCGTTTAGCTTGGGACATATTGAGTCCAACACAAGTTTCTGGAGGTATAAGACCTCAATTTCAACTTGGTCATCCAAAAGATAATCGTGGTTTGACTATAAGGGAAAGATGCAGAATACAAAGTTTTCCGGATGATTTTGTAGTCAAAGGTGGAACTGTTCAGGCAAGAGTTCAGACTGGAAATGCTGTACCACCATTATTAGCAAAAGCTGTAGCATTAGCAATCAAAAAACATTTATAATGAATTATAGAATCTGGTACAGTACAGAAAGTTTTGCCGATTTTATTAAAGCAAATACGGAGTTAACAAACAAAACCTTCGTGAAGAAAAAAATGTATGAAAGCAATGCAAATAACGCACGTAATTTTTATACAATGCCTAATCACATTAAAAAAATATTATACTTAGATGCGCCTGACTTGATCTTCCGTTCAAACAAGTGAAAATAAAAATATATTATCGAAAGATTATAATCAAATTGCTTACAAAGAAATACCAAGATATTATATGCAAGTAAGATACGGCTCAACTTATTTAAAAGTAAAACACATAAAAATATGTTCATATTTTGTAGATGCTATTTTTGTTTCCTAACGGTTTTTTTATGGAGAGATGCCTAATACTTAAATAATGATTGAAATTTCCATAACACAAGACATTATTGATTATGCAAACGTTAAGTTAGATCATGTAAACACACGTGATAATTTAGGACTAAGTAAATTTGGCTCTGAAAGAAGCAGAATTTTAGTCGGTTATATTGGAGAAAGAATAATAATGAAGTATCTGGGCCTTAAAAATGACGAAGATAAATACCACTACGATTTAATATCTAGCAAAGGAAAAAAGCTTGAAGTTAAAACTATTACCTGTAAGTTTAAACCACTTACTCATTATTGGTGTACTGTTAATTCACATGATTTATCAGGAGTTTACAAACAAAACGCAGATTTTTATATTTTTCTTAGAATTTTAAATGATTATAGCAAAGGGTGGATACTTGGTTGGATTTCCTGTGAAGATTTTTTTAAAAAAGGAGAATTTGTTCCTAAGGGAAAAGATTTTGGCAAATTCCAGTTTGTAAAGGCGAACGCAACTATTTTATCCATAGACAAACTGAATCAATTTTAAAGAGTATGTTTTGAGAGAAGAAAAAGTAACAAAAAATATTTTGGACAGGCTTGAACTAAATGGATAAACCATAATCTGTTATGGCTTTCCGCAAAGTGGCACAGGAGTACTTCTTCAATTGAATAATAAAAATAATACTTTTCGCATACAAGATCGATGTTTGTATAGAAGCTATTGATTGCCCAAACTATTTTTTTGCAAGATAGCATTAGTACTGCTAATTACACTACAGCTGAAAATTTAGATTGTACAGGTAAAATAAAACAACAAGCAAATGTTACTTTGTCTGAATCAAACAGAGTTCAGTTAAAAGAAGAATTTTTGATACCTGTTTCGGCAACATTTCAAATAAACATTGAAGCTTGTAATTAAAAGATTTATTGCTCACCAAAATATTCGTTATTTTAAAAACTAATAAATATGGCACACTTTCAAAAACTCCCAATTTATTTATAAATACCAATTTATACTCGCTATGCCATTAATTTACTATATTTTTGCAAATATGGGAATTAATATTGTAGATTTTAGTTTCGAAAACTACCGATCATTTAAAGAAATGAATGCTTTAAATATGACGGCAGCTAAAATAAAATCTAAAAATACTGAAATTGATGAGACTAACGTTTTTGAAATAAATAAAGATAAACTACTAAAAACTAAAGTAATTTATGGTGCCAATGCAAGTGGCAAGAGTAATGCTATTAGTGCACTATCTGATTTTTTTATGATTGTCGCTGAAGATGCGGCTAACAGCCAAAAAAATTTTTTAAATATGTTAGAACCCTTTCACCTTGCCTCCGAAACTGAAAACAAACCTACTTTTTTTCAACTCATTTTTATTTTAGATGAGGTTAAATATCGATATGGTTTTGAAGCGGACAAAAAAAAGGTACACAGCGAATGGTTATACGCAACACCAAAAGAAAGAGAAGTTACTCTATTTATTAGAAATAATAATAGCTATACCAACATCAGCAAAAAGCATTTTAACGAGTTAAATAAAACCATTAAACTAATAGGCAATGAAAAAGAAATAGTGAATGAGCAAACCTTGCTACTTCCAACATTATCATCATTTGGCTTTACAAAGCTTTCAAAAAAAATTATTGATGGTTTTAAATCAATACATCTTCAATCTTTTAACAAACAATTTTCGCAAGCCGTAAAGATGCTTAATATAAACTATAAAGAAGCTGTAGATTTATTGGCTACGGCAATTGAAGAAGCTAAAGAAGGAAGTTCGGCAAACTTAAACGAAGTTTTATCACTTTTAAATTTTACTGACAGAGACATTAAAGATATAGAAATTCGCAAACTTGGGGGTGAAAATTTTATTAAAGTAATAAAAGATCAGTATAATAAAAAAGGTCAGCAAACGAATTCTGTTAGTATTGATTTTTTATATACAGCTTCCGAAGGAACACTTCGTTTTTTTACTTTATTTTCAAGCATTTTAGGCGCTTTGAAAACGGGCAGCGTATTACTGCTTGACGAAATTGACCGAAGCCTACATCCCCTTTTATCAAAAAAAATAATTGAACTATTTAATTCAAAACACAATAAAAACAATGCGCAACTTATTTTTACAACACACGACACCAATTTACTTTCGCATAATTTAATGCGTCGCGATCAAATAGATTTTGTAGAGAAAGATAAATTCGGTGCCAGTCATTTATATAGTTTGGTTAATTTTAAAGGCGTTAGAAATACAGACTCTTTTGAGAAAGACTACTTACAAGGCAAATATGGTGCAATTCCTTTTTTGGGCAATTTTGCAGAAACCTTCAATTTAGATTAGATGCCTAAGAAAACCAAAGCCCTAAAAAAGACAGATGAAAATGCCCCGTGGAACAGAAAGAAAAATGCTAAAAGAAAAAGTATAGAAACCAAACCATTAGCGAAAACATTCTTAATTGTTTGTGAAGGACAAACCGAGAAATTATACTTTCAATCTTTTCCGGTAGTTACTGCAACAGTTGAAGTTATTGATACCAAAGGAAAAACTAAAATTCAATTGGTTGAGTATGCCGAAAATAAAATTGAAACCTTTGGTAATATTTATGATGAAGTTTGGTGCGTTTTCGATATGGATGTTAAAAGAGGTGAGAAAGAGTTTGCTGATTTTGACAATGCAATTAACAAAGCGAATGCTTTAAAATACAAAGTGGCCTATTCTAACGATTGTTTCGAGTTGTGGTTTTATTTACATTTTGAATTTACAGAACAAGAGCATCTTAGATCATTCTATTACAAAGCATTAGGCAAGTTATGGAATATCAGCAGCGCAAAAGACATTAAGAAATTAGCCTTTTCAAAAACTATCTATCATCAACTTTTAAATGATGAAAGAGCCAATCAATCAAAAGCAATTAAAAGAGCCGAAAAACTATACCACGATAAAAGTGATTTGCTTTGTCATCAGCAAAACCCAGTTACCACGGTTTTTCAATTAGTTGAAATGCTAAATCAAAATTTA
>Ga0209828_1003820_pt1 | contig 11212 bp, 6 predicted proteins | sample MaitaG_FD_187429 | JGI IMG/M metagenome (GOLD analysis project Ga0209828, IMG submission 187429) | Marine algal microbial communities from Maine, USA - Maine_Asex2 metaG (SPAdes) (version 2) | ecosystem: Host-associated > Algae > Red algae > Unclassified | place: Maine, USA | collected 2015-01-05
GGCCCGGACGTTGGCGACCTTGCGTCCGCTCGCGCCGCGATCGCGGGAGTCGGGTACCAGTGGGACGATGACTTCTATGCGACGACGGCGCCGAACCTGACCGTCGTCGTCCGGTCGGGGATCGGCTTTGATGTTCTCGATCTCGATGCCGCAACTCGGCACAACGTGATGGCGTGCAACACGCCCGAAGGACCAACCGTTTCGACCGCCGAGCACACGGTCGCCCTCTTGCTCAGCGCCGCCAAACTGCTGCCCGTCGTGCAGCAGCGCCTGCGACAAGGCGATGGCAACTATGTGCCGGTCAACGGTGGAGTCGAGCTCGATGGCCTGACGGCCGGCATCGTGGGTTTCGGGCGTATCGGCTCGCGTGTCGGACGAACGCTGAGCGCGCTCGGCATGAACGTTCTGGTGAACGATCCGTTCATCGAGGACGACCAGATCCCGCCGTCGATGGAACGAGTGTCGTTCGAAGATGTGCTGCAGCGTTCCGAAGTCGTCACGCTGCATCTTCCGCTCGAACCGTCCACCCGCCAGTTCATGGGGGCGGCTGAGTTCGCCGCGATGAAGCCGGGGTCGATCTTTGTGAATGCGGCCCGCGGCGGTCTCGTCGATCACGATGCGTTGGTGGCGGCGATCGACTCCGGTCGCCTTCATTCGGCCGCGCTTGATGTCACCGAACCCGAACCGCTCGCCGCCGACCATCCGCTACTGCAGCGCGACAACGTGATCGTGACCCCACACATCGCGGCCGCAACGGTTGCGGGCAAGAACCGGATGTACGACATGGCGGTGACGGCGGCGCTCCAAGCCCTCCGCGGGGAAGAGCCGGCGAACCTTCTGAACCCCGCGGTGTTGGACACTGCGTCCGAATAATGATTCAGGCGGCCTGCCTTCAATCAGGGATTGGCCTGTCCGGATCGGGGAATATCGGTCGCCGCCCGGTCCAGCACCATCGAGCCCGCGCTATTTTGTGCCGGACCGGTAGCGCTGCCAGCAACCGTCAAGAATCGGGGATCCATGTCCAGCAAGATTGAACGTCCGGTGCATCGCGCCGTTGCCGTCGCGGTTTCGACGTTGACGGCTGCGCTCTTCGCCATCATCTCGACGATGGCGCCAGCGACGGCATTGTCGGGGCCGGTGGATGCACTGGTCCTCACGTCGACCATCGGTGCGCCAGGTGAGTCGATCGTCGACCTCGGGGCGACGCACATGATCGCTGATGTACACGTCGGTGGCCTCGTCGGCTGCACGGCCGTCGTCGAAGTAGCTGACCTCGACCCGTCGCGTGCGGCGGATTGGCGCGTGAACACCGATGGATTCGTCATCGCCCGATCGGTACCGGCGGGGGCTATCGCCTCGTGGTACCCGGCCCGATCGATCACGATCACCACCGACTGCGCGACGCCCGTCACCATCGATGTCTGGGGCCTCTCGGTCGGTGGCTACAACGATCTGAGCGCGGCGCCGAATGCAGCTGCGCTGCCCGCGCCGACCAATGACGTCGTGCCCGCGATCATCGATCGCAGCTTGGCTTTGAACGAAAACCCAGACATCAGCCGCGTTACTGGTGGCGCGTATGGCGTCTTCTCGTATGCGGCGGCGCTCGGCAACTGTTCTGGATCGCTCATCAGCCCCGAGTGGGTACTCACCGCCGAACACTGCGCCCCGTTCTCCGCGGAGATAATGATCGGCGGCGTTCCCGCCCGCACCGACTATCACGAAGTCATCGCCGAAGAATTCTCCGGCGACATCGCGCTGCTCCACCTCTCGACACCAAGTCGTCAAGCGCCCGTCGCATGGAATGGCAACACGACCTTCGACGACGGCGGCGACGCACGGGCCATCGGCTTCGGTCTTCTGTGCGCCACCTGCAGCCCAGCCCCAACGACACCTCGCTGGGTCGACATCCCCATCTCGCCGCCCGGCAGTCAACCGTTCTACATCGACGCTGGTGAACGCCGCAGCTACGAAGGCATCTGTTTCGGTGACTCGGGCGGTCCGCTGGTGAAGTACGCCGACGACGGGCAGGCGGTGCAGATCGGCGTGCATGCATTCCTGCGAAACGAACCAACGTGCAGCGGCCGTTCCGGTCACGGCGCAGTCGCCTCCTTCGCTGAAGCGATCGAAGCAACATCGGGTGTTGCGCCTTGGACCAACACGACCGGGTACCGCTCGGATTTCGCTTGCGATTCGAACGCCGGTGCCCTCACGTGGACCGACGCCGATGCCGAGAAGTACTGGATCTACAAGTCGGTCGACGGCGGGGCGACGTACCAATGGCTTGCCGGTGTCGACGGGCTCTCATTTGTCGACTCGACACCCGTGGTTGGCGGTACCTACCAGGTGCACCATGCAGGAATTCGACGGGTGGCCTGCACGACGTCGAGTCAGCCGACGTTCCAGAACGCGTTCCACTGCTCAAGTGACGCCGGCATGATCAGCTGGACGTCCGCAGGTGCCGACAACTACTGGATCTACAAGATCGCCGAACCGGGCCTTGAACCGGTGTGGCTGGGCACCGTTACCGAGGCGCTACCCATCATTGATCCGAGCCCGAATCGCGGGGCGCGGTACCAGGTTCATTATCCCGGCATCGATCGGGTTGGCTGTGCCGTTGCCGGAGAACCATCGGCTCCCTCGGTCACGTGCTCGGTGCGTGACGCGACGTTGACGTGGACCGACATGGGGGTGCTGAAGTACTGGATCTATCGAGCGATTGGCGACGGTGACTTTGTGTGGATCGGACGAGCCATCGACTCGACCACATTCATCGACGAAGCACCGGTCGACGGCGCCCGCTACCAAGTACACCACGCCGGCATCGATCGCCTGGCCTGCACCTAATCGCCTGGCCTGCACCTAACTGCCTGGCTGCGTTCGTTAGATGCCGATTGCGCAGCCGTCGGTGCGGGGCTCGGAACCGGCGGCATAAACGCCATCGCTCGACCGGACGATGATCTGACCCCGTCCGAATTCCATTCGACTGGCCTGAACCTCGACCGTGTGCCCACGCTCGCGTAGCCCGACGATGACCGACTCGGGCGTGTTCGCCTCGACCCAAACCGTGCCGTCGCGCTGCACTTGCCAGCGAGGTGTATCGAGGGTCGCTTGCGGGTTCAGGTTGTGGTCGATCATGCCGGCAACGACCTGCAGGTGGCCCTGGGGCTGCATCTCGCCGCCCATAACGCCGAACGGGCCGACGCCGACACCATCACGCGTAAGAAAGCCAGGGATGATCGTGTGACGGGGCCGCTTGCCCGGGGCGGCCACGTTCGGGTGATCGGCATCGAGCACGAAACCGGCACCGCGGTTTTGGAGGGCAATGCCATGGCTCGGTACCACGACGCCGCTGCCGAATCCGGCGTAGTTCGATTGGATGAAGCTGACCATCTGGCCGTCGCGATCGGCGGTGCTGAGATAGACGGTGCCGCCCCGGATCGGGTCGCCGTGGGACGGCGCGCCAGCCTGGTCGCCGATCAGGGCGGCGCGCTCGGCCAGGTAGGCCGAGTCGAGGAGGCCCTCGACGGGAACCGGTACGTGCTGTTGATCCGCCGTGAACGCATCGTTGTCGGCGAACGCCAGTTTCATCGCCTCGATCTGTACGTGCCAGTTCGCCGCATCGACGTGACCGAGCGACGGAGCGTCGGTGTTGGCGAGCATGCCGAGGGCGAGCAATGCCGCGATGCCTTGACCGTTCGGTGGAATCTCCCACACCTCGTAGTCGCCATAACGGACGCCGATCGGGTCAACCCATTCGCTGTGATGCGACGCGAGGTCGGCGGCCGTGACTAGCCCGCCCGTGCGTTCGGCGTAGTCGACGATCGCGGCGGCGACCTCACCCTCGTAGAAGTCACGGGGGCCGTTCTCGGCGAGGCATCGCAAACCTCGAGCCATGCCGGGGCTGGCCCAGATCTCGCCCGCCCCGGGAGCGTGCCCGGCCGGAGCGAAGACGGTCGCCCAGTCCAACACATCGGGGGTGTCGAGCGAAGTGAAAGCGTCATACGCGCTGCGCCACATGCGGGCGACGACCGGCGATACCGGGTAGCCGTTCTCGGCGTAGCCGATGGCCGGTTGGAGCAACCTCGACATCGGTAGACGACCGAACCGTTCATGCAGCGTGCCCCACGAGTCGACACAACCAGGCACGGTGACCGGCGACCATCCGCGCCACGGCACCGTGTCGTGGCCTGCGTCGCGGAGGGCCTGGGCGCTGGCCGCGGCCGGCCACCGGCCGGACGCGTTTAAGCCGTGCAGTTGGTCGCCGTCCCAGACGATCGCGAACGCATCGCCGCCAAGTCCATTCGATGTTGGTTCAATGACCGTGAGCGCGGCCGCGGTTGCGATCGCGGCATCGATGGCGGTTCCACCGTCGGTGAGTACCCCAACCCCGGCCTGGGCCGCGAGCGGTTGGCCCGTTGCGACGACTCCGCCGGTCGCGAGTAGCGCGCTACGTCGCGAGGTGTAGGGATAGTTGCAAAGCGAGTCGTGGTCGTGCGGCTGATGGTTCACCGGCCCGATGTTAAGGCCACGGCTATGGCGACGTTGGATCCTGAACTTCGAAGATCGTCGTGTAGCCGCCGCGTGACCAGTCGGGAGCCGCCGGCATTGTTCGGTCGCCGATGGTGAGCCACCGCGGTGCGGCGCCGCCACCGACAAGCTCACCGGTACGCCGGCCGGTCCGCCCGGTCGCTCCGACACCGAGCAGCGGGAAGCTGGTTGCGGCCGAGTACGTCTGGAGCAGCAGCGGGCGCGTGCGCGTCGACGTGTTCGGCATGGAACCGTGCACCGACCCGCAGTTGTGCACCGTCACCGATCCGGCGGGACCCTTGAGCCAGTCGACCGTATCGAGGGCGACCCGGTCGAGATCCTCGGTTCGGATCGAGCCGCTCCAACTGTTGGCATCGTCGTACAGATCAAACAGTTCGCCCCGATGGCTGCCGGGCACGATTCCCATCGGCCCCATCTCGTCGTCGACGTCGTCGAGGTAGACGCCGATTGTCAGCGGCGTGTAATCGGTGTGGGGCCAGTACTGAATGTCTTGATGCCATTCGACCGCCTGACCGCCGCCGGACCACTTGTAGTTCAGCTTCGAATGATGAAAGCGGGCGGGCGCGCCAAGCAGGTCGACTGCGATCTGAGCGGCGGGTCCGGCGAGTGCAAACTCGGCGAAGGTCTCATCGTTGTCGACCGGGTTAAGCAACCGTCTGAGCCGCGGCTCGTCGGCGGTGTGGGCCGGCTCGATGTCGAGGCGGTCGTTCGACGCGGTGAGCGATCGACTCTCTTCGATGAACGCGTCACTCGCGGCCTGCAAGCGACACAACCAGTTGTCGTCGATCAGCGACTCGGCCAGCACGTACCCATGGGAGCGATAGAAACCGACCTGGTCGCGTGTCAGGGTCAGAGGGTCAGCAACAGCTCCCGTCTCTGTAGTCATGAGAGCAACAGTAGGCGCCGGCACCATCACGACTCGCCGGAGACAGTGACCCTCGGCACGCGATGCCGGTCGGTGCTTGGACTTCATTAGCCTCCAGAGATGCGCGCTATCGGTGGGGTGTGGAAGTGGGTTCGGCCCTATCGCGGCTACGCCGCGCTCGCGATGCTCGGCTCGATTGCGTCGGTACTGATCAACCTCACGATTCCGCTCCAGACCGCCCGCGTTATCGACAAAGGCATTCTGGCCAACGATGGCGGCCTCGTCCGGCAGGCCGTGTTGACCATGATCGGCCTCATTGCCGCGGGCATGATTATGTCGGCGTTCACGAGCGCGATGGCGGTTCGGGTGGCCTTCAACACTGTGACCGATCTGCGGCGCGACCTCTACAGCCACGCCCAGTCGTTCTCGTTCGGCAACCTCGACCACTTCTCGTCGGGGGAACTCCTCACACGGCTGACGAGCGACATCACGAAGATCACCACAATTCTCACGATGGGCCTGTCGTTTATCTCGCAGACGCCGGTCATGTTCGTTGGCGCGCTTCTCGCGATCGTTGCGCTCGATGCATCGCTGGTCGTCATCGTCATCGTCATGGTGCCGATCATCGGCATGATCGTTTGGTACACGCTCGTGCGGTCCAGCGTTCTGTACGACGCGGTGCAGAGCCGGCTCGATCGGCTCAATGTCGTGTTGCAGGAAAACATTCAGGGCACCGAGGTGATCAAGGCCTTTGTGCGCCAAGAACACGAGACCGAACGATTCGACACGGTCGTCGACGACCTTGCCGATCAGTCGATCGCGGTCAATCAACTCGTGGCCGCGCTGATGCCGACGCTGATTGCAGTGTCGAGCTTCGCCGTCGCCGCAGTGCTCTGGCTCGGCGGCAACAACGTGATCGACGGTGACCTCAGCGAAGGAAACCTCGTAGCGTTCATCAGTTATCTCGCGATGGTCGCCATGCCGATGATGATGTTCGCGTTTATCCAGCCGGTGTTGTCGGCCGCTGGTGCGTCGATGGCTCGTATCCAGCAGGTGCTCGATGAGGTGCCCGATGTTGCGGATCGACCCGATGGTGTGGCAGGCATCGATCTCGGATCACAGCCCCAGCCTGGTGAGATCCGATTCGAAGGGGTGTCGTTCCGGTACCCGGTTCGCGATCGCAGCGATGGCGAGGCAGACCGACTGGAGCCCGGCGAGCAACTGAACGAGCAGTGCGCGCTCGTCGATATCAACCTGCACGTTCCCCAAGGTCAGACCGTCGCGATCCTTGGTGCGACCGGTTCGGGCAAGTCGACGCTCGTTCACCTCATTCCCCGCCTCTACGACGCGACGATGGGCACCGTTTCGGTCGGCGGCATCGACGTCAAGGAACTCGACAAGTCGTCGTTGCGGCGCAATGTCGGCATCGCGCTGCAGCAGCCGGAACTCTTCAGCGGCACGGTGACCGAGAACCTTCGCTACGGCCGTCCCGATGCAACCGACGCCGAGGTCATTGCGGCCGCGAAAGCGGCCCAGGCCCACGAGTTCGTGACCGCGATGGTCGACGGCTACGACTCGATCATCGAACAAGGCGGCGCGAATCTCTCGGGTGGCCAGCGCCAGCGGTTGGCGATCGCCCGCACCCTCATTCTCGATCCGGTCATCATGATCCTCGACGATTCAACGAGCGCGATTGACCTCGACACCGAGGCTCGGATTCAGGAAGCGTTAGCCGCCTACAGCGATCGCACCGTGTTGCTCGTCGCGCAGCGCATCAGCACCGCGCTTGGTGCCGACGTCATCGTTGTGCTCGAAGAGGGCTCGATCTGCGCGCACGGCACCCACGAAGAGCTCCTCGAATCGAGCGAGATCTATCAAGAGATCTTCCGCTCGCAGCTGGGCGAACCGGTCGGCGGGGGCCGGTCATGACCGCGGTGCGACGGTCCAACTCGCCGAGTCCGGGCTCGCTGGCACAACCGCTCGACCGGAACGAGACGACCCGCGCGACGTTCGGCCGGCTGCTCGGGTACCTCCGGCCCTATCGCGGCAGGCTCATCCTGAGCGCACTGCTGATCGTCGGGTCGACGATGCTCAACCTGGTCGGCCCGTGGCTACAGGGCGTTGCAATCGACGATTTCATCGCAGCCCGCGACCGCAATGGTTTGCTTCGGATCATCGGCTTGCTCGTGGCGGTCTACGTCATCGCCTGGATTGCGGGTCTGATCTATGGCCGCACGATCGCGGCGGTCGCCCAGCGAGTCATGGCCACATTGCGACAGGAAGTCTTCGGTCGTATGCAAACGCTGTCGATGCGCTTCTTCGACCGCAATCGAACCGGCGACCTCATGAGTCGGGTGACGAACGATGTCGACGCCGTCGACCAGTTGCTCAGCCAGAACCTGCTCAGCATCGTGGCGTCCGGCGTCCAGATCATTAGCTCACTCGTGATCATGACGATTCTCGACTGGCGCATGACACTCGCCGCGCTCATTCCCGTGCCGCTCGTGATGTTCCTCGTCGCTCGATTGGGTGCCGCGTCACGGCCGGCGTTCGCGCGTTATCAGCAGAGCATCGGCTCGCTCAACGCGGTCGCCGAGGAGCGATTGTCGAGCCAGCGGGCCGTGATTTCGCTCGACCGCCAGGTCGAAGCACGGGCCGAGTTCGCCGAGACGAACGAGTCGACGCGGGCGAAGGGCATCAAGGCGCAGACCCTCACGATCATCATGATGCCGCTCATGTTTGGTCTCGGGAATCTCAGCGTTGTCGCGGTCGTGGCGGTTGGCGCCTGGCTCGCGGTGACCGGCGATGGCCATGGCGTCACGGTCGGCCTGATCGCCGCCTTTGTGACCTACGCAAACCGTCTGGGCCAACCGTTGGGTCGTATCGCGAACACGGTGACATCGATCTTTTCGGCGGTCGCCGGCGCCGGCCGAGTCTTTGAACTCATCGACGAAGAACCTGACCTCGCCGATGTGCCCGGTGCTTCTGATCTGCCGGCTGTTGCCGGGCGGGTCGTTTTTGATCAGGTCGACTTCGAGTACGTCGATGACCAGCCGATCTTGCGCGACGTCAGTTTCACGGCCGAGCCCGGTCAGATGATCGGCCTGGTTGGCCCGACCGGCGCCGGCAAGTCGACGATCATCAACGTGCTCAATCGTTTCTACGACATCGAGTCGGGCTCGGTGACCATCGACGGCTACGACATTCGTGATGTCACAAAGGACTCGCTGCGGGACCAGCTCGGCATCGTGCTGCAACGGACGTACCTTTTTACCGAGACGGTGCGCGAGAACATTCGCTTCGGGCGCCTCGACGCGACCGATGCCGAGATCGAGGACGCGGCTCGGCTGGCGAACGCCCACCACTTCATTACCGCGCTACCGAACGGCTACGAGACGGTCGTGTCCGAGGGTGGCAACAACCTGTCGCTCGGGCAGCGCCAGTTGATCGCCATCGCTCGAGCCGCGCTCGCGAACCCGAGGTTGCTCGTGCTCGACGAGGCAACCAGTTCGGTCGACACCCGAACCGAGCGCGATATTCAGACGGCGTTGCTGAGCCTCATGGAGAATCGCACCAGTTTCGTCATCGCCCATCGATTGTCGACGGTGCGTGATGCCGACCTGATCCTCGTGCTGCAAGACGGCGCGATCACCGAACGCGGCACCCACGACGAATTGCTCGCGCTCGAAGGCTTCTACCACCAGCTCTACACCACCCAATTCCGCGGCCGGGGGTAGCTCGCACGGGTGGCAGCCGCCGCTACCTCATGATGAAGGGGTTGGCCATGGGTTCGGATGACGTGTTGATCCAGACGGCCTTCGTACGGGTGTACTCCATGATCGCGTCCATACCTGCCTCGCGGCCGTAGCCGCTGAGGCCGAAACCACCGAACGGCGAGATTGGCGAGATCGCCCGATACGTGTTGACCCAGACGATGCCGGATCGAATCGCCTTCGAGACTCGAAGTGCGCGTGCACCGTTCTCGGTAAAGACGCCAGAGCCAAGGCCGAACCGAGTGTCGTTCGCCAGCGCGATGCCTTCCTCTTCGGTCTCGAACTTCAGCACCGACATGACCGGACCGAACAGTTCCTCTTGGGTACTACGGATTGACTGATCGGGGCAGGCGACGACGGTGGGGGAGAAGTACCAGCCGTCGTCGAATCCGTCGGGACGGCTGCCGCCGGTGACGATCGTGGCCCCCTGCTCGGCCGAGTCGGCGAGCACCGATTCGATGTGGTCGCGCTGGCGCTCGGTCGCCAGTGGACCCATCTGAGTGTTGGCTTCGAGCGGGTCGCCGATGCGGATCGCTTCGGCGCGGGCGACCAGCTCACTCATGAACGCGTCGTAGATGCCGGACTGCACGAACACGCGCGTGCCGGCCACACAGCTCTGGCCCGTTGCGCCGAAGTTGCCGGCGACGGCACCGTTCACCGCGCCTTGAAGGTCGGCGTCATCGAAGATCAGGATCGGCGACTTGCCGCCGAGTTCGAGCGACACGTGGGCGAAGTTGTTCGCCGTGTTCTCGACAACTCGACGAGCCGCGTCGATCCCGCCGGTGAAAGCAACGCGGCTGACGTCGGGATGACTGGTGAGCGCGCGACCACATGGTTCGCCGAAGCCCGTGATCACGTTGACAACGCCCGCGGGAATGCCCGCCTCATGCACGAGCTTGGCGAACTCCAACAGCGGCGCCGGCGCCTGCTCTGACGCCTTCAACACGACGGTGTTGCCTGCCGCAAGCGCAGGTCCGACCTTCGTTGCGGTCAGGAACATCTCGGCGTTCCACGGCACGATCGCGGCGACGACGCCGATCGGTTCGCGCGTCGTGAAGACATGCATGTCTGGTTTGTCGATCGGTAACGTCGCGCCCTGGATCTTGTCGGCGAGCCCGCCGTAGTAGCGGTAGTAGTCACCGACGTACGCGGTCTGCGCTTTGGTCTCGGCGGCCAGTTTGCCGCTATCGGTCGTCTCGATCTCGCCGAGGTGTTGCGAGTTCGCCTCGACCAGTTCAGCGAGCCGGAACAGCAGCTTGCCACGGGCGGTCGCCGTCATCTCGGCCCACTCGCCGGTGAACAACGCGCGCTTGGCAGCAGCGACGGCGCGGTTCACGTCGTCTTCGTTCGCAGTCGGTGCCGTTGCCCAGGCAACGCCATTCGCCGGATTGACGGTCTCGAACCGCTCGCCAGTTGCGGCGTCGCAGAAGTCCCCGTCGATGTACATCTGGTAATTGATCACGTGCCACTCTTGCACGCGACGACCGGGTTACGACAGGTGACGCTTCAATGCATCGAGCGCGAGGAAGTAGCTATCGCGACCGAAACCCGCGACGACGCCGAGGCAGACGGCCGAGAGCATCGACGTGTGCCGAAACGGCTCACGGGCATGCACGTTCGACAGGTGGGTTTCGACGACGGGAAGTTCGATGGCCGAGATCGCATCGCGCAGCGCGATGCTGGTGTGGGTGTAGCCGCCGGGGTTGAAGACGACGCCGTCGGCCCACGTTCGAGCGTCGTGGAGCGCGTCGATCAGGGCACCTTCGCTGTTGCTTTGCGCATCGCGCAGTTCGATATCTCGCTCGGTGGCATAGGTCTGCAGCGTCGCGACGACATCGTCGAGCGATTCGGACCCGTAGACCTCGGGTTCGCGAGTGCCGAGCAGGTTCAGGTTCGGCCCGTTCAGCAGCAATATCCGATCGGTCATGCCGAGAGGGTAGTGGTCGAGGTCATCCGCACTGTGGGAATACTTCTGCTCCGCCGCAACGCGAACACCATTGTTCATCTTCCATTCCGGACACGTTAT
>Ga0209828_1003827_pt1 | contig 11200 bp, 10 predicted proteins | sample MaitaG_FD_187429 | JGI IMG/M metagenome (GOLD analysis project Ga0209828, IMG submission 187429) | Marine algal microbial communities from Maine, USA - Maine_Asex2 metaG (SPAdes) (version 2) | ecosystem: Host-associated > Algae > Red algae > Unclassified | place: Maine, USA | collected 2015-01-05
TAAAGCCAGGCGTCTCTTTGATATGTACGTGTTGATCGGGGCTTTCTGACACCCCACCACCAATAATCGTGAAGTTTTCTTTCTGGTCGCTCCCCGGCGTGTGTGCGTCAATAAACGCTGTCCTACAAGGTACTAAGTCCCCGTAACGAACAATGCGCAATTCCATTTCATCTGGCGTCATCGCTTACCCCGTATGCAGCAAAATTTGCTTCCAGACTGCGGTTTCATCAAACAACACATATTCACGACGCAGGCCATTCGGCCCAAACTCCGCGTGGCAAATTCCCATCACGTAAACTTCTGCCTGAGTTGGTGCACCAAATGTGCCCCAGCCTTCATGCTTACCTTGAATCGACCAGCGTATCGCCGAACGCGGCGACAGCATGGCATCCTCGCGCCCAATTTGATGATGTATCGTAAACTTGGCATTAGGAAACGCCGAACGCAAACCCATCCAAAACTGGTCTGCATCGCTCCAAGAGTGACCGGTAAATCCGCCGGGATATTCAAGCTGGCAGGCTCGGTCATATTCGGCAGGAATAGCCGACATCTCAGCATTCATCATGCGATATAAAATGTCAGAGTATTTCCGCCCCCACTCATTGTCATTGCCTTTACCTAAATAGGGGCCAGGCCTGTCGATGGCCGCTGTGAATGGCTTAATACAGTTTTCTGCACCACCCTCACTTTCGATTTGATTAGCAGCGTAGGCCTTGCCTTCCCAGCCTAACTGTTTGACGATGGCACCCTGATCACGAATCAGCCACTCATCATTAATCTGATCATTAATCGCGTGACAGTCGGCGATGATACGATAGGCAAGTTTCTTGCCGCTGGCTTTGCCATAAACGCCGTCCGCTGCATGTGTTGCGGTAGACATAAGACGATGGGAAGACAGCATGCCCTCCTCTGGCGTACCCGACCAGATAACATCTTCACCCAGCAACGTTCGATCTGGAAATTCAGCTAGTGTAGCCATGGTTGCGCCAATGACATTTTTATTACCCACCACAACCGACGAGGGTGAACGCACAATCAGGTCCGGCGTGTAATAGTGATGTAGCGTGCCAATACCTCGATCTTCCCAGATTTCTTTGGTAATCCCAATGATGTAATCAGGAAAGTCTTTCCAGCGCTCGTTGAAGCCTTGCATTGCCATAAAATTCCTTTTCTTTAGTTCTGTTCAATCATCTTGGTCATATTGACTGGTTAGCCCAAAGACAAATTGCTAACACCGTTTTCTAATCCGCCGTCCAACCGCCATCAATAAGTAGCGAACTACCCGTAATCAACGCAGACGCATCCGATGCCAAAAACACCACCGCGCCCATAATATCCTCAACTTCACCAATTCTCGGCAGCTTCAATTTCGATTGAATCCACGCGACTCGCTCAGGGTTAGAGAACGTTTGCTCAGTTAGCGGTGTTTTGATGAAGGTCGGGCAGATCGTATTGACCCGAATCTCGTGCTCACCCCATTCAATCGCCATGGATTTTGTCATGCCTTCCAATGCATGTTTACTAGCGGCATAGACAGCGCGGTCTATTCCACCGACGTGCGCCATTTGGCTAGAGATATTAATGATACTGCCGCCTCTGCCTTGCTTTTTCATACCGTGCGCAGCGCCCACACTGAGAAAATACGCCGCTCGCACATTGACGTTCATCACCGCATCATAATCATCAGGCGCTGTTTCTAACGCTGGAGCGTGGCGTGCTAAGCCCGCGCTATTGACCATGATATCGAATGCTCCACAAGATCTGAGCTGTGTTTTAACTGCTTCCAAATCTGTGATATCCAGCACCATGGATTTAGCTTTAAACCCGGCTTCATTAATCGCGGCAACAGCCTCTTCCAAGCGCTCAGCTTGTCGTGCGGCCAGTGTTACCTCGGCACCTGCTTCTGCCAGCGCTACGGCGCAACCTAAACCTATACCAGATGATGCACCCACAACTAATGCGCGACGACCATCAAGACGAAACGATGGCGTTGATGGAAGTTTCATACACTCTCACTCATTTTTTGATTCATATAAGGCTGCCAGTTTCGCGCTTTGTTAAATTCTCTCATCCGGCCAAATACATCAACGCCGATTTGGTGATATACATCTAACAAATCGACCAGTACCCAGTTCTCACGAATCTTACCATTCTCTAGCCGCCAAAAGTCTAAACTACACATGGTTATGTGCTTATCGACAGGCGCAATCCCCATCCATCCTGCTGAGTTTAGTGTTTGTGACATATTCGGCCACCCCGTCACAGCGGCATAATCGCCATCGGCAATAAAATGAAAATTCACCTCGGCATCGCGTTGGCCACGATCTGGCATCGCGGCTAAAAACGGTATTTGGTGCCAATGCCTAAAACCAGCAACACCACGTCCGGTACCAATGCCAGCAGGCCCATACCAATTCATTCTAGGGTGCCAAAAACGTTCTAGCTCCATAACTTCGGGGCCACCCTGTTTTGGGTGTTTTATCATATTGTTCAGCATATTAACGATGTGCTGACAGGTACCTGCGCTTTTTTGCTCATCATACGGCGCAGCCACTAAACCGTCTTGTGTGGCAGGCCCTGGAATGCACCATTCTCGTCCCAAACTCGGAGCCATCGGCCAGACATTGGCCTGCATCATCACTTCGGGGATATCCCAAATCGCTTGAATCTCTACAATTTTATCGTCTTCGAAACGGTAGAACTCGTGAAAACGCATGGTGACCAAGTGACCTGTGGGTGGGATATCTAGCCACGGTTTAACAAAGGTACCTGTATAGAATCCCGCACAACCTACCCACTGGGCACCTTGTTCAGTTGACCCAGCCATCACGATATAATCGCGGCGCTCTAAATCAGGTAATGAGTGTAATAAAGGGGCATAAATCGTCTCATACAAAGCAGCAGCGCCCGCTTTCTCACCAAACGGAAAACAGTGCCTTATGCTTACGTCATCAGATAACAGCTTAGCAAGTTCAGTTTTAACATTGCCCTCACTAAAGTCATACATGGCTTTGCGCAGTGGCGCTAGTAACGCTTTATGATTATTGGGAGTATCCATACGTTTATTCAACCTAGCGTTTATTCAGCCTTCCCAGCATAAGGAACGTCTTTACCACCATAGCGTCGCACCCGAATATTCGCCTGCTCACCATGACCTGCAAAATGCTCTAGCGCACACAACCGTGAGCAGTACTCACCCACTAGTGATGATGCTTCATCTGTTGTGACTTTTTGGTAAGTATGCGTTTTGATAAACTTGCCTACCCATAGGCCACCGGTATAACGTCCTGCTTTTTTAGTCGGCAACGTGTGGTTAGTACCAATGACTTTATCGCCATACGAGACATTCGTGCGCGGGCCCAAAAACAATGCCCCGTAGCTAGTCATATTATCTAAAAACCAATCGTCTCGATCGGTCATGACCTGTACATGCTCTGAGGCATAAAACTCAGCTTGTTCTAGCATTTCCTCATAAGTATCACAAACAATCACTTCGCCGTAGTCTTCCCACGATTTACCCGCCGTTTCGGCCGTAGGTAATATTTTCAACTGACGCTCTATTTCCAACATCGTATCGTTGGCTAGCTTCTCAGAGTTAGTCAGCAGCACAGCTGGTGAGTTGTAACCATGCTCAGCCTGACCCAATAAATCAGTCGCACAAAGCTCACCATCCACCGTTTCATCGGCAATGATCATGGTTTCAGTTGGCCCAGCAAACAGATCAATACCCACGCGCCCATAGAGCTGTCGCTTGGCTTCTGCGACAAAGGCATTACCCGGCCCCACCAGCATATCAACAGGCTTGATAGTCTCAGTCCCAATCGCCATCGCGCCAACCGCTTGCATGCCACCCAGCACGTAAATTTCATCAGCGCCGGCCAGGTGCATCGCCGTAACAATCGCAGGGTGTGGGCGCCCTTCATAAGGCGGCGCAGAAGCGATGATGCGTTTCACACCGGCCACTTTCGCCGTCAACACACTCATGTGCGCCGAGGCAACCATCGGGAATTTGCCACCTGGTACATAGCAACCAACAGAATTTACAGGGATGTGTTTATGCCCAAGAATAACACCCGGCATGGTCTCCACTTCAACATCCAACATCGAGTCCCGCTGGTGCTGTGCAAAATTGCGAATCTGAGTTTGTGCAAACTTGATATCTTCCATGTCTCGCGCCGAAACCTCAGACATAGCTTGCCCGATTTCCTCAGGCGTTAAGCGATAAGAATCACGACTAACGTTATCAAATTTTTCTGAGAGTTCATTGATCTTGGAATCACCCTGCGCTTCAATTTCAGCCAGCGTGGTTTCGACTATCTGACGAACCTTGGCGTCATCTTCACTTCGCGCTTCTGCACTCATAGCCGTTTTTAAACGTCTGATCATTTCCTTATCCTCTATCTATTGGTAACCGAGAGTCTAGCCTCGGCTGATTATTCTTTAACTGTTGTTGGGCACCGGCGCAAGCTTCTCACCACGGTCATACGCTTCCCAGCCCTCACCAGCAAACACATCTTTACCTAACTGGGCCATCACGGCAGGAAAATCCACCATTACCCAGTTATCTTCAATTTTTCCATCGACCACTTTCCAAAAATCCATGTAGCGAATTTCGATGCGTTTACCGGTTGCCGCAATGCCCATAAAGTCGCCGGAGTGTGTGGCTTCCTGACGACCAAATGCCGCCGCCCACTCACCCATATATAGCCTAGATTCATCCACACAAACTTTCTCTGAAAAGGCCGCCTGAAATGGTTTCTGCCAGTTATCTTGAAACTCGGTTAAGCCATGTTTAGTGCCACAACCTTGGTTGCCCATCCACTTAAAGCTTTCAGCAAAAAACTCACCAATATCGCCAATTCGGTGGTCGTTGAGGCCGTCTACCATCCCTTCGATTACGTCACGCGTTTCTTCCGTCTTACTCATGTCGGTGTTTTTGCTGAGCACAGCTTGTTCTGGTCGGGAACCTTTCATGGTGCGTTTCTCTACTCTGGTTATTACTTATTAGCTTTCTGTACGACACAGTCGAGCATACATCCTACTTTAAAAGATTTTGCCATGATCTGCATACGTATGCAAATGATTACCCTTAATTCAACCACTGTATCAAGGCTTTGTTGCTTAGCTCTGGTTGCTCAAGTGTCGGCAAGTGCCCAGCTCCAGGAATGACTGATAAAGTTGAGCCATTGATCAGTTCATGCATCAGTTGATGTTTCTGCAATGGGCACAAGGTGTCCTCTTCACCGCACATTATTAATGTAGGTACCTCAACCTTGCGCAGCGTTTCCTGCTGATCTGGTCGACTTTGAATAGCGCGTGATTGGCATTCAAACACTTTAGATCCCAGTGTGTCTGCCATTGCCATACATAAATCTAGAATTGCACCTTGATTTGGCCCATCGCTGAGATAATTAGGCTTCATCTCATCACGCATTACTGCACGTAGTTCACCTGACCTGACTTTTTCTATTTGTGGTTGTCGCGCAGCACGAACCTCAGGTAACTCAGACATTGGATTAGTATCAATCAATGCCAGCCTGGCCACCCGCTCAGGTGCAATGCGCATAATTTCCATAGCCACCAGCCCACCCATCGACACACCTGCGAGTGCAAATTTGGGCGGGGCATTATCCAGTACTGACAACGCGAGAGCATTCATCGTATCTTGCTGAGTTAGCGGAGCAAGCTGTACGACACGCTCAGCAGAGAAAGCATTAATTTGTGGAGTAAACAAGCGGGCGTCACACATCATACCCGGCAATAAAACCAGCGGCGTCATACAATAACTCTCATTAGCTAGCAATAGACTTAAATCCAGCGACTCTAATCCTGTCGGATCCGTTCTCCCGTCTCTGGATCAAACAAATACAGATGCTCTGGATTTACAATCAACCCAACCACATCATCCATTTCTTTACGGAGATGGCGATCTCCTTTAGCGATAATGCGTTGCTTTCCAAACTGTACCGTCAGCATCACACTTTCACCTGTGTTTTCATAAGCATAAACCGGCACGTCAATATCACCTTGCCCAGCATTATGAATATCCACATCTTCAGCACGCACTCCTAGCACCACTGAGCCACGATCACCGCCACCCACCTTAACCAACTGTGTACCGCCGGTAGTAATAAAATAGCCATCACGCACCGAACCATTGATGAGGTTCATCGCCGGTGAGCCAATAAATCCGGCAACAAACAAGTTCTCTGGATCGTTATAGATTTCATCGGGAGTCCCAAGCTGCTGAATGACGCCTTTTTCCATGACGGCAACCCGATCGGCTAGTGTCATCGCTTCGATCTGATCATGTGTGACATAGACCGTCGTCACCTGCAATTGACGCGATAAATGCTTAAGCTCAGCACGCATGGTAACCCGCAATTTAGCGTCCAGATTAGACAGTGGCTCATCCATCAAAAACACTCGGGGTTTACGCACAATCGCGCGCGCTAACGCCACACGCTGGCGCTGTCCACCCGATAAAGCTTTCGGCTTGCGTTGCAAAAATTCAGTTAGCTCTACCTGCTCAGCAGCTTTCTCCACACGAGGTTTTATATCGGCTTTGGGCGTACCGCGTACTTTGAGTGGATAGGCGATATTGTCGTAAATCGTCATGTGCGGGTACAGACCATAATTCTGAAAAACCATCGCGATATCGCGATCTTTTGGCAAATCATCATTCACCACACGATCACCAATCCACACCTCACCTGAGGTCGGCTCTTCTAGTCCGGCAATCATCCGCATGGTGGTCGTTTTACCGCAGCCTGACGGGCCAAGCAACACTAGAAACTCTTTATCCTTAACTTCTAATGATTGATTATCGACACCAACAAAGTCGCCCCATCGCTTGGTAATGTTTTTTAGTAGGACTTGTGCCATTAACGTACCGCTCCCATGGTCATGCCTTGTACAAAATGCTTACGAATAATTAGTGCTAGAACAAACATTGGCAACATGATAATAATCCCTGCTGCTGAGAGTAGATTCCACAAATCGCCCTCTTCACCTTTGAACAAAGCAAGTCCAATGGGCAAGGTCACCGCATCTTTATTCGTTAAAATTAGAGCGAACAAAAACTCATTCCAAGCGATAATAAAACAGAAAATACCGGCGGTGAATAATCCCGGCGCTGCCATCGGTAGCACAATATTGAGGATCACTTGAATACGTGTTGAACCATCGACCATCGCCGCCTCTTCGGTGTCCAGTGGAATGCCGTCGATAAAACCTTTAATCATCCAGATCGCAAACGGCATGACGATGGCGAGATTAACCAAAATCAACCCAATCCGCGTGTCCAACAATCCAAGGTCACGAAACATCACAAAAAACGGCAGGATAATAACGACCGCAGGCACAAACTGCGTGGCCAAAATCATCACCAACATGCTGGTTTCAAATCTCAGTTTAAATCGTGAGAAAGAGTAAGCAGCGCAGGTAGCAATTGGTATCGCAAACAGCACTGTCACACCGGCAACAATGGTTGAGTTAATCAGCTTATCGCCAAGATTGTAAGGTGCATCAAACACCGTACTAAAGTTCTCAAGCGTCGGCGTGAAAAATAATTTGAGCTGATAAACATCAACGTGCGTTTTAAACGCCGCAAGGAAAATCCAAAGGATCGGTGTAATCATGATGATCGCCGCGATGACAATCAGGATAATTTGGATAGTATTCCAGAAGCGTTTTCTTTGTTTACCGGTCATAGCTCACCCCTTTTTGAATACATGTTTGGCGTATAAGTAGGTTAAAAAGATCATGGGGATTACCATTAGCCAAGCCACTGCTGATGAATAACCGATCTGCCCATATTTCATGCCGTTAAAATAAATATAGTGACTGAGGGTCTGGGTTGCTGTTCCAGGTCCACCATTAGTGAGCATATACACTTGATCAAAAGTCTTGAGGGAGAAGATCGCTTTTAAGATCAACACGACAGCCAACACCGGTAGTAATTGCGGTAGCGTAATATCTTTAAACACGCGCCAACCGGATGCCCCGTCTACCTGTGCAGCTTCAATAGTGTCCTGTGGAATTGAGGCCAACCCGCCGATCAAGACTAGTGTCAGAAAAGGTATCCATCCCCAGACATCCGCCATGACGACAACTACAAAAGCCAGCGTCGGGTCGGATAACCAACTAATTTCTGCCAACGGTGGGAAAATGATGCCAAAGAACGAATCAAATAGCCCAAATTCTGGATTAAACATAAATCGAAATGAAACACCGATTAGCGCTGGAGACATTGCAAAGGGAAGTATCAGTAGCGTTTGCATGCCACCACGAAACTTTCCACCCGGTGCTAATAATAGCGCCAAACCTAGCGCTAGAACCGTCGTAAGTACCACTGTCACAATGGTGTAAACGGCGGTTACTTGAACGGAGTTCCAAAAGGCTGGCTCTTCAAGAAAGGCCCAGGTGTAATTTTCCCAACCCAAATAGCCTTGGGGGAAATTGGGCTTGGTGAGGCGACCCACAGTAAATGAAAGTCGTAAGGATTCAATGAGCGGCCAAACAGCGGTAGCGAATACAACCAATATGGCGGGCAGTACTAGAACGTACTTAAGTTTATTATCTCGCATAATGATTAAACACTCTGCAATGGGATAAGACTGCAAGGAATGCAGGCGCTAGAATTTGCAAGTGATCCTGCTCAGCCGCTAAGCCGAGCAGAATTCAACAGAGGGTTTACTTAATGCGGCCTGCACGCTTCAGAATTTTATCTGACTGTGCAGCAGCTGCCGTCATTAGCTCTTTTACATCACCACCCGATGCAGCTTTAGCAATTGCAGCAGAAAGCAGATCTCCAACTTCTGGCCATTCTTCGATTTGTGGCATAATGTCAGAATTCTTCAGTGAGTCCCATGCAGCGGCCTGTATACCATCATTGGCTTTGTTCACTTCTTCATCTTGTAATGAAGCAATATGCGTCACCACATTGTTGACAATTTTCTTACCGCCAACTTCACGCACAATCGCATTTGCTTTATCCATTTCAGGGTTTGATAACCACTTCATGAACTCCCAAGAAGCACCTTGATTTTTCGAGTACTTAGATATTGAGAAAGGCATAGAGATTGCGTAAGACTTTGTAGCTCCACCATAAGATGGCATACCTGCAAAAGCGACCTGCTCTTTCTTCAGAGTTGAGCTGTCTGGATTATAAAAACCGGAATAAGCCCACCACCAAACAGGCATCATCGCCGACTTGCCTTGCATAAAGGATTGGCGGGCATCTTGCTCATTAAAAGATACCGAGTTTGGATTGGTCACTTTGTGCGTGGTGTGCAATGCAATGTAATCTTCAGTCGCTTTAATGCCGGCTTCTGAAGCCCAAGCCGCTGTCCAGTCATCATTAAAAATATCACCACCGGCTGCCCAAAGAAAGTTAAGCCAAATAAACAAATTTTGACGGTTACCATCGTTGTTGTAGTAAAGCGCTAGGGGCGCAATCTCAGGGTTGCTTTCTTTCAGTTTCTTACCTACTTCGATGAGTTCTTCCCAACTTTTCGGTGCCTCAGGAATCAGGTCTTTACGGTAGAACATTAACTGCGGGTGTGCACGCAATGGAAATCCTAGCGTCTTACCCTGAAACTGTGCTGAGCGGGCAAAAGCAGAGGGATAGCGATCCATTGAAATGCCGTCGCGCTTCATCAGGTCGTCAATGGGTACTAGCCAATGTGAATTGGGTGGCCCCCAACTGTCGAGATAATTTACGACATCGTAAGCACCATTGGCTGCTATACCTTCTGCCGCCATTTTCTCTTGTAACGAACCAAATGGAATAAACGTCCACTCAGTTTCAATACCAGTCATTTCAGTGAATTCTTTATCCCGTAGCATCAAACCGTCAAATTGTGGAGTCACAACTGAAAGAATATTAAGCTTGGTGTCTTTAAAGGGTTTGTCAGGTAACAGGCCATGTTTCATATCATCTGCTAAAGCGAATGACGGAATGGCCAGTGAAATTGCTGCAGCTAAGCCAGCAACGAAGAATGATCTGCGTTTGAAAAGCATAGTTCCTCCTTGGAAAAGCATTTTCTGAGTGTCTTATAATAGACAGTTTGCATACCAATGCAAGATTTATTGCATACGAATGCAAACTTTGCTTTCTCCAATTTTTAATGATCCAATCCAACCTCGTATGCCAGTGTGGAATGAGCTCCAGCAATAAAAGCGCATAAACTTATCGCAAGGAAACATCAAATGGCCAATTATCAGGCTGCAAAAAAAATCGTTCTTGAGTACTTTAATGCACTTGAATCCGCAGAAGTCGCGTCCATTCCAGAGGTACTGAGCACTTATACTTCAGCAGATTATTCATGGCGTGGTGTTTATCCTTTCCGTGAACAAGTTAATGCAGAAGCTGCCGCCACCAATTTTTGGCAGCCCTTAATGTTATCCATCACTAGCATGCAGCGCCGTCAGGATATTTTCATTGCGGGTAGTAATCTGTACGGCGGTGAAGACTGGGTGATGAGTATGGGCAACTTCATGGGGCTGTTTGATAAGGACTTTTTAGGGATTCCCTGCACCCGTAAAATTGTCAATATTCGCTATGCTGAGTTCAGCTGTGTGGTCGATGGTAAAATCACCAAAACTGGGGTCTTCATTGACCTAATTGGATTGATGTATCAGGCGGGCGTTTATCCACTGCCTCCATCAACTGGCACCTACTTCAACTACCCCGGACCACGAACCCACGATGGCTTACATTACGAGGAAAGCCCTGCAGCCAAAGCGGAAGTTACATTAGAGCTACTAAACAGCATGGTCGATGATCTGGGAAAACTCAATGAAAGCGGTGCGATGGATTGCCCCCCTGAGATTCTCGAAAAAACTTGGTCGAAAGACATGATCTGGTACGGCCCAGCGGGCATCGGCGCGACCTACACCATCCCCCGCTATCAAGAGCAGCACCAACTGCCCTTTCGAGCGAATTTGGCTGACAAGAAATTTGAAGGTCATGTCTGTCGTTTTGCCGAGGGCAATTACGCCTGCTTCTTCGGCTGGCCCAATCTGTCAAACACCCCCATTGGGGGCTGGCTAGGCTTACCCGGCGGTAATGTAAATGCTGAAATGCAGGTGGTAGACGTGTACCGCCGCGAAGGCGACAAACTCATTGAGAACTGGGTGTTAATCGATATACCTTACTGGCTCAAGCAGCAAGGTTTGGATGTATTAAGTAGAACCC
>Ga0209828_1003829_pt1 | contig 11195 bp, 9 predicted proteins | sample MaitaG_FD_187429 | JGI IMG/M metagenome (GOLD analysis project Ga0209828, IMG submission 187429) | Marine algal microbial communities from Maine, USA - Maine_Asex2 metaG (SPAdes) (version 2) | ecosystem: Host-associated > Algae > Red algae > Unclassified | place: Maine, USA | collected 2015-01-05
CTTCACGCTTACTCATGCTTTTAAAATGGCTTCAGGCTTAAAACTCGCTGTAAGCATTGGCTTTCAATGCATTAGTGTAGCCTAGTTAACATCCTCTTTTAATTGTGCTGTGTTGCAGCTCAAACAGTTAAGCCTTCGCTCATTTTAAATAGCATTCGACGCTAAAATTTCCAAGTCCGAAATTTATTCTAGATTTTAAATCCTTCTTTTTTTAAATCCCTTTTTCTTGAAAAATAGCCTTAGCTTTATATTTTAAAATTATTCATCGTTTTCAATCTTAGAAGAAAGAAGTATTTACTTAACCTGTTATATTTCAATTATCTATAAATAGTTAATTTCGTATTTAATCAATTGTTTAACTTCCGAAACTTAAATAACTAGCAATATAAATATTGCTTCCCCTTTCCCCCATATTGTGTCGTCCCTACCCCATCTTCAAACCCTTCTCAATCAAATCTTTCGTATGATCCGTATAAAACAATGGAATATTTAACACATCCCCCGTGTGCTTCAAATTCAATTCCGAAATGCGGACTCTAATTTCTGGATTGTATTTATCTTTATACACAGCAAGACTTTTAGACTTGGTTGCTGCTCCAGATTTGACTTCGACAGGAATTATGTACTTAGCAATATTCAGAATAAAATCCACCTCGGCAATTCCCTTAGAATTCCAATAATATAAATTGTGACGAAATGTTTTATGCAAAGCAAATAATTCTTATTTATTCATCCATAAAAGTGTGCTCTCAAAAATTATTCCTCCATATAAATGTAATTTTTGGGAATTATTCCTTCGAATAAATGTGATTAATTAGTAAAATCAGGAATCTTTATAAAGAACTCCCTACCCCACAATCCTAGAATCCCCTTTTCAAACCCTATATTTACACCGCACAAAAAAGCTGCGTAGATGAATTTCGAAATCTCACCCAATACCCAACAATACATAGATAAAGTATCCGCCTTCATGGATAAACATATCTACCCAGTAGAAAAGCAGTACGCCCAATACGTGCATACAAACGGCTGGAAAGAATTTCCCGAATTAGAATCACTAAAAAACGAGGCGAAGAAAGCGGGGCTATGGAATCTTTTTCTACCACATGAATACGGTGAGATTAGCCCTGGTCTAAGCAACTTAGAATATGCGCCGCTAGCTGAACTGATGGGCAGAGTCCTGTGGTCTAGCAAAGCATTTAACTGTGCCGCTCCAGACACAGGCAATATGGAAGTACTGGCAAAGTATGGCTCTCCAGCACAACAAGAAAAGTGGCTCACTCCCCTACTCGCTGGCGAAATACGATCCGCCTTTTTAATGACGGAGCCACAGGTAGCCTCCTCTGATGCGACCAATCTAGAAACCTCCATCGTCAAGGATGGAGATGAATATATAGTGAACGGTCACAAGTGGTGGTCATCGGGTGCCATGCATCCAGATTGCAAAATATTTATCCTCATGGGCAAAACAGCTCCTACGGCAGCGCGACATTTACAACAGTCGATGATCCTAATACCCAAAAATACACCTGGTGTGGAGATCGTACGGCCACTGCAAGTTTTCGGAACCCTACATCAACCAGAAGGGCACTGCGAAATAAAACTAAGCAATGTCCGCTTGCCCGCAGAAAACTTGATCCTCGGAGAAGGTCGGGGTTTTGAGATTGCGCAGGGACGACTTGGGCCAGGCCGTATACATCATTGCATGCGCCTAATCGGATGCGCTCAACGCGCCCTCGAACTCATGTCTAAGCGATCAACCCAACGTACCACTTTCGGTAATACACTTTCTACTTATAGTAGTATCCGTCAAGATATTGCAAAGTCAAGATGTGAGATAGAACAAGCAAGATTGCTAACCCTAGCGGCTGCAGACAAGATAGATAGAGAAGGAATCAAAGGTGCTAAAGATCTGATCGCTATGATAAAAATAGTCTGCCCCAGAATGGCAGCTACGGTGATAGATCGTGCTATCCAAATCTTCGGCGGCATGGGTGTCTGTGAAGATACACCTTTAGCAGAAATGTGGGCTTATGCACGTTTTATACGATTGGCAGATGGACCTGATGAGGTGCATGAATACCAGTTGGGAAGAAATACGATAAAAAGATACAACCAGTAATAAAGTTACAATACAACGTCTTCTCACACGAGCACCTTTACACTACCTGCGCGACTAGCCGCAGGCTACCAAGCACGACAAACGGAGTGCGTTAGAGGCAAGAGGTGGTAGTGGCATTCCGTTTTTTTTGCGTCAGCAAAAAACGGGATATAACGGACGACTCGGTCTCGTCCTGAGTGGAACGCAGTGGAACCGAAGGATCGAGATGACCCCAAATAATTAAGATCAACCCATGTACAAACATCGCACTGCAATCTTTCTTCTACAACCATCTTTTTCGCTTGAAATAAAATAGCATACCGACGACCAAGACAATCATGCCACCCCACAAAACGAAATATCCATTCCTATATTTGAGCTCGGGAATGTAGTCAAAATTCATCCCATAAAGTCCCGTCAAAAAAGAGAGCGGAACAAAAACCGCAGTGATAATGGTAAGGAATTGCATGATCCTATTCATCTTGAGACTGATCTCCGAAATGTACAAATCTTGCAAACCAGACAAGACATCGCGCTGGGCATCTACCCCATCGATGATCTGAATAGTGTGATCATAAACATCCCTAATATAGGTGATGGTCCCTTGATCTATGAGCTCGGAATCCGAACGGGAAAATAAATTAATCGCCTCACGCAGGGGGGCGATCGAACGGCGTATTTTGAGCATTTGCTTTTTGAGCGTGTATATTTTTGACTTATCCATCTGGTCTGCATTTTTACTTACAAACTCCTCTAGCTCTTCTATCTCCTCCTCTATCGTGTCCATGACACTGTAGTAACTATCCACTATATAATCCACCAATGCATAGGCAAGGTAATCCGATTTTCCACCTCTAATCCTCCCTTTTCCAGCCTCCAAGCGATGGCGCACTGTCTTGAAAACGTCATCATTATCCTGCTGGAAAGTAAGCACAAAAGCTTTCCCAAAATATATACTTACGGCCTGCTTCTTTACCTCCATAGCTTCCTGATCATAGGTAAGCTGCTTCAAAGATATAAAGTGACCATTCTCATATTCTGAGTAATTGGGTCTCTGATATATATCCACTGCATCCTCTATAGCTAGTGGATGCATTTCAAATTTTGTACTTATAAGTTTAATTAAGTTTTCATCATGCAAACCACGTACGTCGTACCATTGAATCTTATTTTCATCAAACGGATGCAGGATGATTTCTGTGCCTGTCCTGTCGAGTTCAGCTTTGATCTGCCCCAAATCATACTCCACATAATTGACAATTACCTTGTGCTCCGTATCCGCACCAGTGTACCGCGCTGAGCCAGGTGGCAAGCCAATATTACGCTTTTTCTTTTGTGTACTTTTCTTTTGTACAGGGCGATCCTTATTACTCTTCATAGATCAAATATATGCATTGAAGCGATAATTTAAAGAATGAGTTTTATGCTTACTCTTGCAATTGCTTTACGGACAATTCCTTGTTGTAGTTTTTGAGCTCGACAATATCGGCAGGCATTCCAATGTTTGCATTTGATAAAGCGGCAACTATTTTAGTCTGAATGACAGACTTGATTTCGAGGCCAGATGTTTTTGTATCCTCCGTATTGATCCAGTAATGTACTTCTATATCTACAGTACTCGTATTGAGATTTTTGACGTGCGTTCGTGGCAAGCGATCCTCCTTGAGCACCCCGTCGACAATGTACAACTGCTCCATGATGAGTGCCCGTACCGCCTCAATATCCGCATCGTAATCTACACCTACTGTAAAATTACCTCGCATAAATCCGTCAATCGTATAGTTGTAAAGTGGATTCTTAATAATCTGTCCATTGGGAACATAAACATCCTTTCCATCAAAAGTTTTGATCCGCGTATCCCGCAGACTCATCTCTACGATCTTCCCTTCAACCTCCCCCGTCTTCACTGTATCTCCCAATCGAAAAGGTCGATCGAATGCCATAATCACACCTGCCAAAAAGTTCTCCCCTATATCCTTTAGTGCAAAACCAATCACAAAAGCAGACACTCCCGCTGCACCCAGTAAGCTGCTTGCGACGCCACCCATACCTACTATATACAGAAATAATATGATCGCCAAAACAATCGTAAGAATCTGAAAAATACTTGCCACGAAGTTCAGTAATAACTTATCATCCGCTCTCCCCATCATAAACCTCATGGTTCTTTTACGGATAAAATTGACCAGCCTCAAAAATATAAAAGTAACCACAATAGCGACTACCAGCTTCGGCAGCAATATTACCAGGGCATCATAATAGGACATTACTTGCGTTTGTAAATCATTTATTATTTCCATATCCCCTTTTAACGCTTCAATAAAAATATAGTTTGCACTGCCTATTACTGTAAACATTATGCTTGCCTTTTTTATGTTTTGGGGGTGCCCGCTGACGCTCCTGCTCCCGTGAAAAACGGGATCTGGAGTGTCATCGGTCGGGCCGTCCAGCAGTTTCGTCCTTCGTTCGCTGAATAATCAGCGCTCACTACGGACTGCTCCCTTTGGGTCGCATGCTTACCACCCCTCACCTAAGAAAATGGTGAATTACGAATTATGAATTATTGATTTACTACTGAGTCCACTCCGAAAACGAACATAACCAGAAATGTCTCTTTTGTCGATATTTTTCATTTTCTTCGTTCAGGTAGCATAATTCTACATTTAATACGTCAAAATTCTTCAATGTCACAATTTAATGAAATTATATTTTGCCAGTTCGCTTATTTGTGGTATCTTATACCTTGAAATACCGTATTCCTAAACTATAAATATCTACAATCTTATGATGAATGAACCAGTACACACGATTATGACAAAGAATCTGATCACAGTTCGCCCCTCAGATACTTTGTCTGAAGTAAGAAAAACTTTTATGACCAATTCTCTGCATCATTTGCCAGTAGTAGAAAACAATCAACTTGTAGGTATCATGACCACCTATGACTTATGGAAAAATGAGATCGCTCCGGAAAATTATACGACGGCAACAGTAAGCCAAATTATGAATACCAATATAGCCAAGATCAGCCCAGAGGATAAAATTGGTACCGCGGCTGAAATTTTCTTAAGTAATAAATTTCACGCCCTTCCTGTAGTGAATGAGGAAAATACGTTATTGGGTATAGTAACTACTTTTGATGTTTTGCTATATGAATTCAAAAGAGAATATCCTAAGCCGATTTTATTTGGACATCTTTATGATAAAGATCAGAAAGCACATAAAGCTACACCTTAAAGATATTGCCCCTTATAACAAGAAGTCCAATGAGGCACCATTACATCTGGTGTCTCATTCTTTTTAACTATACCGTAGGTATCAGCAGTGCATCTACTACTGCATCACCAACCACGCTACAGGCTTTGGCAGTAGATTTATCTAAACACAAATCTTCTGTAAGACAGTAACGCTCCATGCATGTTGCGACTGCTGCCTCAACGTCACTAGCGGCATGGCTCATTCCTAAATACCTTAGCATCATAGCAGCACTCAATATAGTCGCGAGAGGATTAGCTATGTCTTTTCCAGCTGCACTAGGATAGCTCCCGTGCACAGGTTCAAATAATCCATGTTCTTCTCCAATAGAGGCAGAAGGTAACAGCCCCAAGGAGCCACAAATCACACTTGCTTCATCAGAAATAATGTCTCCAAATATGTTGGACGTTACAATCACATCAAACTCCACAGGATTTAAAATCATTTGCATTGCTGCATTATCCACTAATACATAGTTAGTTTCTACATCCTTGAATTCCGTCTTGACTTCATTGAATACTTCTCTCCATAGTCTAGAGGACTCCAATACATTCGCTTTATCCACCAGCGTCACTTTATTTCTGCGTAGTCGCGCCGCTTGAAAAGCGAGTCTAAGGATTCTATCAATTTCATTCTTATGATAGCCACAGATATCATAAGCGTAATTACCATCCTCCTTGCGTCCTTGCTCCCCAAAATATATACCGCCGGTAAGCTCTCTGTAAATAACTAAATCTGCTCCTTTGATATACGACTCTTTTAGTGGCGACAATCCCAAGAGTGCATTGTATGCTTTGACGGGTCTCACATTGCAATATAGACCCAGCGCTTTACGAATCGCCAAGAGACCCTGTTCTGGCCGTACCGCTAAACTAGGATCGTCATACCGAGGATCACCAATAGCACCAAGCAAAACAGCGTCTGCTTCTTTACAAATTTTTAGCGTTTCTTCTGGTAGCGCATGGCCTGTCTTATCTATCGCCAATGCTCCCAAATCAGCATACTGTAAATTGAAGGTTACTTGATGACTTTCCTCTACTGACTTCAAAACTTTTACTGCCTCTGCTATCACCTCTGGACCTATACCATCTCCTGGCAATACTGCTATATTATATGTTGATTTCTTCATTATAAAAATGCTGGTATTTTTTGTTCGTAATTTTTAATATCCTCTTTGATACTCATCAGATAATCAATATCATCGTGCCCTTTGAGTAGGCATTCCTTTTTATATTTACTTATTTCGAATGGAAAAGTATGTGACGTTCCTTCTATATGGAGCGTCTGATTTTTCAAATCTACTATAAAAGTAGTCTCTTCATTCTCGCTCACTTTTTCAAAAACAATAGCGAGTTGGTCACTACTTATCTGCACGGGCAGCAAGCCTACATTCAATGCATTCGCTTTAAATATATCTGCGAAGAAACTTGAGACCACGACTTTGAATCCATAGTCTGCAATAGCCCAAGTGGCATGCTCTCGGCTAGACCCACAACCAAAGTTATGCCCCGCTATAAGTATCTCTCCCTTATATATCGGATTGTTAAGTACAAACTGATCTTCTATAGATCCATCTTTTTTGTAGCGCCAATCTCGAAATAGATTCTCTCCAAATCCTGCTCGCGTAGTCGCTTTGAGAAATCTTGCAGGAATAATTTGATCCGTATCCACGTCCTCTATGGGCAGTGGAACGGCTCTTGAATGTAGTTCAATAAACTTCTCCATTTTAGATATATTTTCTCACGTCCACAATTTCCCCTTGTATCGCTGCAGCTGCTGCCATCAGCGGGCTTGCCAAAATAGTTCTAGCGCCTTGCCCTTGTCTGCCTTCAAAATTTCTATTGGATGTACTTACACAATATTCACTAGCGGGCACCTTGTCCTCATTCATTCCGAGACAAGCAGAACAGCCTGGTTCACGCAGTTCAAATCCAGCAGCTTCAAATATCTTATCTAAGCCTTCCGATTTTGCAGCAAGCTCTACTTTTTTACTCCCAGGTACGATCATTGCATTTACGTGCGCAGCTTTTTGCTTACCATTAACAAACGATGCAACCTTACGCAAGTCTTCGATGCGACCATTGGTACAAGACCCAATAAACACATGCTGAATTTTTTTACCTTCTAATTTTTCTCCTTTTTGAAAGTCCATGTATTGTAAGGACTTTGAAAAGTTAGCATCTGCAATATCTGTAGGCACACTATTGGCAATGGAAATCCCCATCCCAGGATTGGTACCATACGTTACCATGGGCATTATATCTACTGCTAGAAAATTTTCTGTACGATCAAAAACGGCTTTTTCATCCGTCTTTAAAGTAGTCCAGTATTTCATAGCATCGTCCCAGCTTTCTCCACTTGGTGCATATTGCTTCCCCTTGAGGTAAGCGTAGGTTTTATCATCTGGTGCTATCATGCCCCCTCTCGCTCCCATCTCTATACTCATATTGCATACGGTCATTCTCGCCTCCATCGACATTGCTGCTATTGTACTACCTGTATATTCTATAAAATAACCAGTACCTCCAGCGGCAGTTAACTTTGAAATAATATGGAGTATAACATCCTTGCTTGATACGCCAGCAGCGAGTACACCATCTATATTTATTCGCATAGTTTTGGGCCTATTCATGAGTAAACACTGTGATGCAAATACCTGCTCCACTTGCGATGTGCCTATGCCGAAGGCTAGACACCCAAATGCACCATGTGTACTGGTGTGGCTATCTCCACAGACAATACTCATACCAGGCTTGGTGATCCCGTTCTCAGGGCCAATAATATGTACTATTCCATGCTGATCATGTCCTAAGTCAAATATCTCTACCTCATGCTTTTCGCAGTTACCTCGCAGCGTCTCTACCTGATGTTTTGAAAGTGGGTCTACTATGGGTAGATGTTGATCCTTAGTAGGTACATTATGATCAGGCGTAGCTATTGTTTTCCCTGCGTTCGCCAAAGGTATACCTCGCTGCTCTATACCCGTAAAAGCTTGTGGACTCGTAACCTCGTGTATAAAGTGTTTATCTATATAGATGACATCCATGCCATCTACTGACTTCACCACATGGGCTTCCCATAATTTATCAAAAAGTGTTCTTTGCACTGAAAATTTTTTAAGCTGTTTTTCCTAAATGATTTTTAAGTAAAGGAAGTAAATCATCAGCGTCAACCTCCTTTTTCGTATCTGCTAGTTTAATGAAGGCTGGATAGAGAATGTCCAATTCATCTTTTGCAAGATCTACCCCTACATCTTTGCAGCGGTAGGCAAGTGCTGCACGACCAGATCTTGCAGTCAATACGATTTTAGACTGATCTACACCCACGTCCCTTGGATCCATTATCTCATAGTTTTCCCGCCGTTTGATTACTCCATCTTGATGTATGCCTGAGGAATGTGCAAAGGCATTCTCTCCAACGATCGCTTTATTCGCTTGCACGGGCATACTCATGGCTTCTGAAACCAATCTAGAAATTGGATTTAGGACTCTAGTATCTATTTCTGTGTAATATTGATCTTTATATCGTTGCTTCAACACCATTACAACTTCTTCGAGTGCAGCGTTACCAGCTCGCTCCCCTAGCCCATTGATGGTGCATTCGATTTGAGTAGCCCCATTCTCTACTCCAGCAATGCTGTTAGCCGTAGCTAGACCTAGATCATTATGACAATGTGTAGATAGTATGCACTTATCGATCCCAATCACATTTGATTTCAAAAAGGCTATTTTCTCGCCGTACTCATACGGCATACAATAGCCTGTAGTGTCTGGAATATTGAGTACAGTAGCTCCCGCATTCACTACCGCTTGGATGACTTTTGCTAAATAAACATTATCCGTCCTACCCGCATCTTCTGCATAAAACTCTACATCTTCTGTAAAACTTTTTGCATATCTCACTGCTGCTACTGCCCTTTCGATAATCTTCTCGGGTGTACTCTTAAGTTTATATTGGATATGTTCGTCAGAGGTACCAATACCTGTATGAATGCGCGCTCTGTTGGCATACTTTAGAGATTCCGCTGCTATTTGAATATCTTTTTCGATTGCTCTAGATAAAGCACAGATTATTGGATTCTTTATTTCCTTAGCTATCAGCTGTACTGCTTTAAAATCACCAGGACTAGAAATAGGAAATCCTGCTTCGATAACATCTACGCCCAATTGTTCTAGTCTCTTCGCAACTTTTATTTTCTGATTATGATTGAGCTTACAGCCTGGCACCTGCTCTCCATCCCTTAAGGTGGTATCAAATATGTAAATCTTTTTTTGGCTCATAATGAAATTTATTTTGCAATTGGCAAATGGAAAATTACTTTTGCTATTGTCAAATTTATTCCGAATAAGCCTAAACTCAAAATTCAATTTTAAATCTATTACAACTTTCAAAAAGGGATATCTTTTTCTAATAGTCTGATATTCATGTAATTGACATTAAAATAAATACAATGCCTAAGCAGTCAAACGATAATTTATTTTTACTAATCAAATCTTTAAACCCTAGCGAAAAGCGACAGTTTAGACTATCCGTTGACAAGTCAAGTGACAAGGAGGAGACACTATATGTACAACTATTTAATGTCTTGGATAAGCAAAAGAAATTCAATGAAGGAAAAATTCTTCTCAAAATTCCCAAACTAAAAAGCAGCCAACTTTCAAACTTAAAGGCAAATTTATACAAGCAGATACTAAGTAGTTTACGGCAAAATGTAAAAAATAATTCCGCAGAAATTCTGCTTAGAGAACACTTAGATTTCACTCAAGCTTTATATAGTAAAGGCCTTTACAAAGCTAGTTTGAACATGCTCGAAAAAGCCAAGAAAATTGCCAATAGCAAAAAACTCAATACCCATAAATATTTAATTCTTGAATTTGAAAGAAAGATAGAGTCACAGCATATCACTGGAAGTATGAGTCCTAAGGCCACCCAACTAATCCAGGAAAGCAATGAGGTTTTAGAAAAAATATTGATGGAGAATAGACTTTCAAATTTATCATTATACCTATATGGGAGATACCTAAAGCATGGCTTTATTAAAAGTAAAAACGAACTTGCAGAAATATCCGCCGAATTCAAACAACGACTTCCTGAGCTAGATGTGGCTAGCAGTTCTTTCAAAGAAAAGCAATCCCTTTTTAAATCCTACATCTGGCTATATAATATGTCCCAAGATTTTGCCAACGCTTACAGATATGCTATGAAGTGGGTTGACCTCTATACAGAATATCCAGAGATGATCAAACACCAGATGCCAAATTATCTAAAAGCAAAGCACAATGTAATGGCATCCCTTTTCATGAGTCGGCGAGAAGATAAGTTCAATCCAGAATATAACGCATTTCTTAAATTGGAATCAAGCGATTCGCGTTTTTCAAAAAACGAAAGCTCCCTATATAACTTATATAAATACATCCACGGGCTCAACACTTATTTTATTTCTGGAGACTATCATTTATCCATCGACTTTACTAAAGATTTAGAAGTAGTATTACAAAGCAACAAGTACAATTGGGATAATCATCGTATCATTGATTTCCATTACAAACTCGGTTGCGTTTATTTTGGTCAAGCAAATCTGGAACACTCTGCATACTTCCTCAATAAAATATGTGATATTGTAGCACCTAATTTTAAAGAAGATATTCAGTGCTATGCAAGAATTCTCAATCTGATCGTCCACTTTGATCTAGGTAATGAAACCTTAGTGAGCTATCAAATAAAATCCGTTTATCGTTTCCTTTTCAAAATGAACCAACTGCAAAAAGTCCTGCAAGAGATATTTAAGTTTCTCAGAAAAACCACCAATATGTTGGAGTCAGATTTAAAACAGGAATTT
>Ga0209828_1003833_pt1 | contig 11193 bp, 12 predicted proteins | sample MaitaG_FD_187429 | JGI IMG/M metagenome (GOLD analysis project Ga0209828, IMG submission 187429) | Marine algal microbial communities from Maine, USA - Maine_Asex2 metaG (SPAdes) (version 2) | ecosystem: Host-associated > Algae > Red algae > Unclassified | place: Maine, USA | collected 2015-01-05
ATGGCTGTGGCATTCGTTGCTGACAGCGACGCGTAGTTCGATGCTGCGCCAAAGTCACTTAATAAAATATCTGCATCCGCATTACATAAAATATTGTGCGCATAGAGATCACCGTGACAGATGCCTCGCTCTAATAAATGCAACATGGTGCCTGCGACCGTCAGCGCCATTTTATGCACAGCGGCAACAGTCAGCATAAAGTCATCATCAAACTGATCCCGCGTGCAGCTTTGCAACGACGGTGGATTCCCGAGATTAGTATAATCCTCAGGGATTATGCGCATGATCAGCCCTGACTGATCAGACTCTGTCACTTGTGCAAGCACACTAACCAAGTTAGGATGCTTCCCCGCAGTAATAGACGCGGCTAACTCATCGATTGCATACCCATCACTGGTCACGAGCCCTTTGAATATTTTGACGGCCACGGGTTGCTCGATATCATGCAAACTCTCCGGCAAATTTGACAAGGTGCCAGATGAGATAATACCCGACGCACCCTGCCCCAATACCTCGTGCAGCTCAATATCAGACAAGCTAACAGTCGGTAGCTCAAGCCCGTCTACTTCAAAAATTTTGCAGAATGGATTGCCTGAAAATGCCAGCCACGATAGTTTTGGCAGTTGGAACAACCCATCGGGCAAACTGCTTAGCTTATTTGCCGACAGCCTAATTAGCTGTAAGGCGCGACAATGCTGTATCGTTTCAGGCAGGCTGGTGAATTGATTGCCTGCCAGCGCTAGCTTTTGTAGATTCTTCAAGTCACCAATCGACTCAGGGAGCTGTGTAAGCGCATTATCTGTTAGGATCAACCAGCGCGTAATCAACGGCAGCGCGTTTTCAGGCATCTGCACAATGTTGTTGTTCTTGAATGAAATCATTTCAAGCTTAGGGCAGTCTGCAAGCACCGTGGGCAGCGTTGTGAACTGATTATTGGACAGGAAGAGAATCCTTAGATGGCTCAGACGAGCAAAATCAACAGGCAGCTCGCTAAGTTGATTATTGGATAAGTCCAAAATTTCTAGCGTTTCCGCCAAGTCAAAGATGGCTGTCGGAAACTCAGTCAGGTTGTCAGAAATCTGTAGATGCGTGGCATGTTTCAACAAACCATCATTAATATCGGCGATTGAATGCAAAGGTAGGCTTTCCAGTGCTGGTAAAATGGCGACATGATAGAGCAGATGCGGCCAAACTCACAGCACTGTATTGCTATCGATTAAATACGACCTTCTTAACCGCATGGCATGCCACATAATTCCCTTCAAGGCGGGAAAGTAATATTGAAATTGAGAATTAATTATTAGTCTTTCACCTTGAGGCCAGACCATTTGTAAGCGCCTTCTTTACCGTTGATGCTCCAACGACCGCTGAAAGATGAATAGTCAGGCGTAAATAGAAAATCCACCCCACCCGTGCCATATTTATCACGCCACTGGCAGGTCAAGACATTGCCTGTATTGTTGTAGCATTTAGAAATTTTGCCGACGATAATTTCATCTTGCTCATTCATGAAGTATTTACCCGCAGCCACATCATCACTGGTGCTGCTAGCGGCTAGTAGGGTCGTAATAACAGGTAGGTATTCATTAGAGCTTTGGATACTGCCAAGATAACGCCCTGCTCTGACGCGCTTCTCAACGCTTCGAATTACGCCGGGTTTATCGCTTATTGCTTCACTACTATCCAATCGAGGTTTAACCGTCTCGAGCTCTACTGACACTTCTAAAACGCCATTATTTCGGTTGTTTTTACGTTCCTTAACGTCAGGCTCAGGTTGTGTTTCTCCCTCAGCGTTCAAAGGCTCTGGCGGTTCACCCAAGCTAACCGAAATACTATCTATACCTTCAGGGAGGGTATCCATATAGCTATCGATGGTGTTTTTTACACGACTCACTAGGGCATCTGGCTTGGCTGATTCAGTAGAAAACTCAACGTTAATGATTGCCTTATTGCTTTGGTATTTTGCAGAAACCATAAACACATCGTCTAAAGTGCCTAACAATATCTCGATGGGTTCGGCGATTACATTTTCTACCTTGTCATCTGTCGTATCAATGGTATTGACTTCAACCACCACTGTCTTTTCAACAGGTACCGCCCATCCCGATGCAAACACACAGCAAAGAGTCACGGTAAGTAGTATTTGTCTAAATAATATTGATCGCACTATAAATATCTCTGATCAAACCCATAACTATACTCTAGCAGGTCGACACACACTTGGAAATAGATGGAAACACTACCAGCTCGTCCCATAATATAGGATTAATAACAGAATATCGGCGCTAGCAATACACAGACTCATTACAAATTAGTTAGCCCCTCATAGGCCTTGTTACAAACTGTTACAAATCTGAGACCACCATTTCACTGTCAATCCCTATTATGGACACATGCCAACACAAACCGGCATTTCATTAATAAGGAGATAGACATGAAAAAAGTTACAAAAATCGTTATTGGTACCGTTGCAAGCTTAGGTCTTCTAATTGGCGCAGGTGCTTATGCTGGTAAACACTTCATGAAAGGCGTGAAGGGTGAGTACATGATTTACAAACTGGAAAAAGAACTCGACTTAAGCACTGAGCAAGTTGATCGCTTGAAGGACATTCAAAGCTATGCCAAAGCCAAGCACAAGTCGCACGACCATAAAGCGGGGAAAGAAAAAATGCTGGAGATGTTGAAATCCCCTGCTCTGGATCAAGCGCAAGTCATGAGTATGATCGATGAGAAAATGCAGTCGATGCGTGACAATGCTCCAGAAATGATCGGCAAAATTGCGGAGTTCACCGACTCTTTAAACGAAACACAGCGTGCTGAAATGATGGAAATGATTGAGAATTTTTCCGGTAGAATGGGGCGTCATCGCGGTGGCCACTGATACCAGAATAGGTTGGATAACATGGGACAAACGGTTTTATTAATTGATGATGACGAGCAGCTTGCTGGGCCACTTCGTGAATACTTTGCTCGCTACGATCTGAATCTCATTAATGAAACCCACCCTGAAAACGGCCTGCGTCGCTTAAAACAAAGTGCCGCAGAGCCTATTGCTTTAGTCATACTTGATGTAATGCTACCAGACATTGACGGACTCGAAGTTTGCCGGATGATACGGCGCGAACCGCAATTTAATAATCTCCCTGTATTGATGTTAACGGCACGAGGGGAAGTCATGGACAGAGTGATTGGTCTTGAGCTCGGTGCAGATGATTATTTATCAAAACCCTTTGAACCGCGAGAGCTGGTTGCCAGAATTCATAATGTGCTGCGACGCACTCAGCCACAGACTGTTTCCTCCGAGCCAACGAATGACAAACAATTACAATTTTCAAGACTTAACATCGATGACGAGCGACATATCGTCGAGCTTGATGGGAAAAGCATCGACCTCACCACCAGTGAATACGGCTTGCTGCTGTTATTCGCTCAAGCACCCAACAAAGCCTTTAGTAGAGATGATATTTTGAATAAGCTGCGCGGTATCGATGCAGAGTTATTTACCCGATCTGTCGATATCCTTATCAGTCGTTTACGTCAAAAACTCAAACCATTGAGCTGCATTCAAACGGTTTGGGGAAGCGGTTATCGCTTCGTGGAAGCAGAAGCATGAAAAAGCTATTTAAGAAAATTCGCCATTCGCTATCGATGCGTCTGCTGCTGATGTTTATAGTCGCTGCTGTGGTGACCATTGTTCTCTTTCAAACCATGATCGGATTTTTAATTAGTCGCCATCTCTCTGAAGAAATCGCTCCGCACGCGCATCAATATCTGAGCTATGTGCAAAAAGATATTGGCTCCCCGCCTGATATAGATCGCGCCAAAGCCCTCGTCAGCAAATTGCCGATTGAAATTATGATTACAGGGCCCGGCGGCAATTGGGCGTCGACTACAGAACGTCCAGAAAGGGATCATTTACATCGATATGAACATGGCGACAGACCAAACCAAGATATTCAGGTGGGTTACGACAGAGGCCAAACCAGCATCCTCATACGTGAGAAATTAGGCGATGGAACCTATGAAACACTGATTTGGAACAACAACGGCTTCAAAGATAGGCGACGGCCTCATTTCGGCTTGTTGTTTGTGCTGAGTTTGCTGCTGACTATTCTCGGGACGCTATACTGGCTTATTAGGCGCATGCTTCGACCAATTCAAACCATCCAGTCAGGTGTGCAAACTATTGGTGCGGGCGAGCTAACCCACCGAATCGTCACTAAGAAAGACGATGAACTTGGCGAGCTTGCGGGCAGCATTAATCACATGGCAGACGACATTGAGCAAATGCTGGAGGCAAAGCGCGAGCTTCTGTTGGCAATCAGCCATGAATTGCGTAGCCCGCTGACCCGCGCCAAAGTGTCAGCAGCATTGCTAAAACCTTCTAGTAATCAAGAAAATATTGCTCGCGACCTCAATGAAATGGAAGCGATGATTACTGAGCTGCTAGAAGCTGAGCGATTGAATGGTCGTCATCAAAGCCTGCAGAAAGTGGATGTGACGCTCAATGAGATTGTGATGTCGGTAGTGGATGACTATTTTCCAGAGGAAGCGATTGATCTGACGCTGGCAGCTGATCCACCATTGCAGCAGCTTGATCCTACTCGACTGCGTTTGGTCACTAAGAACTTATTGGAGAATGCGTTTAAGCATAATGGTGAAGGCTCTCAGCCGGTGCGACTGGCTACGGTTGTGAGCAACCAGGAGGTGATGCTTGAGATTGAGGACTTTGGATTAGGGATTTCAAAGGAGCATTTGTCGCATATTACTAAGCCGTTTTATCGGGCGGATGCATCGCGGCAGCGTAAGACTGGTGGATTTGGGCTAGGGCTCTATTTGGTTAAGCTAATTGTGGAAGCACATGACGGTGTGTTGAAAATTGAAAGTGAGGAAGGCTTTGGCACTCAAGTTACAGTTTCTTTGCCTGCTATAAAAACTGACTGATTTTGCTGAAATAACCCTGAGTAAAAATCCATATAAACACGGCAATATTAATCAGAATCAGGCCAGCCTCCCACGGGCGACTGCCACTTTCAATCGCCGCGATAATGGTTACGTTATGCTTGAGTTCAATTCGGCTTAATTATTCTTGTATCTCTTTGTCTACATTTTCAACGCCAAAATTTTCCAAAGTTTACCCTCTATTTTTCCTGTATAAGCGCCATGCTGTCATTCGCCACCTCTTACACTCTAGCGCCGCTACCAAAGTCAGCCGGAATGGCCACCGCGATCTTAGGCTGCTTTCAGATGCTGGCAGGCGCTACAACCTCGACTGCTCTCGCGTCTTTAAATATCCAGAATTTAAATAGTCTATTATGGGTGATGGTTGGCTTTGGTATAGCCACTTGGGCTTGGGTGTTTTCAAAAAAGTGATAGCTGATTCTTATCCACTTTGGAATTTGCCTTTTTACGCGATTTAGCGGTTTGTCGCTGTGCTTTTTTTCGTCGGCTACCGTGCTTATTATGCAAAGCTTTAGCGTGCTCCCAAAAATCGGGATGCAGCTTTTTAAAATCACTAAACCGCTCCCTCGCCTCACGCAGTGCTACCACATGATCCACAATCGGCTCAGGATAATCCTCACCTAATATACAGCCCTTTGCCTGCTGCATACTCAACGGCATCGTCCACGGTTCATGGATATAGTGCTCTGACACTTTAGACAGCTCTGGCAGCCAACGCTTGATAAAGATGCCCTTAGGATCTTGGTCTTGCGACTGTTTGACGGGATTATAAATACGCATCGCATTAATGCCTGTCGTGCCCGATTGCATCTGAATCTGGCAGTAATGAATCCCCGGCTCGTAGTCCGTAAAACACTGAGCAAGATGCCAAGCCGGGAGTTTCCAATGGAGCCATAACTGATACGAGGCAAACGATACCAACATCGCGCGCATTCTAAAGTTGATCCAGCCGGTATGACGTAAACAGCGCATGCACGCATCAATTAATGGATAACCTGTGGCACCCGTTTTCCACGCTGTAAAGTAAGCTTCATTAAACTCATTCTCACGTAAACCATTGAAGATTTGCAGCATGTTGTGCGTTTCAAATAGAGGCTCCGTTTCTAACTTTTGGATGAAGTGACAGTGCCAATGCAACCTTGAGTCGAATGAGCGTAAAGCGCTTTTCCACGTCGTATTCAGCTGTTTATTTTTCAGCAACTTACGACATTTCTGCACAACTTCACGAATCGACAAAGTGCCAAATGAAAAGTGTGGACTCAAACGCGAGCAACTCGTCGCCGCACTTAATGGAGAAGACATACCGCTGGAGTAATTGCGCCCTCTCTCTCCTATGAAACTGCTGAACAGTGCCAATGCTTCTGAGCGACCGCCATGTTGTATATGTTGATTTTCGTCAGCTTCCAGCTTTTCAAGTTTAAGGCCAGGTAGAGCCAATGGCGCTAATTCTGCCTCAATAACTGGCAAGACTGTGGGAGCAACGGATTTCTGACGCGCCATATACATTTCCCAATAGCCCGCCCAATGATCACGATCATTAAAACGCCGAAATACGCCATAGGCTTCGTGCTCATGCCATTTAATATGGTTTTTAATACACCAGACCAGTACGTTTTTATCACGCTGGTAAGTCCATAAGTTACCGCTTTCCTGATGGGAATGCAGGCTGGTAATGGTGAAACGCTTTCGCAGTTGCTCCAGCACCTCGACGGTGTTGCCAGTCTCAAGCAACAAGCCTTGGCCTAGATTGCTCAGGGCGGTGTTTAACTCGTTTAGTGATTGGCTGATGAATTGCCAGTGGCGTGCCGCGCTGTCGGGGAGTTGCCAGTAGTCAGGTTCGACTATGTAGAGGGGTAATACTTTGGTTCCTGACTCAATCAAGGAGGCTGCTTGCGACAATGGCGCGTGATCGTGAATACGCAAGTCACGTTTGAACCACACAATAGCCACGGATTCTTTCATGTCGAAAAGGTCAGATAAAATTAGTTTAGGATGGCGGTTTTTGGGGTTGCTGTAAATATTCGCTGTTAGCGTTAAGGGCTTTAGAAATGAATACACGTGCTAGACTGAAATCTTACTACGAGGCTAAGTCATTAGAGGGCAGCGATGCAAACAACCACTTCTGCCTCTGTAAAATGGGCAAGCAATACCTGTAATTTCTCTTCAATATCCGTAGCACCAGCGATGAGTGTTACACTCTCTGCTCAATCAAGCGCCGCCATCTCGGCCTCAGAAAACAACTGGCTTTCTTTCCAAACGACCAAGCAATCTAACTTCTGCTGATCTAGAATTAACTTCCTTGCTTCCTTAGTGTGTAGATCAACACAATAGGCACAGCCGTTTATTTGAGACACCCTAATCTCGACTAAAGCCCGTAAGCCCTTGTCAATGGAGGCAACGTGCTTTTTAGTAGACAACAGCAAGTCCAAGGCTCGCTTATTTACTTTCGCATAGTTTATCTGCACAAATTTAACCTTCTGCTACTCAATTGAGTGGTGACTATAACCAAAAACGGGATACTCTTGCTAAATGTTGTTTTGTTGATAGTAGGAGAAAACCAAATCATGAGTAAACCCATTCCAGCAACAGGCGGCTGCATCTGTGGTGGCACTCGCTACGAAGTCAGCGATCGAAGCAAACTTCGCCCAGTAATAGCTTGCCACTGCGAGCAGTGCCGTCGCTTTAGCGGCCACTTTATCGCAGCAAGTGGAGCACTCCATAAACACTTCACCTTGCAAAAAGAAGACACACTGCGTTGGTACTCTTATATACCAAATGTACGTCAGGGGTTTTGTGGCGAATGTGGCTGTAGTTTGTTTTTTGACTATCCTAATGAAAAGCGTATTTCGATTGCGGCGGGGTCACTTGATAATAGTTCTGGAATCAAGCTAGAAGCACAAATTTATTGCGCTGAGGCAGGGAGCTACTACACTGCTCATGCTGAAGGTAAAATGATTAAGGATGGTGATTTTTCCTTGGAGTCCCCAAGCTAACTTTGATGCTCAGTCAAGCGCGTCAATCTTTCCGGCGTTATTGCCCACCAGACAAAACAAAAAAACAAAAACTGGAGAGGCAAACGAAGATATAAAAGCAGGATTGGGATATCTGGGTATTTTTCCGGATGCAGTGCCATATTGATATTAGCGGGGAAGACGGCAACAATTAAAGCAAGTAATCCATACCCTGCAAGCAAGCGTGTTTGAGGGATCAAAAGACCTATAGCACCCAATATTTCAAATACACCACTAATCGCCACCAGCTCTTTGTGATAACCCAAATAATCAGGCATGGCTTTTATAAAGAACTCTGCCCCTACGAAATGAGCAATGCCTCCTATCATAAAGAATAATGCAATAATTAACAGCGGTATGCGAGGCATGAAGTAGGCTTCCATTACTTAGGGCGTGTTTCTAGATTGCAGTTTTGTTACCTTTCTCACCTCATTTTTGAATTATGTTATGCTGTATGTCAACAATAACCCCTTACGGTCATGCGTTGTTCGAGCCACACTGGTATTTCTAAGCAATGCTTAGCATATATTCTCAGACTGGCTCAAACTGACTTTAGGTTGATTCACTTTAAGACTATAGGTAAAAATCATGAGTAAAGGACAAGATAGTAAAAAAGCCATTAAGAAAGAACCCCTTTTAACCGCTAAGGAAAAGAAGGCAGCCAAGAAAGCGAAAAAAGCTGAAAAGGATTCTCAAAGAGATTAAACGAAAAAGGCTACCCATCGCGGTAGCCTTTTCATTTGATACGGCTAAAGCTCATCGCTTTTGAGCTTCTTATTGTTATTATAATTTCATACCGACTTTACTTAAGGATACTCATTATTTCCTAGACTACCTCCCACCAGTGACATCCAACAACGCCCCATTCACATAAGACGCCTCATCCGACATTAACCAAACAATCGAAGTCGCTACCTCACGCGCACTTCCTGAACGCTGCATTGGCACGCCACCTTTAAGTTTTTCCGGTCTATCAGCATCACCCGAGTCCGCATGAATATCTGTTACGATCAGCCCAGGACGCACCGCATTCACGCGAATACCATCACCACCAATCTCTTTAGACAAACCTAGCGTAAAGGTATCAATCGCACCTTTAGACGCAGCGTAATCAACAAACTCATTAGCCGACCCCAGCCTTGCCGCTGCTGATGAGACATTCACAATCGAGCCACCATTGCCGCCATTACTGATCGCCATTCGCTTTATCGCCTGCTGTGCGCACATGAAGCTACCGATGATATTGACGTTAAAAACGCGTTGCAGCCTAGCCACTGACATCTCTACGACATTACACGCTGTTTCAAGAATTCCAGCATTATTAACCAAAGCATCGAGGCGACCAAACTCGCTATCAATCTGCACAAACAAAGCAATCACTTCTTGCTCATTCGCCACATCAGATTTTACCGCTAAGCCTTTTTGACCCAGCGCCTCAATCCGCTGAATCACATCTTGCGCTTTCTCCTCTTGGCTCCGATAGCTAATCACCACATCCCAGCCTTTTTCAGCAGCCAATATTGCCGTTTCCGCTCCGATACCACGACTTCCCCCTGTAACCAATACCACACGATCTTTCATATCATTCCCTCAATAATTCTTGTTCAAACGCCAGTGTTAGCAATCAACAACACGCCAGCACCGCACTCAACCTTGCAGCCATCACCTAACGTTTGCGATGTTCTGCGGCCTCACGCGCCAAGATATCCTCCTTTTGTCTATGAAAGATAACATTTATGAACAAATTGAACATCTGTGGTGACTATACTTATAACCAGAACTTTATAACTTATTAAAATTATTAGTATTTTGGCGAATTAATATACTGAAGAGCGATACCCCCGTTTTGTCACTTATCTTAGATAACTGGCTTAGCGCCTAATTATTTTGAGGCAGCTTATGACGAACTTACGCTTGAGTTACCAAACCGTTGAGTTTGGTAAAACAGACATTCACCTTTGCACGCTACGCGATAATCAAGAATTTTATGACCCTAAGGGGGCTGCTAAAAAACTTGGAATCTCTTCTGCTTTCTGGCCGTTATTTGGAATCATCTGGCCATCAAGTTTGGTACTTGCGCACTATATCTGCAACTACGATACAGGTTCTAAACGCATACTAGAGATTGGCTGCGGTATGGCACTCAGTAGCTTACTCCTCAACAAGCAACATGCTGACATTACTGCAACAGATTATCACCCAGAAACGAGCAAGTTTCTAAAGAGAAATGCCAAGCTAAATGACGACGATAGCATTGCCTATGAGCAAACTGACTGGGCCGACAATGATGATGACCTTGGCCTTTTTGATCTAATTATTGGTAGCGACGTGTTATACGAAGATGAGCATATAGAGCTTCTTGCAGACTTCATAGAAAGTCACTCTAAACAAACGTGCGAAGTTATTCTGGTTGACCCAGGAAGAGGCAGAAAAAATAAACTAAGTGCAAAAATGATCGAGTTTGGTTTCGACGCAAGCCAACTAAAACCAGAAGATACTGATGAGTATCTTGATCAGGAATTTAAAGGACATATCCTAAAATTTGAACGGTGTAATCTCATTGTAAGCTGATTGCAAAAGAATCCCGTGGCGTGTCAGAATCAAACCAACTCCAGTCCAAAGGTACACCCCTCTACTTCACAAAATACTGCGGTGCTAGCTCAAGCATTTCGTAAAGTGCTTAAAGCGGGTGATGAGATCATTGTCACCAATCAAGACCATGAAGCGAATAGTGGTGTTTGGCGACAACTCGCCGATGCGGGAATGGTTATTCGGGAATGGCAAATTGACCCTGAAACAGGGTCGTTAGATATTACCGACCTCGACAGATTAATTACCAATAAAACTCGATTATTAACCTTCCCGCACTGCTCCAATGTCGTGGGTGAAATCAACCCTGTTGCAAAGATTTGTGCAAAAGCTAAAGCCGCTGAAGTCATGACGGTGGTAGATGGCGTTTCTTATGCGGGTATGCCTCACAAGCAGTTCAATCCAGCCGGGCCAGACCATGCGCAAGTGGCTGCTTGCAACGGTGTCGCAGAGTATTTTGATACTTTGTATGAGCATCACTTTGGTGCCTCAACTGACAACCACCAACGCGCATTAGCGGTGGCCAAGCTAATGTGTGATGCAGAGCAAGCACTGATACCAGCGATAATCGACTACTTAGATAATAAGAGACAGAAGCCGAAGTACAGCAATTGTTAACAGCGCTTGATGA
>Ga0209828_1003836_pt1 | contig 11186 bp, 9 predicted proteins | sample MaitaG_FD_187429 | JGI IMG/M metagenome (GOLD analysis project Ga0209828, IMG submission 187429) | Marine algal microbial communities from Maine, USA - Maine_Asex2 metaG (SPAdes) (version 2) | ecosystem: Host-associated > Algae > Red algae > Unclassified | place: Maine, USA | collected 2015-01-05
CGAGATTTTTTTGAATCCCTGATGCTCAGTTTACCCCGAATTTCATAACCTGCTCTTGCCACCGTCGCATTAGGGTCGTCAGTCATACCGTAACCACCTTCTCTCACTGCAAACCCCAACAATCCAAGCAGTTCGTTACTGAGTTGAGAAGCATATTGTGTGAGGTTGCAATTGCATGAATAAGCTAGTTATTGTTCTGTGTGTTCTTTGATGGTCAGAGTGTTATACATACTGCCCCGCACACCACCCAGAAGCCCACGCCCACTGAAAATTATACCCCCCCAAATGTCCAGTTACATCAACACTCTCCCCAATAAAGTAAAGCCTCGCGACACTCTTACTTTCCATAGTTTTAGAAGAAAGCTCATCACAATCAACACCACCCAACGCAACCTCCGCCGTGCGCATGCCTTCTGTGCCATGTGGTTTCAAACGCCACTCACTAAGCTGTTCCGCTATGCTACCAAGCTCAGCAGGTGTGTACTGCTTCATGGCTTTGTTAGTTATGTATAGCTCACAAAGTTTCTGTGCGAGTCGCTTGGGTATGGCGCGCGATAACAAGGTCTTGAGTTCAGCATTAGGATGTTCAGCCAGTTGCGCATTCAGCCAATCCTCCGCACTTTCCTCTGGAAACAGATTCACTGAAATACTATCCCCAAGTTCCCAGTAAGAGGAAATCTGCAAAGCAGCAGGCCCACTCATGCCCCGATGCGTGAATAAGATCGCTTCTTTAAAACTGGTATCGTTCACGCTCAATATCACATCAACTGCCGTGCCAGAAAGCTCCCGAAATAAACTGTCGAGTTCTTTCTCTGGAAAGGTAAACGGCACCAGGCCAGCAACAAAGTTATAGGTATTAATTCCGAGTTGTTTGGCCAGCTTCAGGCCAAAGTCGGTCGCGCCCATTTTAGGAATTGAAGGGCCGCCACTAGCAATGACTAGTTTTTCTGATTGGTAGGCTCCGCTGCTAGTGGAAACAGAAAAGCGGGTTTGGTCTTCTTCAATAGCACTGCTGACGTCTTTCACTTCGCAGTCAAGTTCGATTTGAACACCGGCCTCACGGCACTCAGTCACTAGTAATTCAACGATAGCTCCTGCTTTTTGATCGCAAAACAATTGCCCCAAGGTTTTTTCAGTCCAGCTCAAGCCATGCTTTTCAACCAGCCCGATAAAGTCCCATTGCGTGTAGCGCGACAGGGCTGACTTGCAAAAGTGTGGGTTGTTTGAGAGGTAGGCGTCAGGTTCTGTGTAGAGGTTGGTGAAGTTGCAGCGGCCACCGCCAGAAATTAATATTTTTTTACCGGGTTTGTTGGCTTTCTCAAGCACTAAGACGCGTCGTCCCCGTTTTCCTGCTTCTATTGCGCACATCAGGCCAGCTGCGCCAGCACCGATAATTATTACGTCGTACATGTCTAAGGGTACCTGATAAGCGTGAGAATAGGGGGTGAGTGTTACTAGTAAAGTGGCGGGATAACTAACATTGGGTGTTGATGTTATCTACAATCATTAGACGTATCAAATTGCATTTAAAAAAATTATCCGATACAAGGTCAGGGTTGTTAATGTCGCGTTTCGCTAAGTCCCTGAATAATAGAATAACAATAAAAAATAGATTCATGGAGTTGATCATGAGTAACAATAATAAATCGTTCCGTTTTAGTCATGAAGAAACCGTTCCAACTTATACTATTGGTGCTGCGTTCGCCTTGGCCATTATTTTAGGTCTAATAGTTGTTTCGGGAGTTTTGTTAAAGCCTTATGAGGCGCGCGAGGTAGTCGAAAGTCTGCATGAACGCATTATGTTGGCAAAAGAATACCGTGAACTCAGCCGTATTGATTATTCGCCTCAAAAAGTTGCTTATTCAAAGCCTGATGATTCCACATTTCCAGAAAGTAAGGCTGCACCAGCACCTTCTTATGCGATTACAATTCCTAGTGCATCGGCCGCAAAATCGACTCAAAAGACTGATCGGGCGCAAAGCTTTGATCGTGATGTGAAGTCAGATGCCTACTGGAAGAGCTTGCAGGCAAGTATCACTAATATAAAACCTGCACTACCAAGTTCTGCTCCCGTGGTAATACCACCAGTGGTTGTAGGTTCTGTCGAATAAGCCTAATAGGTTTAAAGAGAAGTTACTGCCATAGCTGCTGTAGCTTCTCAATTAAAGTCTGTCGAACACGCTCTTGCCTGTCAATGTCTAATATCGGTTGGTTGTTTCGCGTCGTCAAATAAAAGATATCTTCTGCTTCCTCGCCCAGTGTAGAGATGCGCGCACCGTGAATGATTAAGCCTTCGTTGTAAAATACCTGACTCACTCGAGTTAGCAGTCCGGGACAATCAGATGCATATAACGTTAACACGGTGTGGCTTTTGGCCTCATCCTGCTTGAAAACAACTCTCGTTGGCAACTTGAAATACTTCAATTTTCTTGGCATACGATAATAAAAAGGCGTGATTTCAAACTTATCGCTTAAAATATTCTTCTTAATTGTCTTGAGGATTGCTGTCTGGTCGCTGCCCAGGGTGACTGGTTTGCCGTTGTTGTTTAGAAAAGTCAGCGTATCCAGCGCGTAGCCATCGGCGTCGATGTTTAAATTAGCTGCAACAATATTGATTTGCATCTGCTCTAACGCCGAGCAGACGCGAGTGAATAATGAGTCGACGTATTCCGTGTAGATAAATACTTGGGTACTGCTGCGGCGTTCATCCTGTTTGATGCGAATAATTGGTCTATCTTGCGTGTGATGTATTTCACTAATGTGCCATATCAGAACATCTAAGCTATATTGCAGTGGGTATTCCGGCGGCATGCTGCCCCAGAAAGTTTCACAAACTTCTCGGCTAATACCTTGTGACTCAAGTTGATTGATCACTGAGTTTTTTCTCTCAGTAATTAGCTCGGTCACTGTCGGTGAGGTGTTTGAAGACTGTGTTAGAAAGCTTCGTGTCGACTTGTAAAGATCTTGCAGTAGCGAGTTTTTCCAATCGGTCAGTAAGGTGGGATTGGTGCTGCGGATATCGCATATAGTCAGTAGATAGAGATAATCCAAGCGATGCTGAATGCCTACAAAGTCACTAAATCTCTCAATGACCTCAGGGTCGCTAATGTCTTGACGTTGAGCGGTTGTGCTCATGGTGAGATGGTGAAGTACTAGCCAACTAACTAATTTTGAATCGTATTCATTTAAACCATGCGACTGGCAAAATTCTAATGCGTCTACCGCCCCTAGTTCAGAATGAGAGCCTTTGCGCCCCTTGGCAATATCATGAAATAGCGCAGCTAGGTAAAGCACTTGTGGTTTAGGAAGGCCGTCAAATACTTTGCTCAAAAACGGATATTTTGTGTGTCCTTCTTTGGTGCTTAAGGCGCGGATATGCCGTACCAAATTGAGCGTGTGATCGTCGACGGTAAAGGCGTGGAATAGATCGAACTGCATGCGTCCAACGATATTGGCAAAGGCTGGAATGTACGCGGCCAAAACTCCATAGCGATTCATACGGCGAGTCACAAAGGTAATACGATTGGACTCTTTAAGCATATTCATGAAGATTTTTTTGTGCCGCTCATGGGCACGAAAGTCATCATCAATCAGGTGCAGGCTATGGCGCAATGCACGAATGGTGTCAGGGGTTAGTCCTTTCAGCTGAGGTTGAGTCACTTGCAGCGTATAAAAGATGTCAAGTAACGCGTGAGGGTAGTGCTCAAATATTTCTGGGTTAGCGATAGCAAGATAGCCATCGTCATTCAGATACAGCGGAGTAATATGAAACGGAACAATATTGGTCTCGGGCAGGATACGCTTGCGTAATACCCCTAGCAGTACTTCATTTAGTCGTTCTAACTCGGTAATAGTTCGGTAGTAACGCTGCATAAAGCGCTCGACCGATTCATTCTTTTCATCATTGGTATAGCCAAAGCTGTGGGCTAACTCGCGTTGATAGTCGAATAGCAAGCGATCTTCTTTTCGTTTCGCTAAGAGATGAAGCGAAAAGCGTACCTTCCAAAGAAAGTGTTTGCCTTCGATGAGCGTTTTTAGCTCGCGTTGAGTTAGCAATGACTGTTCAAGAGGCGTGTCAGCTAATCGGGTTTTGAGTGCGCGTTCAGTTACCCAGTCAAGCATTTGAATGTCGCGTAAGCCGCCTGGGCCCTCTTTTAGATTAGGCTCTACACGATAGGCTGTGTCGCCATATTGTTGATAACGCTTTCTTTTTTCTTCTAGCTTAGCTTCAAAAAACGCGACACTAGACCATAACTTGTCAGGTGTTAGTTGTGTTTGTAGTTGCTTAAATAGATCTTGGTTGCCGCTAATGCAGCGCGACTCCATTAGGTTGGTGATAATGGTTAGGTCTTGTGCGGCTTCTTGAATGCATTCCTCAATGGTTCTAACGCTGTGGCCGACTTCTAGTCCTAAGTCCCAGAGGCTAGTTAAAAAGTCAGACAGTTGAGATTCTAATTGTGCAGATGGTTCATCCTTAAGTAGCAGCAACAAGTCTACATCGGAGCCTGGATGCATTTCTGCCCGACCATAGCCACCAACGGCGATTAATGCTGTACCACTGTCGTTGTGTAATCCTGACTGTCGCCATAGTTCAGTTGAAACTTGGTCGATGGTATCGCTGCGCTGTTGCAACAGCTCGGCAATCGGTGTGTCATTGGCAAAGTCTGCGGCAAGTTTGTCACCGGATACATCGAGAATTTGTTTTAATGTCATAGGTATTCAAGCGCCTCTTCCAGTCGCTGTGCAGGATGGAGGGTCATGCCTTTAATTGCCTTGCGCGGCATGTTTTTCTTGGGAATGATCGCGCGCGTAAAACCATGCTTGTGCGCTTCTTTGAGTCGCTCCTCACCGTTAGGCACGGGGCGAATTTCTCCTGCCAGCCCGATTTCGCCGAATACCACCATATCGGATGGGTGAGGGCGGTTTCTAAAGCTGGATAACGCTGCAATCATTAATGGTAAGTCGGCAGCGGTTTCAGTGATTTTGACGCCACCCACTACATTGGCAAATACATCCTGATCAAACATAGAAATGCCGCCGTGGCGATGCATAACCGCTAGCAGCATGGCCATACGGTTTTGCTCTAACCCGAGCGCCACGCGACGTGGCTGTGAGCCGTGACTCTCATCCACCAATGCTTGCACTTCAACCAGCAAGGGGCGTGTTCCTTCTCTTGTCACCATGATCACGCTACCCGGAACGTCTTCGTCGTGGCGTGATAAGAAGATAGACGAGGGGTTGCTGACGCCCTTTAGCCCTTTATCTGTCATCGCAAAAACGCCCAATTCATTCACCGCACCAAAGCGATTTTTGACGGCGCGTAGCATGCGGAAGCGACTGCCGGGGTCGCCTTCAAAATAAAGCACGGTGTCCACCATGTGTTCTAATACGCGTGGCCCCGCTAAAGTACCTTCTTTGGTGACGTGGCCTGCAATAAAGACAGAGGTATTGGTCAGTTTAGCGTAACGCGTTAATTTGGCCGTTGCTTCGCGTATTTGCCCTACTGAACCTGGCGCAGAGGTGAGGTGCTCGGTGTAAATGGTTTGAATCGAATCAATTACCATGACTTCTGGTTTTTCGGTATTAGCCAATTCGATGATGCGTTCGATGCAGGTTTCGGTTAGCAGTCGCAACCTATCCGTTGGTAGCTCCAAGCGTTTTGCGCGCATGGATACCTGTTGTAAGGACTCTTCACCTGTTACATACAGCGTCTTCATATCCGTGAGGTTGGATAAGGTTTGAATCAGAATAGTCGACTTCCCTATGCCTGGATCACCACCAATCAGGACGACAGAGCCATGCACCAAGCCGCCGCCTAATACACGATCTAGCTCTGATAGGCCCGTGTGCGTGCGAGAATCTTCTTTGAATTCAATGTCATCAATCGATTTAATTCGGTTGGTTCCTGCTCCAGCATAGCCCGAACGATGTGGTGATTGTACCGGTGCAGGCGCGGCTGCCATAACGGCTTCTTCTTGCAAAGTATTCCACTCGCTACAGTCGCTGCACTGTCCTCCCCATTTGTTGTGAATAGAGCCGCAGGCAGTACAGACGTATTGTGTTTTGCTTTTAGCCATTGTTATTCACCTGAGTCTTCGTCTTGGGTTCTATTTTTGATTCGAGGGTAGAGAATGAGGGTTTTCACCGCATTATTGCGCGTTTGGCGAATTTCAAGTGGGTAGTTATTGACTAAAATCGTGACTCCGGGGCCAGGGATAGAGCCGAGGTGCTCGGTAACTAATCCATTGATGGTCTTTGCACCTTCTGCGGGTAACTCTATGTCAAGTTGGCGATTGAGTTCACGGATGTGCATGCTGCCATCTACCCAGATAGTACCATCCTCCTGCATTGTCAAATCACTGTCGAAGGCATTGGGCGAGAAGGCACCAACAATTTCTTCGAGAATGTCTTCCAGTGTGACCATGCCCTGGATGTCGCCGTACTCATCGACGACAATTGCGACCCGGCGCTTCTCAGCTTGAAAATTGATTAGCTGTTGTGTCAGCACCGTGCCGGCGGGTGTGTAGTAAGCAGGTCTAATAGTTTGCATCAAGCTTTCTCGTGTCAGGCGATCTTCATCCAGCAAAGGAAGTAACGAGAGAACATTGACAAAGCCGAGCACATTATCGAGCTGTCCTCGATAAATAAGCAGGCGAGTAAACTTAGTGTGCAAAATCTCTTCTTCGATATCGTTCCAGTCCTCCTCAATATCGATGCCAGTCACGTCGGGGCGCGCGATCATAATGTCCTCGACTGTGGTGGATTGCATATCGAGTACATTGACCAGCATGTCTTGGTGGTTAGCAGGTATTAGATCGCCGGCTTCATTGACGACGGCTTTTAAGTCTTCATGACTTAATGACTCAAGGCTGGCATCTTTTGGGTCTACCCCAAATAGTTTGACAATTGAATTGGCCATTAAGTTAATCAACCACACAATCGGGTAAGCGACTTTCAACAGTGGTGAGTATACATAGGCTGCTGGAAATGCGATGGATTCAGACTTAAGCGCAGCAATAGTTTTGGGTGTCACCTCAGCGAAGATCAGCAGCATGAAGGTTAGTGCGCCTGTAGCGATAGCGACGCCGACATTGCCGCCTATTTTGAAGCCAATCAGTGTTGCAAACTGGGTAATCAGAATGTTGACTAAGTTATTGCCTAGCAATATAAGGCCAATCAGTCGATCGGGTTCTTGCAGTAATTGCAATGCAAGTTTTGCGCCTTTGTTGCTTTTTGCTAGGTGTTTGAGTCTATAGCGGTTGAGCGCCATAAGCGCAGTTTCTGAGCCAGAAAAAAAAGCCGACAGCAGGAAGAGAATAAGCAGTATAAAGAAGAGGAGCTCTAACGGGATATTATCAATGTTCACGAGGCTAACAGATACTCTTGCACAAATTTAGTGCCAAAAAAGGCTAGCATTAGTAGGCCAAAGCCGCTTAATGTCCAGCGCGCTGCGCTGAGTCCACGCCAGCCGTAGCGCCAGCGTCCAATTAATAATCCTGAAAATACAAGCCAGGCGATGATCGACAAAATCGTTTTATGCGCGACACCTTGTCCAAACAGATTTTCCAAATAGATAAAGCCTGTGATTAACGCGATGCTTAGTAGCACGAGTCCTGTTGCGATAAATCGGAACAATAAAGAATCCATTGTTTGCATGGGCGGCAGCGTCTGAAGAAATGCGTTGGTCTGGCGTGCATGCAGCTGCTTGTGTTGATACGCTAAGATCAGCGATTGGATGGCCGCTATCATTAACATGCTGTAGGCCAATAAAGCCGAAAAAATATGAATGCCGAAGCCGCTGCTCAGTATCATATCAGAGCCAGTATTTCTTGTTGTGAACATCTGTAAAGCTAGGGCTAATAGAACAAAGGGTAACGTGAGTACATTAAGGCTTTCACCATTTTGTTTTATGCTGCTGATTAATAACACTAGCCCAGTGAGCCACATGATATGCGATGCGGCGCTCATAAAGTCTAATGCAATCTGTTTTTCGTGCACTAGTGGAGCGTATAGATAAGTAGCATGTAATAGTGCAGCGCCAACCCACAGTGCAAGGTAATACTTTGAAAGCGCAGGTATATCGGTGCGTTTGAGTTTTGCGCGCCACTGACTGGCGAGTGCCAACCATGCAGCGGTGTAGAGTAAAATTGCTAGGCTACCAATTGTGATCATTCAATTGTTATCATTATTTTGGTTCAGGTGAAAATTCTGAGAGCATAATGGTATAATGTAAGCCGCTTTGTGCATAGGGCGTATTTAATAAGAATACTAATCTAACTAACGACAACTTATAAGTGCTGATAATATGTTTGAAAATCTAAGCGATCGTCTTTCCCTTACGGTCAAAAAATTACGTGGCCAGGCGCGCCTGACTGATGACAATATTAAAGATGCATTGCGTGAAGTACGTATGGCGTTGTTGGAAGCGGATGTTGCGCTACCAGTTGTTAAAGCCTTTGTAGGTCGCGTTAAAGAGCGAGCGGTTGGTAAGGAGGTTATTTCTAGCTTGTCACCGGGCCAAGCTCTGATCAAAATCGTTAACGATGAATTGGTCGAGACGATGGGGCAGGCTAATGAATCATTAGACTTGAGTGCGCAGCCTCCAGCTGTTGTATTGATGGCAGGTTTGCAAGGTGCAGGTAAGACAACGACCGCTGGTAAGTTAGCGTTATTATTGAAAGGACGAGAGAAAAAAAGCGTTGGTGTCGTTAGTTGTGACGTTTATCGTCCAGCGGCGATCAAGCAGCTTGAAACTTTAGCAGAGCAAACAGAAGTCACTTTCCTATCTAGCAGTACTGAGCAGTCACCGGTTGCGATTGCTCAAGAGGCGTTAGCAGAAGCAAAGCGTTTGCATCTCGATGTGTTGATTGTTGATACGGCCGGTCGGTTGGCGATTGATACTGAAATGATGGCAGAAATTACGGCCATTCATGCTGCTATTAATCCAGTGGAGACGCTGTTTGTTGTAGATAGCATGACCGGTCAGGATGCTGCGAATACGGCTAAGGCGTTTGGTGATGCATTGCCTCTAACGGGTGTGATCTTAACCAAAGCGGATGGTGATGCGCGCGGTGGTTCTGCGTTGTCGGTGCGTCAGATTACAGGTAAGCCAATCAAGTTTATTGGTATGGGTGAAAAGCTTGATGCACTTGAGCCGTTCCACCCAGACAGAATCGCTTCGCGCATATTAGGTATGGGTGATGTTGTATCGCTAGTTGAAGAAGCGCAGCGTAATGTTGACCATAAGCAGGCACAGCAGTTAGCGAAAAAACTAAATAAGGGTAAAGGCTTTGATCTTGAAGACTTACGTACCCAGATGTTGCAAATGGAAAAGATGGGCGGCATGAGTAGTATGGTTGAGAAGTTGCCGGGGGCAGGTAAGTTAGCTTCTGCGGTTAATCAGGAGACTACGAATACGCAAGTAAAGCGAATGGTTGCTGTTATTAATTCCATGACGCCGCAGGAACGACGTTTCCCTGATTTAATAAAAGGTTCTCGTAAACGCCGCATTGCTAATGGTTGTGGTTTGCAAATTCAAGATGTTAATCGCTTGCTCAAGCAGCACAAGCAAATGAGTAAGATGATGAAGAAAATGTCCGGGGGCGGTCTCAAAAAAATGATGCGTGGTTTGAAAGGTCAACTTCCACCGGGTATGGGTGGTGGTGGCGGTTTTCCTGGAATGTGATTTTGCGGTTGGCCGTCTTTTGTTTTCGACGGCCAACTATAGAGATCGGTCGTCTTAGGCTTTAGAGTATTCTCGTATATCGGAGCGTCAGGCTGGACTTTCCAAGTTTGGCACGTATTTTCTGCTGCTTGCCATAGCGCATGCTGGTTAGCCGCTTGAAAGCCTTGCTCACTTTCTTGAGATTTTTGCTGAGTGCATCTGTTTTTTCTGGTAGGCGTGCGCGATGTTTTTCCTTGTGCGGGCTTGTATAAGTTTCTGCTTTCAAAATATGATGTGCCAGTTCATTGGCATCAACCGTTAATATCAATGGGCTAGTACTGCTTGATGTTTTAGCGATTAAGGGCTCGGTCGCCATTGCCGCTGTTTGAGATGAGAGTATGGTAAAGGCTATAGCATATAATAGGATGTGGCTTTTCATTTAGAATCCTCGGGGCGGATAGTTTATTTATTGTTATTATTCTTAGCTCTTTCAGCATGGGGGTGCTGTGAGAAAATAAACAAATATTACCGACTATTTGTATGACGCAAATGCCGGACACAGAGCAATCCTTGCACAGGGTGCGTGCTGAATCTACAGGTAGCCGCATGAGTGGTCACAAATATAAAATATTTGGTAGTTATGAATTCTTTGAAATACCTCTTTTCTTATTGCAAGGTTAGCGTATAATCCCCCGTTTTCCTTTTGACACAGGATGCTTTTGGCTGTCCTGTAATCTGACAGAAGATATTTATATGGTTACAATTCGCATGGCTAGAGGCGGTTCTAAGAAGCGCCCGTTCTACAACATAGTAGTAACAGATTCTCGTAAGCCTCGTGACAGTGGTTACATTGAGCGTTTGGGTTACTTCAATCCAGTTGCTCGTGGTCAAGAAGTGCGTTTGCACCTTGAGAACGATCGCATTACTCACTGGTTAGGCCTAGGCGCACAGCCAAGTGATCGTGTAGCGACTTTACTTAAGGATGCTGCAAAGGCTGAAGCTGCTGCTGCGTAATGCTTGAGTCTCAAGCTGTAAAAATTGATTCGTCAGAGTCCTTGGTGGAGCTTGGCAATATCAATGGTGTATTTGGTATTCAAGGTTGGGTGAAAGTTTTTTCCCACACCTCACCTAGAGTGCAGATAACGGACTACCGTCGCTGGTTGGTTCGACATAACGGTCAAGATACAGAGTATCGTATTTTGCGGGGACGAGAGCAGGGCAAAGCAATTGTTGCTCAACTTGAAGGTGTCGTTACGCGCAATGAGTCAGAGGCATTGGTTGGTGCGACGATCTTTGTGCACGCTGATCAGCTTGGAGCGTTAAGCGAAGGTGAATACTACTGGTCACAACTGATAGGTTTGAATGTTGTAAACCAGCAAGGGGTTTCTCTTGGTGAGCTAGAGTGGTTGTTCGAGACTGGCGGTAATGACGTTATGGTTGTACAGGGTGATAAGGAGCGATTTATTCCTTATATCAGTGACAACTTTGTTAAGAGTGTAGATTTGGATGCGGGTAAGATTTT
>Ga0209828_1003837_pt1 | contig 11184 bp, 9 predicted proteins | sample MaitaG_FD_187429 | JGI IMG/M metagenome (GOLD analysis project Ga0209828, IMG submission 187429) | Marine algal microbial communities from Maine, USA - Maine_Asex2 metaG (SPAdes) (version 2) | ecosystem: Host-associated > Algae > Red algae > Unclassified | place: Maine, USA | collected 2015-01-05
CAATGATTTGAGTGCAGGTAACCGTATCAAGGGTGGGCTTTTCTTGTCCTGGGCAAAATTTCCAGAGCTTGATCACCCGCTCGATCTCGCCTAGTCCACAGAGAGTCTCCTTACGATTGAGCTGCTGGCTCATTTGCAGGTTTTCACCACAGCCGGCCAGTACAAGACCTTGCTGATAAAGAGTCGTCACCGTATCGCTGCGATAGAAAGGATACATCGTATCAACCCGTATAAAACACTCGTCATCGTGGCTAAACACGCTGTCGATCGTAATGACATCCATGGTGTCACGAACACAGCGACCGCGATCTACCAAGCCAAATTCTTCTGCAACCGGATTTCCATTTAGATCCTCGAGAATGCCATCTGCCGTGCGACAGACGGGCAAGCAGGTGCCAAACGTGGCATCGATCACTGCAAGTGCATCATCACTCCCCTCCTTGACCAGCGTGACAATCGAATCGAGCGTGATCATGCCTTGACCAGGAACGGTAAAGCTGGCGTCTGTTTCGAAAGCAGTGCAGCTCAACTCAATGCTATCTTGTAGCTGGGCAATCTGTACCGGCGGTGCCTTATCTTCCACATTGATCTCGGTCCAGCCGAGCGACCAATTGCACCAGTAGTCCATTACCAGCAGCTCGGCCGTGAGCGTGCCACATAAGTCTTCGCATCCAATCGGAAACGCATCCGTCCATCCGCCTCCTAACTGGAGCAGCATTTCAATATTGTCAATGTCAAAAGAATCGGCATAATCGGACAGAAAGACGCTGAGATCATTGTCTCGGCAATCTACCTCTCCAATGCGACAAAGCTCCAGCTGCCAAGCGTCCAGGAGCAAATCTGAACAGAGCTGGCCATCTGCAGACAGCCATTGCAGCCAGTTGCGATAATGGGCCTGTACGGGGTCGGCTGTTTCGTCATCGCTGAGCTCCACACAATCAAAACCATTCAGGGTTTGGAGATTGTCGCAAAGATCATCCATGCAGAACTCACGCCAATCGGTGCGCCTTGCAAACAATAGCAGATCGTCCTGCACACAGTTATCCCAACTCGCATTATTTAGCTTCTCCGCGGGAATCCAGATCTTTTTGCTGGTAAGACCAATGTTGAGGGTATCAAACGAGACGGCTGTGGGGGGAGTTAGGTCTTTGACTAAAATATAGCAAGTATCCCTGCCGATGTTGTGACAGCTGTCAAGGGCTTCGATAATAATTTCGTAGGGCGCATGATGAAAGGGCAATGTAATCGTTCCGGTTGCTTCGTAGCGACCACTCGTAGGATTAAATCGATACGATATCGTCGTATTTAGCGCAGCGACTTTCGCTTTTACGCGCTCTACCCCATTGCAATTATCTGTGATGAGGGCAGGTGGCAGCAGCGCTTCTGCCTCGCAATCATGAGAACTGGCTGTGACCAATCCGATTATCGTGTCTCCGCGTATGATGGTGTCTTTGAGTATGCATTCTACAACAGGCGGAGTTGTGTCCAGCACCATGTGCCAAAACTCGCAAGTGGCCAGGATCGGCTCTCCCATGCCACCAGAGATATCACCTGGAGGAATGGGGTTGGTCACCGTGCAAACGGGGGCATCATCCCGATAGCAGGTCTGTATGACACTTACCTTGTATTTGGTGATCTCGCCACAAGTGGTTTCAAATTCATGCGCATCTACATTGATCAATAGGCCGCATTTAGAACTTTGAGTGAGTCGCTCTACTTCGGGGCCGAGTAAATAAATGGTGTCGCAAGCCATGGCATCGTCGCCGACCACCAGATAAGGTCCGAATGGTTCGTCGAGAGATTCACAGTAGGAGGTGTCTTGCTCTGTACATGCGATTGTCATTTCTATCGATGGCAATTTGAGCACATTGATGGTGTCCATGACGACTACACGTGTGCCTTGCTTTGAAAAAGCGGCCCATTCGCGGTAGATTACTTTCGCAGTGTCGTTGCCAAAATCGCAATCGACGACACGTACCCAATCTGCGACAAATTCGACGGCCCCGCCTTGATCACAAGAGGGCAAGACTGCTGGCCTAAAGGGGTAAGAGTCTACTTTCGGATCCAACAATAGGAATGAATCGAGACAGTGCACTGTCGTATCAAGCGTTTCACCAAATCCTGGCAATACATCGGCTTTGAGATCGACGATGGTCATGCAAGATGATCCTGCTCCACACGTACCGGTCAAGCAAGTTATCCATACCATAATGTCGCTGCCCACGTGCTTTAGGCGGAGCGTATCGTCCGTGATCTCGATACCACCGCGATAGGTGACACGGATGTCGTACGTATCACCGGGCTCCAGCGGATCGGCCATCACCAGATCGGCGGTTACAGCAAGCGTGCAGTCTGCACCAAGCGACATGCTCAATGAGTTTTTGCAGTTGATCGAATAGACTGTCGAGAGCGAGGATAGCAGGAAAATGGCTGTGCACAGCAATGTGCAAGTGCCTCCAATAGGTGCACGGAGATACCTTAGACGCATAGTAGTTTTCTTTTTAGTCGTTTTCTTAGTCAGGCGAACATATGCCTTTTACAAATATATATAAATATATGTTATTTGTAAACATTCTGAAAACCTTAACTATATAGATGATCCTAAAATGATATATGTAATGGATCCCTTTTTGACTTTCGCAATAGATGCGGCCAAGTCTGTACCTTGTGTCATCTGATGAGGTGAGTTGGCGAACTATGCCACCACTTTTTTGTTCAACTTATTTGACGAAACACTTAAACAAAAAGATTGACAGGAAAAGTAGTGAGTGTGATCGGAGCGGGTTTTGCGGGAATGGCAGCAGCTACCTATCTGGCAGATGCTGGATATCAAGTATCCGTATTTGAAAAGCACGATCAAGCAGGCGGTAGAGCCCGAACATTCTCAGCCGAGGGCTTTACCTTCGATATGGGGCCTAGCTGGTATTGGATGCCTGACACTTTTGAACGATATTTTGCAGATTTCTCCACGCAGGTTAGTGACTTTTACAAATTAGATCTGTTGGATCCCGGTTTTCGCATCTACTTCGCAAAGGACGACTACCTGGACATACCCCCTGATCAGGAAGAGCTTAAATCACTGCTGGAATCCATGGAGTCGGGCAGTGCAAAGCGCTACGACGCATTCATCGCAGATGCCGAAATGAAGTACCGCGTAGGGATGCAAGATCTTGTCGAGAAGCCGAGTCTCAGCATCACCGAGTTTTTTGATCTGCGTGTACTGAAAGGTCTTTTTACAATGCACTTACATACCCCTTTCGATAAATTTGTAGGTCGCTATTTTTCGCATCCGCGCATTCGTCAGCTGATGGAGTTCCCGGTGTTGTTTCTGGGAGCGACTGCGGCCAAGACACCGGCACTCTATAGTATGATGAACTATGCCGGGCTCAAACTAGGAACATGGTATCCGCGGGGAGGTATGGGCATGATTGCGGCGGGCATGAAAAAATTGGCAGAAGAGAAAGGAGTGACCTTTCATTTCAATGCCGCCATCGACGAGGTCGAAATGATCAACGGAATGGCGACGGCTGTGATCAGTGGCGAAAAGCGCTATTCGACCGATCTGGTCGTCTCGGGAGCTGACTATCACCATACCGATCGCACGCTTTTGACCGGTGCGTCGAACTACACCGAAGAATACTGGACGCAACGGGTGATGGCACCTTCTTGTCTCTTGTACTACATGGGCATTGGAAAGAAAGTGAAGGGGTTGCAACATCACAATCTATTTTTCGATGAGGATCTAGGCCAACACAGCACGGAAATCTACGATAAGCCACAATGGCCGAGTAAGCCCTTATTTTATGTGTGCTGTCCATCGCAAAGCGATGAAACCGTGGCTCCGGAAGGTTGTGAAAACATCTTCTTACTCATGCCGCTTGCGGCGGGACTGGCAGATGATGAAAAGCTCAGATCTCGCTATCGCAAAGTAATGCTAGACCGTCTGCAACGTCTTACGGGAGAGTCGATAGAAGAGCACATTGCTTACGAAAGATCGTATTGCATTGCAGATTTTAAGAACGACTACAATGCCTATCGTGGCAATGCGTATGGCCTGGCAAATACATTGCGCCAAACCGCTATCTTAAAACCCAGCATTAAGAACAAGAAGCTCTCAAATTTCTACTATACCGGGCAGCTCACCGTTCCGGGCCCGGGTGTGCCTCCCTCCCTTATCTCGGGTAAATTGGTGGCTAAGCAAATAATCAAGGAATATCCGCTAAATTGTAGTTGATGAAGGCAATCTATGATCAGGTATGTACAGATATCTGTAAGTCTGTAACCAATAAATACAGCACGAGTTTTTCGGCAGGTATTTATCTTTTGCATAACTCGTTGCGCGGACCGATCTACAGTATTTATGGTTTCGTGCGGCTGGCTGACGAGATTGTGGATTCATTTCACGATTTCGACAAGGGTAGCCTATTGACTCAATTTACGCAAGATACATGGCAGGCCATCGAGCAGGGCATTAGTCTCAATCCGGTGCTCAATGCCTTTCAATCTGCAGTAAACACCTACGAAATTGATCACGAGTTGATCCGGAGTTTTTTGCACAGCATGTCGATGGACTTGGGACATCGAGATTACGAAGAATCCACCTTTGAAGAGTACATCTGGGGATCGGCAGAGGTGGTCGGTTTAATGTGTCTTAAAGTCTTTGTCGATGGTGACCAAACACTCTATGACCAATTAACTCCACCGGCTCAGGCTCTGGGCTCTGCTTTTCAGAAAGTAAATTTCTTGCGAGATCTGCGGGCAGATTTTGAGGGCTTGGGACGTTCCTATTTTCCGGGAGTGGATTTAAAAAACCTTACGCTGGATGATAAGAAACAGATAGAAAAATCGATCGCTGAAGATTTTAGCAAGGCTGAAGAGGGTATCCGAAAGCTGCCCAGCAAAGCTCGACTTGGAGTATTTACTGCGTACATATATTATTTAAAATTATTCAAAAAAATTCGCTCTGCTTCGGCCGAGCAGATATTACAGAAGCGCATCCGAATTCCAAATTATCGCAAGATAAGTCTGGTACCGCGTGCCTATTTTCAATCAACTTTCAGATCACTTCCATCATGATTTTGAACTATATCGCGATTGTTTTGCTCACCTTCCTGATCATGGAAGGTATAACGTGGTGTACGCATCGCTATGTCATGCATGGCTTTCTGTGGGTGCTTCATGCAGACCATCACGACAAAGATCACGACCACGTTCTCGAGCGGAATGACTCGTTCTTTCTTGTTTTCGGTATACCTAGTTTTTTGCTGTGCTTGGCTGGGGTGAGAGGTGGCGAAGTAAATGGTCTGCTATTTATTGGGCTCGGTGTAGCTATGTATGGCCTTGCATATGTGCTGGTACATGATATCTTTATCCATCAGCGATTGAAATGGCTGCGCCGTACAAAAAACCCATACTTTATGGCGCTGCGTAAGGCACACAAGGTGCACCACAAACATTTGGGCAAAGAAGACGGCGAGTGTTTTGGGATGCTCTTTGTGCCGTGGAGATATTTTCGAGAGGCCTTTGCCTATCGTCGTAAGATGAAAACCGGATGAGTACCTACCTCTGGGTTGATTTGTTTGCGATCAGCGTCCCCTTTCTTTTTTCATTTACCAAGTGGTTTCCATTTCACAAAGAATGGAGATATTTCTTTCCGGCTTGTGCGGCCATGTGTATCTTCTTTTTGATTTGGGATATCCGCTTTACCGAAATGGGTATCTGGGGGTTTAATGAGATGCACTTGGTGGGCATCTCACTTTGGGGCCTGCCGCTTGAAGAGTATCTCTTTTTTATCTGCATTCCCTATGCTTGTCTATTCACCTATTTTGTGCTGAGGGAATGGGTGCCGGATTTGAATATGCGCAGCGGTCCTATCCTTTTTGTTTTAGCGCTTTCTCTCTTGGTGATGGGTCTATGCTTCATCGGAAAATGGTACACTTCTGTGACCTTTCTGCTGTTGGGATCAATGCTGCTATTCTTACTCTATAAAGGGGTTTCTTATCTGGATCACTTCTTGCTCATGTACCTTATCATTCTGCTTCCTTTCTCAATTGTGAATGGAATCCTGACTGGCTCCTGGATCGAACAGGAAGTGGTCTGGTACAATGATGCGGAAAATCTGGGCGTGCGACTTGGCACGATTCCAATCGAAGATACCATGTACGGTATGTTGATGTTACTGATGACCGTGGCAGGAATGGAGTGGTTAAAGAAAAAAAAATCTATTTTTGCGTCTGATGAAAATTCGACTCCGATATAGACGCTCACGTCTCCGGCGGCTCTGTAGCCGTTGCTAACACTTCCTGCCATCCTTTCTATTTCGAATTTTCAAATTTCAACCGCTCATTATGGACATCAAAATTTCAGTAGCCAGTGCAGTGCATGTGTCCTACGCAGATGAAATATGCCAGCAGTATGCGGTCTCAGCGCGCGATCGTGGTACTGGCATTGCTACACGGACTCCGGAATACGTGGCCACCAAAATGGAGAACGGAGATGCTGTGATCGCACTCGATGGCAAAACACTGGTGGGCTTCTGCTACATCGAGGGCTTTGAGGATAAAAAGTATGTTTCAAATAGTGGTCTCATTGTGGTGCCAGAATACCGGGGCCAAGGGATTGCCTTGTTGATCAAAAAGCAAGTCTTTTCGCTCGCGCGTGAAAACTATCCCAAATCCAAAGTCTTTGGCATTACGACATCTTCGGCCGTGATGAAAATAAATTCAAGTCTGGGTTACATTCCCGTCACCTATTCAGAGCTGACCCGAGATGAGGCTTTCTGGAAAGGATGTGCATCGTGCTCCAATTATGAGATTTTAAAAAGCAAGGAGTACAAAATGTGCATGTGCACTGCCATGTTGGCCCCATCAAAAGAAGAGATGAGTTTAGATCTTACTGACCAAATAATTGAGTCCGAGTATGAAAAAAAGTGACGTCGTGCTGGCCTACAGTGGTGGCCTTGACACCTCTTATTGCATCAAATATCTCACCGAAGAGAAGGGACTGACAGTATCTGCTGTGCTGGTCGATACCGGTGGATTTTCGTCAGATGAAATAGCAGCAGTCAAAAAGAAGGCACTCGATCTGGGTGCCAGAGAATTTAAGCACATTGACTCGACTCAGATATTTTATACTAAATGCATCCGCTATTTAATTTACGGTAATATTCTGCGCAATAACACCTATCCCCTTTCGGTCAGTGCAGAGCGTGTTTTTCAGGCACTGGCTATTGTCAAATATGCAAACGAGATCGGTGCCACCCATGTAGCCCACGGCAGCACCGGTGCCGGCAACGACCAGGTACGGTTTGATTTGGCTTTTCAAGTGCTGGGTAAAAACCTCGAGATCATTACGCCAATACGCGACCAAAAACTAACGCGCCAGGCAGAAGTCGAATATTTGCAAAAACATGGAGTAGATCTCAGTTGGGAAAAAGCCCAATATTCAATCAATCAAGGTCTCTGGGGCACCAGTGTCGGAGGGAAGGAAACCCTGACCTCGCACGAAAGCCTGCCAAGCAGTGCATACCCGAGCCAGCTCAAAGAAGAGGGAGCGCTGGACATCAAGATTGCCTTCGACCAGGGGGTTCTCACTGCAGTAAGTACCTCTGAGGAGAAGGATCCTGTTGCAATTATTCGAGTGCTCACTGCCCTGGCAAGCCGTTTTGCCATCGGTCGCGATGTACACGTGGGCGACACGATTGTTGGCATCAAAGGCCGGGTAGGATTTGAAGCGGGAGGGCCCCTCATGATCATTAAGGCCCATCATCTCCTTGAAAAACATACACTCAGCAAATGGCAACAACATTGGAAAGAGCAACTTGGCAATTGGTATGGGATGCTCTTGCATGAAGGGCAGTACCTGGAGCCAGTGATGCGCGACATTGAATCCTTTCTGGAGAGCACGCAACATTCTGTAACGGGTACGGTATCTCTGCGACTTTCGCCCCATCGATTTGAATTGCTTGGCATCGAATCTCCTTTTGACTTAATGCAAAGTAAATTTGGGAGTTATGGCGAGGAGAATAAGGGTTGGACGTCTGAAGAGGCCAAGGGATTTATTAAGCTCCTCAGTACTCCTTTGAAAAATTATTACAGTCTACACGAATACGATCCATCATGAAGGCGGCAATTATTGGTGCGAGCGGATATACTGGCGGTGAGCTGATTCGCATTTTAGCAAATCATCCCGAGGTTGAGATCGCTCATTTATTCAGCAGATCGTTTGCCGGAAAAAATATTGCGGATGTGCATGAAGATCTCTTTCATGTCGCTGCCGCATTTTCTGATGAACTTGACACGGACTGTGATATTTATTTTCTCTGCATGGGTCATGGTGCATCGCAGGGATTCGTTCAGGATCATGCATTTACCACAGGGCAGATCATCGTCGACCTAAGCCATGATTTTCGCATCAAGGGCGAACATGATTTTATTTATGGGTTGCCAGAATTACAGCGCTCACAAATAAAAACCCAAAATCGAATCGCCAATCCTGGCTGCTTTGCGACAGCAATACAGATAGCATTGCTTCCGCTTGCTGAGCATCGAAAACTAACAGCACCCATACATGTGCATGCCATCACGGGATCTACCGGTGCGGGCAAGACACTGCGAGAAACCACCCATTTTACCTGGCGCAACAACAACGTTTCTGTATACAAGGCATTTCAACATCAGCACTTGGCAGAAATAAAACAGTCACTGCATCAGTTGCAAGAGACGGAAATACCCGAAATACATTTCGTACCGATGCGAGGCAATTTTCCGCGGGGAATCTTGGCAAGCATCTATTTTCCCTGTGACTTGTCAGAAATAGAATCACAAGAGGTATTTAAGGATTTTTACCACGATCATCCTTTCGTTACAATTATCGAAGGAGAACCCAACATTAAACAAGTTGTCAATACAAACCATGCGATCATTCAAGTGAAGAAACATGGCAATCAATTGCATCTGATTTCGGCCATCGACAATCTGGTAAAAGGGGCATCTGGGCAAGCTGTGCAAAATTTCAATTTAGCTGCGGGGCTTCCTGAGGCGACAGGACTTAACCTTAAATCTGTAGGACTCTGATGAAGATGTTTGATGTATATCCGGTCTACCCCATCGAGGTGACCCATGGTAAGCAATGCTGGATTTGGGACAATAAAGGTAACCGCTATTTGGACTTTTATGGAGGTCATGCCGTGATCAGTATTGGCCATGCGCACCCACACTTTACCAAGTCTATTGCAGCGCAACTCGATAAACTCCCATTTTATTCAAATTCAATTATTAATAACCTGCAGCAGAAATTAGCTGATTTGTTGGGTGAGCTCTCCGGGCTGGAAAATCATCGGTTATTCTTGGTGAATTCAGGTGCCGAAGCCAATGAAAATGCGCTCAAGCTGGCCTCTTTTCACAATGGGCGATCTAAAGTTGTCTCCTTTACCAGTGGTTTTCATGGCCGCACATCTGCTGCAGCACATGTGACAGATTCAAAGACAATCGCCGCACCAATCAATCAGGGCTTTGAAAATGATCAATTCCATTTTGGTGATCGTGAGAGTGTGAGAAAGGCTTTAGGAAAAGGTGATGTGAGCAGTGTGATTATTGAGGGCATACAAGGTGTGGGTGGCATTCACTGTGCAGACGCAGAATTCCTTGGCTTTTTGCGATCCGAATGCACGGCCACCGGAACGATATTAATCCTGGATGAAATCCAATCGGGTTATGGACGCTCAGGCCATTTCTTTTCTTTTCAAAAAAATGAGCAATTGCAGCCGGACATTGTTTCCATGGCCAAAGGAATGGGTAATGGATTTCCTATTGGTGGCATATTAATTGCGCCGCACTTTGAATCAAAATACGGATTGCTCGGTACTACGTTCGGAGGCAACCATTTGGCGTGTGCAGCAGGAATTGCTGTACTGGAAGTTATTGCAAAAGAAAATTTGATTGAAAATGCCGCTGTGATTGGCGGCCGAATTAAAAACGCACTTGAGCAGGCTCTCCCCGAATTTGAAGTGCGCGGAGAAGGACTGATGATTGGCTTGGAATGCGATAAACCGGTTGCTGATTTGCGCAAGCAATTATTGTTTGAAGAGCACCTATTTGTGGGAAGCTCATCCAATAAAAATGTTTTACGACTGCTTCCCCCACTCAATATTGGCGAGCAGGAAGCGGATGAATGTATCAGTAAATTGATTAAGGTGTTGCGAAATTAATTGAGAATTAACAATGAAAAATTATCTGTCGGTTACTGATCTCAGCGATCCAAAGGCTTTTGTTGCGCAGGCACTCAGGCTCAAATCACAACCAAACAAAAAGATTGCTGCTGCCGCTGGTCGTTGTCTCGGCATGGTGTTTTTCAATCCGAGTTTGCGCACCCGCCTTAGCTCCATTCGAGCGGCTCAGCTTTTGGGCCTCGATGTTTTTGATCAAACCGTAGCCAGTGGCTGGCCTCTGGAGTTTTCTCCAAATGCGGTGATGAATCAAGACAAGAGCGAGCACATCGAAGAAGCCGCAGCGGTACTTTCGCAGTATTGCGACATCCTCGCCATTCGAGCATTTCCTTCGCTCAATGCTCGAGACGCGGACTACAGTGAGCCGATCATGTCGAGCTTTCTTGAGCATGGATCGGTGCCGATTTTAAACCTCGAATCTGCCACTCGCCACCCACTGCAAGGTCTGGCAGATATGATGACCATTGCAGAGCATCAAAAGGCGACTGAGCCTAAGGTTGTTTTGTCTTGGGCGCCTCATCCCAAGGCCCTCCCCCACTCCGTTTCCAATAGTTTTGTCTCTTGGTGCCGAGCACTAGGGCACAATCTCACCATTACGAATCCTCCAGGCTATGATCTTTCACCAGAGATTGTTGGAGACATCCCGATCGAGCACGATCAGGAGAAAGCACTTGCCGATGCGGACTTTGTGTACACCAAGAATTGGTCGGCGTACGAGGATTATGGAGCGATCTTGGATGTGGAAACCGATTGGCAAATTACGCCCGACAAAATGGCCCGAACAAATCAGGGATGTTTTATGCATTGCTTGCCGGTGCGGCGCAACGTAATAGTTAGTTCGGAGGTGCTCAGATCAGATGGATCGTTGGTGATAGAGCAGGCCAACAATCGGACGTTTGCGGCGTATGCGGTGCTTAGGCAGTTAATAGAGAATGGTGAATGATGAATGGTGAATGGAG
>Ga0209828_1003843_pt1 | contig 11172 bp, 5 predicted proteins | sample MaitaG_FD_187429 | JGI IMG/M metagenome (GOLD analysis project Ga0209828, IMG submission 187429) | Marine algal microbial communities from Maine, USA - Maine_Asex2 metaG (SPAdes) (version 2) | ecosystem: Host-associated > Algae > Red algae > Unclassified | place: Maine, USA | collected 2015-01-05
TTTGTGGTTTCTTCGGCCAACGTTCAAGTAGATGAAAAAATCACCTCATCGGGTAGCGATACCAACTGGGACGCTGTTTGGCTGAGCGCCACATCGATCGACGACAAAGGCTGGACGGTAGAGATGAAAATTCCGTTCGCTGCACTGCGCTTTCCCAATCAAGATGTTCAAAAATGGAATGTGAATTTTTTCCGGCATTTACGCCGCCACCGAGAAGACAGTTGGTGGTCGCCTATTGATCCAAAAATCAACGGCTTTTTCAATCAATTCGGTGAGGTTACTGGCATACAGGATGTGCAACCACCCACTCGACTCTTCTTTTACCCCTATGTCTCATCGACCTACGATCACTACCGTGATCCACAAGAAGGCAGCAGTCAATCAAGCACTCGTTTCTCAGGAGGCATGGATTTGAAATACGGAATCAATGACGCGTTTACGCTCGACATGACCTTGGTTCCCGACTTTGGGAATGTACGATCTGATAACCAAGTATTGAATCTGTCACCTTTTGAAGTTCGTTTTGATGAAAATCGTCAATTTTTCACTGAGGGAACTGAGCTGTTTGGGAAGGGGGGATTGTTTTATTCCAGAAGGGTTGGTTCTCGTCCATTGAATTTTTATGATGTCGAAGACCAGCTAGCACCTTCCGAAGAAATTGTTAGAAATCCAATAGAAAGTCAATTACTCAACGCCAGTAAAATTTCTGGTCGAACCAAAGGCAATTTAGGCATTGGTTTTTTCAATGCCGTAGTTGCAGGGGAGCATGCCATTGTTAGAGACACAATTAGCTTAGCAGAAAGAGAAATACAAACTTCTCCTCTCAGCAATTACAATGTTGTCGTTTTTGATCAAGGCCTAAAGAACAACAGCGCCCTTACTTTTATTAATACAAACGCAAATCGATTTGATGGTGAATACGATGCCAATGTACTAGGAGGCCTTCTAGAACTAAATAATAAAAAGGGAAGCTATGGCATTGGCCTACAGATGAAATACAATAAAAAATACGGAGGCTATGAAGACGAGGACGACGATGGATATACCTATGGGCTTGCACTAAAGAAAATTAGCGGAAATTTCACAGGGGAAATCTATCAATACTTGGAAAGTCATGAATACGATCCCAATGATTTAGGGTTTCTATTTAACAACAACGAACGTGGTTTAGGAACTTATATGGCCTACAATATTTTTGATCCATTTTGGGTATTTAATCGCTTCCAAGGAAACATCAACATTCAATATACTCGACTGGATAAACCCAATGCCTTTTCCGGATTTTATTTAAATCCCGGTTTCTGGGGATCCACCAAAAAGTTTCACGCAGGAGGACTTTGGGCAACGATTCAACCCGTAGCAGAAATAGATTACTTTGAATCTAGAAGAGATGGTTGGAAATTCGAGAAGCCCACCCAACAAACCTTTGGGGGCTGGATAAGCACGGACTACCGCAAAACTTTAGCACTAGATGTAGAATTCAATCACAACTGGTTCAGTGATGATCGCAGGCATTATGCCATTGCTATTTCTCCGCGATGGAGAGTGAATGATAACTTATTGATTATTTATGATTGGGTGTACAACAACGAACCTCTTGATTTGGGATATGCCACTACCCTTGAAAATGAAGATGAAGACATCATTTTTGGAAAGCGAGACCGAAAAACATTGGTTAATTTGATAGACGGCGCTTACATATTTAATGCCAACATGTCGCTAGGTTTTCGTGTCCGTCACTATTGGTCAAGAGCAAAGTACCAGAATTTTTACCAGCTCAACAATGAAGGTGAGTTGCTGGAGTCAGACTACAAAGGATTAGACGAAGATGGGCTTCCCTCGCATGATTCCAATTTCAATGCTTTTAATGTTGACGTGAATTATCGGTGGCAATTTGCTCCAGGAAGTGAATTATTGCTCACTTGGAAAAATGCGATTCTTTCATCTGGTGAAGATGCCGGATTGAGCTTCAGTGAAAACTTTGACAACCTTTGGGATCAAGCACAAAACAATTCCTTCACCTTGAGAATCTTGTACTTTTTAGATTACAATCAACTAAAAAGGAGCAAGAAAAAATCGCCCCTTTCAGTTCCTTCCCGCGCAAGAGCAAGAATGCGAAGTGCTTCTCCCAACCGACTTTAGAGTTGATTCTATAGCAATGTTCTAGCATGCTCTCAAAAAAAGAGATGCTCAAAACGGCAATGCCACTATTTTGAAACGATCTCCAAACGTTACAGAAGTGTTCTTAAACATAGGCCAGAACACGGTGCAATGGATGACTGAAACATCAAAAGTGATACAGGCGAGTGCGACTCGCCCCTACAGGCTCTCAGGGACCGCTGTTTCGAGCTGCTTACCCAAAAGGCAGGGTTTCTCTACACGGTTGGAGACGCAAGATGTTGCGTCTCTACCACCAGTTGGCTCACAACATCCAATCACGGACTCTATTTACGGGTTTTTTACCGTTTTTTCCGTTTTTTTTTGAAGGTCAGGCACCCAAACGGCAAAGCCTTGCATCTTACAGATAGAAAGCAGCCAAAAGCAGTAACTTGAGGATGACTTTCAACTTAAAACCAGACCGTTTTTTTGGATCAGCAGGAAGAAATAAGATTGCTTCAGCAGAATGATCGAAAGGCCCAAAAGGTCTTTTACGATCGACTGTCACCCGTCATGTTTGGCGTGTGTCGTCGCTATCTCCAAAATGAACAAGATGCCGAGGATGTAATGATCAACGGTTTCTTTAAAGCCTTCAGCAAAATCAAACAGTTTAGTGGTGAGGGAAATGTAAACGGTTGGTTGCGGAAAATCATGGTGAATGAAAGTCTGATGTTTTTGAGAAAGTACAATATGAATTTATCGGTTGAACTCAGTGAAGAATTGGCGCCGAGCATTTCAGATACCGATCAAAATATACATCAAGAAGACATTTTGAAGCTGCTGGATTTGTTACCGGTGGGTTATCGAACCGTTTTCAATCTATATGTGATTGAAGGTTTTTCCCACAAAGAGATCGCAGAGAAATTGCAGATTTCGGTAAACACTTCGAAATCGCAACTCATTAAAGCCCGCAGAAAGTTGCAACAGATGTTGGATCAGGAAGGCCACAGAGTCGCATGAATTAGAGAGTGATGAAAGAGGAAAATAAATTAAATCATCTAGACCGACTGTTCCGAGAACAGGAAAACGGGTTCGACAAGAAGCCTTCTGGGCATGCTTGGTCGAGACTCGAGCACCTGCTCGACAATCAAGAGCAGCTTCAACAAGAACAACAAGAACAGCAAGAACAACTGCAGGAAAAAAAGGAAGCAGATAAAACACTTCAAAACAAAGAGAACAAAGACCCAAAAACAAAGGAAGATATTCCTCGAGGCGAGAAAGTAAAAACTAAAAAAGCAGTTACATCTCCTTCTATTCATTGGAAGAGATATTTAGTCGCGGCTTCAGTGATTTTTGCACTGACTGTTTTCGGCATGTATCTCCCTTCATGGCTTCAAGACAAGACGCAAAACGGCTTGGCAGTAAAAACGAAAAGTCAGCCGGCAAAGGAATCCGCTAAAGAACGGAATTTTAAAGCTGCTAGCATTGACAAGAATGCTGATTTAAAGACCATTTACAAAGACAGTTCTCAGCGGATGACAAAGAAAGAGGCGGTCACATACGATGCTGAAGTGACCAACCAAGGGCAAGCAGCTGAATTCCTTGCGGATATGGATGTTCTCGACAGCTCCACAGAAGGACAAAATTTAGATGCGTTTTTGACTGAAGAAGATCAAGAATATGTTGCCAAGACAAGGGACAACGAAAAGTCCAAGGCTGTCAATTCGCCATCAGCAGTTGTGGGGGAACGTTTCGAGGAAGCAGCTTCTAGCAAAATAACTGCCGAATCAGCTCCACCAAGTAGTGGTTTGGAATGGAATTCTAATTCTGGAAATAATGGTTATTCGATCCATGAAGAAAATGCTCAAGAATTAGAGATGCAAGATGATGCCGAAGCAACGAAGCTCTCTGAAATCGAGATGGCGGAACAAGAAAATGAGTCAATTGAAATCGTTAATGATGATGAATTTCCGGAAGAAACGCTCGAAGAGTCAGATAAAGAGCTACAGGATATTGTTCCTGCGGATGATGACGACGATGTCGTTTTCGACCAAGGAACAGTTAAGGTAGAATCCGCTGAACCAACAGCAGCTCAACGAACAGAAGCACCTCAAGTTCTTTCAGACGTAGCAGTTGGTAAATCAAGCAAGAAAAAAAATAGAAAAGAAAAGAAGAGAGAAAAAGATGGATATAGATCAGACGAGTCCATGGCTAACGAGGAGTCCAAAATTGATAATTACTCTCCTGCTCATACAGAACTAGAGAAAATAGAGACAGAGAGCTTTGACGCTGTAGATTTTGGTACCGGCACAATAATGATGAACTCACAAGTGGGTTTGAGTACCAATATTACATGGATTGTGGGCGAATGGCAGACTAATAATGGTAGTTTGAGCGTAAAACAAATAACGTCCACAAAAATCACTGTGGAACATTATGACTTAGCAGGTGATCTATTAGAGACTTGGACAATTGATGAGGATGTGGGCCAAATGGAATTGAAAAGAAAAATGTTTTTTGCCAATACCGCTTATTCCGAAAATAAATCTGTTCCTACTAATTATTTATTGATAGAGAATTCATTGAACCGATTGCATTTTCAAGATACAACTACCGGAAGTCAAGCTAAAATTCACTTCAAAATGGACGGAATTAATGGGATGACCATACTTGATAGTCCACCGAAAAAAGGACCGCCACGAAAAATACAGGCTACCCGTAAATAATACTATTTCTTTTTAATGTTGAGATTTTTGAACGCTTACCACCAGCGCACTGGAAAAGTCTTGCCTACTTCAAGGAAAGAAACCAAGAAAAATTAAAAAACCTAAATAAAACCATTCAACATTTTCATTATGAAAAATCAAATATTCATTCCCCTTTGCCTATTATTTGTTTGTCTCTTCCAGCTACAAGAGACAAAAGCAGCCAGCAAGATTATTGCGCCTTGCGGAAGTTATGGCGAAGTAGCCGAACCGAAAATTCAGGTTGCTATTTTACTAGACACCAGCGGCAGCATGCAAGGATTAATCGATCAGGCACGTCAACAAGTCTGGACAATGGTTAGCGAATTGGCCACTACGAAGTACAATGGCATAGCTCCTACTTTTGAATTGAGTCTTTACGAATATGGCAAGGAAACATTGGAAGAAGGATCTCATTGGATTCGACAGATTCTACCATTGACCACCGACCTCGATGCTATTTCTGAGGAATTGTTTGCCCTTCGAACTGATGGTGGTAATGAATATTGTGGAGCGGTAATTAAGCAGTCCTTGATTGATCTGCGATGGTCTACCAATCACAATGATTTGAAGATCATTTTCATTGCAGGAAATGAGGCCTTTACCCAAGGTCCAGTTGATTACAAAATCAGTTGCAAAAGCGCTATTGAGCAAGGAATTATTGTGAATACCATTTTTTGTGGTAATGAGAAAGAAGGAGTTCGTAGCGGATGGAAAGACGGAGCCGATCTATCTGATGGTAAGTTTCTCACCATCAATCACAATGCGACAGTCGTTCATTTTGATGCACCGCAAGACAAGAAAATCAACGAGTTAAATGAACAACTCAACAAAACGTACATCGCTTATGGAGCAGCGGGAAAAGACAAGGTTGCTCGACAAAGCAGAGAAGACGACAATGCATTAAAACATGGCAGGGCCAACTCCTCCAAAAGAGCGGTAGCAAAAGCTAGCTCGAATTACAAAAACGAGGATTGGGATTTGGTAGATGCACTCGATGAAAATTCAGAAATATTGGAAGTAGTTGAAGACAGCGAGCTAATTGAAGAAATGGTAGGGCTATCAACCGAGGAAAAGAAGGCTTACATCTTGGAGAAGAAAGTCGAACGAGAGAAGATTCAACAAGAAATACAAGATTTGAACAGCGAACGAAAAGCTTACATCGCCAATGAGCGCGCAAACCAACCGGCGGTAAAGACTTTGGATGATGTAATCATAGAAACCATTCGCGAACAGGCCACACGCAAGAACTACTGTTTCGACGAATAAGCAGAATAAGACAATCGTCCAATAACATTTTAATCGTATTTTTAATAGGATCGGTTCTGTAAGCCAATCCAATACAGCGTAAAAACATGGGAACAGGTAATCAAATCATTCATCGAGGGAAAAAAGTACGGCAAGGCCAACGAGCGTCGCGTACAGTGCTGACACAATCACTTGGCTTGTTGGGCATCATCTGCCTGCTATGTCTTAGCAGTCTAATGAGCTCTCCAAATTTGACTGCTGGCGGATTCCTCTTGGTGCAAGATGAATTGCGGATCATGCCACCAGGAGGCCCACCTATGAAGCATTATGCTTTGCAGATTCGCTCGCAGCGTGTGGAGGTAGAGATCACCGACCAAGTTGCGATTACAGAAACCCAACAGTCGTTTTACAATCCATCACGCCGTCGTATGGAGGGAGAGTTCTTTTTCCCTATTCCAAAAGGGGCAGTGATTGAAAAGTTCACGATGTGGGTGAACGGAGTGGAAACTTCGGCTGAGTTGTTGGACGCTGCGAAGGCTCGAAAGATTTACGAAGAAATTGTACGTCGCCAAAAAGATCCTGCTTTGCTCGAGTACAGTGAGCAAGACCTATTCAAGGTGCGCATTTTCCCCATTGAGCCCGAATCGGAAACCAAGATTCGCATCAGTTATCGAGAAATTTTGCACAAGGAAGACAACTTGACAGAGTTTCAATATCGAATGAATCTCTCGAAGAATCATCCCGCTCCCATTGAGAATTTGAGTTTTAAGATCAACTTAACGACGACGGAAGAATTAAAGGACATTTATTCTCCCACCTTTAAAATTGAGTCGACTCGGACGGGTGACTATTCTGGTGTGGCAGGATTTGAGGGCGTTAATTATCAGCCCGCAAATGATTTCAAACTGTATTTCAGTACTGCGAAAAACGACCTAGGGATGAGTAGCCTCTCCTACCCTGCTTTGGCTGGAGAAGATGGATATTTCTACTTAAATGTAACTCCTGCTGTAAAGATGGAAGATTTAGACATTGTAGAAAAGGACATCACCTTTATTTTGGATGCCAGCGGTAGTATGATTGGAGCAAAAATAGATCAAGCCAAGAAAGCCTTGAATTTTTGCGTGCAAAGTTTGAATGATGGCGATCGATTTAATGTGGTTCGTTTTTCTACCGAGGCTTCCTTCCTGTTTGACGAATTGCGAACATCGAACGATCAAAATGTAGGAGTTGCATTGAAGTTTATCGAAAACATGAATGCAACGGGTGGAACCAATGTGAGTGAGGCCATGCAATATGCCTTCAAAAAGCCTAATTCGGGAAAGCGTCCGCACATGATCGTATTTCTTTCTGATGGAAAACCGACTATTGGCCTCACAAGAGTTGACGAATTACTGCATGAGATTAAAAAGATGAATTCGGAAAATGCCAAGATATTCACCTTCGGAATTGGAGACGATATCAATACGCATTTATTGGATAAGATTACGGAAATGACGCGGGCATATCGCAGCTATATTTCTCCCAGTGAAGACATCGAGATTAAGGTTTCAAATTTCTACAACAAGGTGAGCTCTCCGGTTTTGACCGACGTTTCATTGGACATTCAAGGAATCAAAACCAGCAAGATTTACCCGAAGGTAATGCCAGATATTTTCCTAGGAAGTTCGATGATTTTGTTTGGAAGATTTGAAGGAGTAAAAGGCTCGAAAGGCAAGGCAATTTTGACGGGAAAGATGAACGGCAAAGAACAACGTTTCGAATTCGATCTCGACATGAGCAAGGCTTCTGAAGGACATGACTTTCTGCCAGCCATTTGGGCGAGTCGACGAGTGGGTTACCTATTGGATCAAATTCGTTTGCACGGAGAAGACAAAGAGTTGGTCGACGAGGTGGTGAGTTTGGCCAAGAAACACGGCATCATCACACCCTACACCAGCTTTTTGATTTTGGAAGACGAGCTCCCCCAAACGCGAATACCAGATCGTTGGGGAGCCGAAGGACACAGAAGAAAAATGGAAATGAACGGCAGCGGAGGAACTCCAGCTCCCTCCGAGCCAGAATTTCGGGTCTTTGATTTAAAAGATGACAACTTGGATATGGCAGTGCAAGAAAGCTACGAAGAGTACAAAGGAATGAATGAGGAAGTTGGCAAGAAAAGCGTGCAATCGAGTCGTGAAATCGATCGAATGAACAACAATTCTAGCTTATCCGGTATTTCTCCTGGACAAGAGCGCCTGCAAAAAACCGATAAGAAGGGGCGCGTGAAAAACTTATCTCCTCAGGTTCGCAACTTCCAAGGGCGAGCGTTTTACAACAATAATAACCAGTGGGTAGATTCCAATATTACTCAGAAGGAATTGAAGAATATTCAACGGGTTCAGTTTAATACGGATGAGTATTTTGCTTTACTCAATAATGAAAAGGGAATTAACAAATTCCTTTCGATGGGTAATAATGTACAGTTTGTTTTCAATAATCAAGCGTACGAAATTTACGAGTAGCACTCCGCGACATACCTGATGATTAGCACTAGACTTAAGGTGTGCTTATTTTCAATGATCGTGCAAAGATTCTTCTTTTTCCTGGATGAAAAAGAAGCAAAAAAGCAAGTCGTCGGGAACCAGGCTGACAAGAAATTACGCTGGATTGCGAACCATTAAAGCTAAAATGCTGAAACTCGCAGAAAGCAATACTGGACAGTCCATTAAGATATTAATAAAAGGCTTTCTGCTCAAACAGACAGCATTTCTTTACGCTTAATGGCTCTCAATCCTAGCTATTTCTTGTATGCCGCCGTTAAGTAAGTACTTTCCGATAGATAATTTTAAATAAACAGCAATAAGCTGAAGGGGATTTCTATGCTTCCGATGTTGGATTAATAGGAGCTCTATGTTTTCAAAAGAATATCAAAAAATAAATACCAGAATCAACAAATAATAAACCATAAAAGCAGAACCATGAAACGATTCCCAAAAATTAGATTTAATGCTTTAGCGATGCTGGCACTGTTTATTCTTGCTTGCCCGGCGCTTTCGGCAGAAGAGATGCTAGATTCAAAGATTGACAATGTAACCGTTTTCTTGACGGGCGCACAAGTTTCTCGAACGGCCGATGTATCACTTTCGCCAGGAAACAATACGATCGTATTTGGTGGCATTTCGGCAAGCATTCAACCTGCAAGTTTACAGATGTCGACCATTGGCGATTTCAAAATAATCGATGTAAAGTACAATTTGGCTTACCCAGAACCAGTGGCACTAAACAAGCCTTTGGAATTGCCCGAGCATTTGCGAACGGAGCTCAGCGATTTAGAATTGCAATTATTGGAGTTGAATTTCAAGATAGAAGATTTGCAAAATTCCATTACGGTGTTAACTCGCGAAAAGCAATTGATCGATCAAAATGCCCTAATGACTGGCAAGAGTGCACGCGCTGATACCATGCCGGTTCTACGAGAAGCAATTTCCTTTTACCACGAAAAAATGATGTCCATCAACAAACAATTGCTGGAAGCAAAAAAGGCCATGCTCTTTTTGAACAAAGACAAAACGGAATTAACCAGTCGCTGCAACACCATTCAGCAATGGCATCAGAAAAACAACCCACAACCAGTGAATGCCAATGCGCCCATTCACCAAGTGGTGGCCACGGTTTATTCCGAACGTGCCATGGCTGGTCGCGTAGAATTCAATTACATGGTGAGCGGAGCAGGTTGGAGTCCCTCCTATGACATTCGGGCGGAGAAAATCAACCAACCGATAGAGCTGTCTTATAAGGGTGAAGTGTACCAACAAACGGGAGTGGATTGGGATGAGGTGAAATTGACGGTTTGCACGGGAAATCCGAACCGCAACAACGACCGCCCCGTACTAACTCCTTGGTATGTTGATTTTTGTGCGCCGCCGCCAGTGGCCTACCGTAGAGACGGCTTGGCAAAGGAAAAAGTGCTCAGCGGGGCCGGCAGCAACATGAAGACCGAAATTTCTCAAGAGCAATCTGACGAGTCTTATGCTTTCTTTAATGGACCACAAGGCAACACGGGACCACAAGGCAACAGTGGATCTAACGGATCTACAGGTCCTCAAGGAGACATGGGGCCGGCGGGGTCCGACGGCAACTTTATTCCCATACAGCAATCGGTGCAGCAGCTGAGCGTGAGCTACGAGGTAGACATTTGCCACAGCATTCCTTCGGATGGAAAGGGGCATACGGTTCGCTTGCAGGATGAGGAGATTGATGCGGAGTACGAGTATCATTCGGTTCCGAAGTTGGACCGTACGGCCTTCTTGTTGGCAAAGGTGCCAAACTGGAATGAATTGAACTTGCTACCAGGAACGGCCAATCTGTTTTTCGAAGGCACTTACGTGGGTCAGTCACAGATCAACTCCGCCACTACAGCCGATACCTTGCTGTTGTCATTGGGTCGAGATGACGCCATTTCATTGCGTTGGGAAAAGCAAAACTGCGAGAGCGAAGAGAGCTTCTTCTCGAAAACGATCACCCGAAAGAACACCTTCGAGATTGTGATGCGCAACAATAAGAGCGAAGCCATTGTGCTGGATCTTTTGGATCAGTTGCCACTTACTCGCAACAAAGACATCGAGATTCGATTGGTAGAGGACGCAGGCGCAGAATACATAAAAGAGTACGGAAAGTTGAGCTGGAAAGTGCCCTTAGCGGCGGGCGAGACGAAGAAGTTGCGCTTTACATATTCAGTAAAATCTCCTCGAGAAAAAGTGATTGCGGGCATTTAGTCAGCCTCTTTCACTCATTAGTGATGTTTTTGGGTACCGCCTGGGTGTAGAGCTTGGGCGGTTTTTTTTGGTATGGAGCTCAAGTTTTGGCAGTGTTTTACGCCGTAAATAGCTTTTCCTTTAGCTAATTTTCAGTCTCTTCCTAGTGTCCTAGAGCCTAAAAATTCAATCTTTCGTGCAAGGATCTTCTTTTTCCTTGATGAAAAAGGAAGCAAAAAAGCAAGTCATCGGGAACCAGGCTGACAAGAAATTACGCCCAATTGAAATCAATTCATGTTTTTTGCTAAAATGCTGAAACGCACAGAAAGCGTTGAATCATAATCCATTAC
>Ga0209828_1003845_pt1 | contig 11168 bp, 7 predicted proteins | sample MaitaG_FD_187429 | JGI IMG/M metagenome (GOLD analysis project Ga0209828, IMG submission 187429) | Marine algal microbial communities from Maine, USA - Maine_Asex2 metaG (SPAdes) (version 2) | ecosystem: Host-associated > Algae > Red algae > Unclassified | place: Maine, USA | collected 2015-01-05
ATCAAAATTAGGATCATTACCCGGTTGTACATTACCATCTACATCAAAACTTTGATAAAAGTAATTTGTTGTTTTAAAGTCATTATAGGAATAACCTGCTAAAAGCTCAATATTACTATCTATACTTTCTATATCCTTACTATAATTTAAGGTTGTTTCTAAAAACGTATTTTGAACTTCTGATGATGGATCAAACGTGGTGTCAGAACCATTACTAATATTAGCAGGAAAAGCATTTGCTGGTGTAAAATAACTCCACTTCCTCCTATTTATATCAAAACCTGTATTTATTTTAATACTTAGATCTGGAAAGAAATGAACTTTATAATCTAATTGAATATTACTAATACTCCTTAAACTTCTTTCACGACTATCTGTTTGGAATAGTGATGCTACTGGGTTAAAATGCCCACCCAAAACACTAGGATTAGAAGCAAAATTTTGATATTGCCAATATCCTCCAAAAGGAGAATTTGGATTTCTTACGGGTTGCGTCGGGTCAAAAGAAATAGCATTAAATATTGCAGATTCTGGCGCGATTTTTTCATCTTGCTGAATACCTTTTATGTTTATATTTATTTTAAGATGATTATCAAAAAATTTAGGATTTAAATTTAATGTTGCTGTTGTTCTCGTAAAATTACCAGTTCTTAAGGTCCCGTCTTGGCTTAAACGACCTACAGATAATCTATAAGGAATATTCTTTAAACCACCTGATATACTCAAAGACATATCTGTAGTTAATGCATCTTTATAAATTTCATCTTGCCAGTCTGTATTTGCACTTCCTAAATTAAAATTAGAAATTGGGTTTCCAGAAACATCAGCAGCTTTCTGTGCAGCTTCTCTAAATTGACCACCATTTAAAACAGATTGCTTATACATAACTTGTGATAGCGAAGAGCTTGTGGACAACGTAACATTAAACTTACCGCTTCTTCCACTTTTAGTTGTAATCAAAATTACCCCATTAGAACCTCTTGAACCATAAATTGCAGCTGCTGCTGCATCTTTTAAAACAACAAATGATTCAATATCATCTGGGTTTAATGCGCTTAGAACACCAGGTCCATCAGTTAAACCTATTGGAGCTCCATCAATTACAAATAATGGCCTATTACGGTTACCTCCTAAGGAAGCACCTCCCCTAATTAAAAATGAACTTCCAGACCCAGGCCTACCACCTACAGGGGTAATTTGCACACCTGGCACTTTATTAGCAATTAGCTGTTCTGCATTTGTAACAAAACCTTGTTGAAAATCTTTTGAATTAATTTTAGTTACCGAACCTGTTAAGTCTTTTTGTCTACTGGCTCCATAACCAATCAAAACAATCTCATCTAAACCTTCTAAACTTTCTTTTAACTCGATATTAATTAATGATGAAGTAACTTTTACTTCTCTAGTCTCATAACCTAAAAATGAAAAAACTAAGACATCGTTCACTTTAGCATTTATATAATATTTCCCATCAAAATCTGAATTTGTTCCTTTAGATGTGCCTTTAATAATAATGTTTACTCCTGGAATGGGTTGTTGTGATTCCGAACTAAGTATCACTCCATTTATATTCAATTCTTGTAAATCCTGCCCAAAGAAGAGCGTAGGAATAGAAATGGCAGTAAATAGAATCAAGAGATTAAAACATGACAGATTTAACAAGCCATATTGGTGCTTTTTTTTCATACTCAATAATTTAGTTTAGTTTATATAATAGTATAAGTCTAATTTACCATACTTAGGTGCTTTAAGACTTTGGTTGTGCTAAGTTCCTAGTTTAATGAGTAAATAGAGGGTGAAAGAATCATTTATTTAGGGGGGAACTATTCGTTTATATCAATAATTACCAATATTTAGCTATAAAATCGCTATTTTGATAAATAATAAGAGGGATTTTTTTCCAAAATGTTTTTTGAAAAGTTTGCTAAAATATTTTCTATCTGCATAGCCTACATGGTAGCAAGCATCAGAAACTGAAAAATTTTGTTCTTCTATAAGTTTTTTAGCTATTTTCATTTTAAAATCCCTAACAAATTCTACGTAAGACATGTTTGCTAAACTTTTAATTTTTTTATAAAGTACGGAATGACTCATGCCCAATTCTCCGCATACAAAATTAACATGCTTAAGATTAGAAGAGTTCAAATTATCTTCCAAAATCTTCATCAATTTGGTCATAAATTCCTCATCAGATTTGTTCAAATTTAACTCGCTCAATGGAATTAAATCCTTTTTCCAAAATTTATCATGTAGCAATTTCCTGTTTCTAAGCACATTTTTAATTCTACTTTTAAGTAACAATTCATTAAAAGGTTTTGTTATATAATCATCTGCTCCAATCTCAAAACCTTCAATTTTATGAGAAAATGCAGCTCTTGCAGTTAATAATATTATAGGAATATGGCTTGTTCTTACATTAGATTTTAATTCTCTGGATAGCGTGATTCCATCCATTACAGGCATCATAACATCGCTAATAATTAAGTCTGGTGGGGTCTTGAATACTATATGCAAAGCCTCTTCACCATTTGAAGCAATTAAAACCTGAAAATCATCTTTTAAAAATTCTGAAATATAAACCTGTATTTCAATATTATCTTCAACAATTAGTATGGTATTATCTTTATAAGTATCCCGATCATCAAAAGTAATATGCTCAGTTTTTTGCAGTTCGTAAGAATCTTTGATGAATCTATCCATGGAATATTCACTACTTACAGATTTTTCTACAATTTGATTTGCAGAAAAGTGTTCGTTCCCTTTTTTCAATATTATAGTAAACTCCGTTCCTTTTCCCTTTTCGCTATTAACAATAATTTCTCCATTATGGAGCTCAATAATTTCTTTTGAAATGGATAGTCCAAGACCAAAACCTACTTGGCTTTTATTATCATCATCTTTAGTTTGATGAAATCTATTAAATATTTTTGTCAACTGATTTTTAGCTATCCCAATTCCTTTATCTCTAATTGTTAATTCAATAACATGTTCTTTATCTATTATAAAAAACTCTACAACCTCAGAAGATTTAGTGTATTTAAAAGCATTTGACAACAAATTATAAAGTACCTTTTCGAATTGAATTTTATCAAACCAAACATTAATTTCCTTAGCTTCAGATTTAAAAACGAAGTCAATTTCTTTTTGAATAGCCAATTCTCTAAATGACAAATAAACTTCTTCACAAAACTCCACAATATCTTCATGGGCTACATGAAGTTTTATTTTACCAAATTCAAATTTTCTGTAATCCAGCAGTTCATTAATCAAATTAACCAACTTAATCCCATTTTTTCTAATAGTTTCAATGGGGTTTAACGTAGTTTCTTCAATATTTTTTCCTTTAACTAGTCGGTTTATGGAACCTAAAATTAAAGTTACCGGCGTTCGGATATCGTGAGAAATATTTGTGAAAAATTCCTGTTTTAAATTATTTAACTCAATATCTTTTTCATGAGTAAGTTTTTCTAATTTTAAATTAGTTTTCAAGCCTTCCCAAGCAATGGTATATTTTCGGAATAAATAGAAGATAAATAAAATGAATAGTAAATAGAAAATCATCGCCCACCACTCCAACCAAAATGGCTTTTCAATAGTTAAATTTACAGCCGTATATTTTTCGCCCCATTGGCCTCCCGCCTCTTTACTTTTTACTTTAAATTCATAATTTCCGTGCGGTAAATTAGTGTAGGTTATTGTTCTATCAAAACCAATATTTCTCCAGCTCTTATCAAAACCTTCCATCATAATGGCATATTCACATTTTTCGGAAAACGGAAATTCCAAGGCTACAAATTCAAAAGTTATAACATTAAGGTTGTATTTAAGTGTAATGCTATCTGTATTTACTATATTTTTTGTTAAGATATCTTGGTCTCCAACGTGCAGTTCTTTATTGAATAATTTAAAACTGGTTATGGCAACTTCGGGCTGCGTGTTTTTTTTAGATATGCTTTTAGGATCTAAACGAAGAACGCCGCTTGTTGTTCCAAAATATAGTATGCCACGTTCGTCTTTAAAAGCTGAATTTAAATGGTACTCATTATCCAAAAAAGGAAAATTTAAAAACTCTTGCAAACTATAATCATATTTAAAAACCCCCTCTTTTGTACTAAACCAAATGTCTCCATCATTATCTTCAACTATACCTGTTACGGTTTGATAACGCATTACTTCCTCATTTTCAAACCTATTTATAGTACCACTTTCAATATTTAGTAGATTAACTCCTCCATCAGAAGTGCCTACCCACAAATTGTCTCTCGAATCCCTTAAAAGGCTCAAAATATTGTTACTACCTATGGAATTTGTATCGCCTTCATTATATTTATAATGAACAAGTTGTTTGGTTTCAGTATTAAAATGCTCAAGACCTCCACCAAATGTTGCGAGCCATAACCACTCATTATCCTCAACCATGTAGACAACTATATTATCACTTCCTGTAAAATTAGGATTTGTTTTATTTTCTCTGAAACTTTCAAATTTTCGAGTTCTTGTATTAAAATAATTGAGTCCGCCACCCCAAGAAGCAACCCATAAATTATCATATTTGTCAGTAATTATAGAACGTACATCATTAAAACTAATTGAATTATCATCATCTGAGTTATGCATGTATTTTGTGTAGCTCTTATTTTTTAAATCGAAGTTAATGAGACCATTTCCAAAAGTTCCCAACCAAAAACTACCGTTTTTACTTTCAGTGATACATTGAATATATTTTCCTCCAACTGATTCTGAATTTAATAGTAAAACCTCATCTGAATTTAAATTCAAAACAGTTAATCCATTTCCATCCAATCCGAAAAATAAATTATTTTCATTTTTATAAATAGATAATACTGGAGCTAAATTTTCGCCGTTTATATCACTAAAGAAAAACTCAAAATCACTCTGTTTTTCAAGTATATTTATGCCATTCCAAGCTGTTCCAATCCAAATATTCGAAGCATCATCTTCCATAATCTCATAAATGGCATTACCAGATAAAGAGGATTCTACTTGCTGTTTATAGTTATATTTATTTGATTTAGTCCATGAGTTGTCTTTAATATTAATCTTGATTAATCCATCACCATCTGTACCAACCCATATATTATTTTGAGAATCCTTAAATAATTTTCTAATTATCTTAACCTCTTCAGAAAAAAAGGAAGATGTATCAAAAAAGCTAGTAAATGTTTCCGATTTCTTATTATATAAAAGTAAGCCACTACCATTAGTTCCTACTAATATAGATTCCTTATTTAATGGCAAAATAGTATGTATGAAATTTGTAAATATGGTAGAACCGGAATCTATCCTTTTAAGTTTATTCGTTTTAATATTTAACATATTTAAACCACCACCAAAGGTTCCTACCCAAAGATTACCATCTTCATCTTCAATAATGCTTGATACGTTATTATTTTTTATAGAATGAGAATCCTCAAATTTATCAGCAAAAATTTTAAAATCTTTTTTATGTTCATCAAAAAGTAGTAACCCATTATCAGATCCTATCCATAAATTCCCTTGCTATCTTCAAACAGAACATTAAGCTGATTAAATGATATAGTATTACCACCATTTACTGATTTACTATACACTAAAAAATCATCTAAAACGGAGTCATATAAATTCAAACCACCGCCCAAAGTAGCAATCCACATTCTGTTTTTTGAATCGATAAGAATATCACTAATATTGTTAGAACTGATAGCGCTATTTTTACGATCGTAAATTTTGAGTTCCTTACCATCATAGCGGTTCAATCCATTTTCAGACCCCATCCAAATAAAACCATCTTTTGATTTTACTATACTTGTTATTCTATTACTGGATAACCCATTAGATTTGTTAATTTTATTAAATAATGCAGCTGTTTGGGCGCCAGAATGCAACGTGCATATATAAGCACATAAAATTAAAATAAATCTAAACATTCTTATATGATATAGAGCGGTTTTGATATTTGAGAGCATATTTTAGCAATTTATAAGCTTTTGGTTTAGAAAGGATCTTATTTTTGATTATAAATTTAAGGTTTAAATATTAAAAGTATTTTTGAGTGGATAATTTATATTTAAAATCCAAACCTCCAAAAGCAACTGCTGGATTGCTGTACCGACCTTTATTTGCATTATATAGATTTGACAAATCTTTAGCGCGCTACCAAACTTTGAATAATTCTAGTTTTAAACTTCAGCTTGCCAGTTGCTAAATTTCAAATTTTGAAATCCAAGAGTATCATTATTTAAAAAATTATCATTGGGATTTTAAAGTAATTCGTATTATTTTTTACAAAGTCTAAATGTTTAGGGTTTGTCATTTTTTTATTCAAAAAGCTATGCTGAATAACATGAATACGCTTTGCTATATTTATTTGAGAAAACAATGTTTGAACGGATTTTACAAGTGCTACCGTAAAATCAGTCTGAACTACTTTTGCAATCCAAATAGCTTCATTTATATCGAGCTTTTGTTTTACTATTTTTTGAACCTTCTTGATTGCGGTATCAAAATTCTCGTGTGCAACTGTCCAATTATTTCCAAAAGAAAGCTCCACTAAATTATTTGGTAACACATACAATACCTTTTGAACGGCATAAGTACCTGCAACAATATGGTAATTGATTTTTGAAAAATTAAAATCTGAAAGTGACGTAGCAAAACCAACAATAATATGAAGATTATCTACATTGGTTTTACAATCGAAATGTAACAATTGTAGATTATTTTTTATATCAAATGTTTCAGTCTTTAAAATTTTTTTTTGGTTACTATAATTCGTAAGCGTTATGAAAAAAACGATTATTATCATATAAATAAATACGTTCGACTTTATCATTTTATTCTAATTTAAAAACATTTTATTCCGGAACTTTATAAATACCATAAAAAAGCTAATTAAATACTTTTATTTGAATGGCACGAATAAACAATTCATTTTATAAGGGAGTATAAATTCGTTTAATTCAACATTATTTAAATAATCATCACGTATTTCTAACATTGTGGCTAGAAGAACTTATTTATTACATAATCCCAAATTTCTCATAAGCTTCAACTGTGCTCATTCCATTTTCTAATGCATTCTTAACGAGTTGCTCACCTCTAGCTTTTTCTATGGCGCCCTCAAAAGCCTTTTTTTCAATATGCTTTGGGATGACTAAAACACCATCGCGATCGCCATAAATAATATCTCCTGGGTTAATTCTAACGTTATTAATTTCAATAGGCACATTGTAATCTAATACTTTTCCTCTGGGACCTTGATCCTGCGCAAACGTTCCTATTGAAAAAGTGGGGAACTTTAGTTTTTCAACTTCATTAGTATCTCTTGAATAACCATTTAAAACGGCACCAGCTGCTTTTAATTTTAAAGCCCTTGTACTCATTAGACCTCCCCATAATGCGTAATTAAAAGATGATCCTGTGCATATATAAACTTCATTTTTCTTGAGGCTATCCAATGCTTCAAACATTAACCCGAAAGGTTTTTCCATAAGCGGGTTGTTACTCTCTTTTGTGGATTCTAAAAATACATCTGCCTCTAATACTGGCATTGCTCTTCCTATTAAAACCATGTTTTTTGTAACTGGTTTAATATTGGGAGTTAAAAATTGATGTTGATATCCTAACTGATCTAAAACATCGCCTACTAAGGCTGGAAAAAGTTCATTTTTTGCTATTTCGAATAACGCGTCGTCTGTGTTCCACATAATTTTTAATTTATACTTACTTTAATGGGGTTACTTTTTAATTGAGATGTTTTTGAAAGGTGTGTATTCCAAGCTTCAGCAGAATTAAAACTTCCTGCTTTTTGCCAACCGAAACCAGACCAATAATTTACACTCTGCGCTTCAATTTTTGAATGAATCCAAATATTATTCAAACTTTCATTATTTTTAATTTCAGTTTCTAAAACTGTCTTTATAAAGTTTTCAGACTGAATTAAAACACCTGTACCTAAATAAGAATCGCCGTAGGGTTCCCAATATGAAATCCAACCTTCACTTTTATTTAATGCTACTTCTCCTTCTCCATTATGAAATGCTAACCCAATGGCTAAAGTATTCAAGCGTTTTTCTGAAGTATAACTAACGTTACAATGATAAAAATTGCTCCCTAAATCGATACTGATTTTTTTGGTTTCAAATACCTCAATACTATCAATTAAAACAGGTGCATATTCAAGTTCAAAAACACTTCGTATCGGGCCATTTGCTAGTACTTTTGATGAGATGAAGTTTTTACTTAAAATCGCCTTTCCTTCATGCAACAATGCCACTCCACCATTACCTCTTGTTGTACCAACATGATAACCATCGTATCCTTCTCCATAATCCTTGTGGTATGACTTGCCATGTTTAGCATTTCTATACCATTTATTAATAATTGGATAATCTACCCGTTTAGTCCAACAATCTATACCACTAGATATTAAGCCGCCTGTATCTTCATTTTCAAACAGTCTTTGGCATTCGGGCCCGTAAGTTCTAAACGCTACTTTATCATTTTCCCATGCAAAATCATCCATTCGCTCTGGCACAAGCCTACAAAAAGTACGTAAAGCGGACTTACTATAATCTACGGCAGTAGAATTCTTATTAAAACTAATTTTAAATTCTTTTGTTTCATTAGGCTCAAAATTGGTTTGAAAAATGAAATAATCAAATTTAGAGTCTTGATTATCATCTATAAATTGAATTGGAATAACATTTCCGTTATTATCTTTAATGATTAAATTTGATAATGCTTCATGACCCGAAATAATATTGATTTCATCCAGTTTAATTTCAATAGTTTCAGATGCTCTAGCTAATGGCAATGAATTGCTCATGGAAATAGTATAATCATTCTTACTCTTACCACAAGATGCTAAAAGAAAAACACAAATACACAACAAATAATTATGGAATTTCCTGTTCATGATTAACGTTAATTATAAAAATCAAAATAAATCAATTTTATTTCATATTACTAAAGGTATATTATCCATTTTTTTACGAATATTTGCATAATAGGCTTAAATATCTTAATTTTTGCTAAAATTCGTTTATATGAGAAAGCCAAAATACCTTTCATCAGATGTACCGTCTAACTATGCCATTTCAGTTAAATATCATGAAATTAAGCACTTTCCTAATCCGCTTCATTATCATAAAGAGTTAGAATTGGCTTATATTGTAGAAGGCTATGGTACACGATATGTAGGTAGTAGTATTAAATCATTTGCAAAAGGAGATTTGGTTTTAATAGGTCAAGAACTTAATCATGTTTGGATGAGTCATGATGATTTTTATAAGTCAAACAACAACTTAATTACAAAAGCTATAGTTATAAAGTTCTATCCTGATTTTGCTGGAAAAGATTTTATAGCAATTCCCGAAGCGTATCTGATAAAAAAAGTATTGGATGAGGCTTCAGGTGGTTTACGAATAAAAGGAGAGGCTAGTAAAGCTATAAGAAAAGTAATGAAGAATATGTTTCAACAAAACTCTTTAGAACAAATTGTTTCTCTAATTCAAATTCTAAACTTTATATCTAAAGGAGATAAAGTATCTGTTTTATCAAATTTTGATTACCACAAATCAACCAACCCAAAGGATAAAAATAGAATGAATAAAATCATTCAATACACCATGCTCAACTTCAAAACAAAAATTGCACTCTCCGAGATTGCTAATATTGCCAATTTATCTAAAAGCGCTTTTTGCCGTTACTTTAAAAATACGGTTAAGAAAAGTTACAATGATTTCTTATATGATTTAAGAGTTGAGTTTGCTTGTAAGTTACTAATGGAAAGTGACAATGGTATTACACAAATATGCTACGAATCTGGTTTTAATAATCCATCTGCATTTTCTCAAATATTTAAAAGAATTAAAGGGGTATCTCCAAATCAATATCGAAAAGCTAATAAAATTAAAAATCGCACTTAAAATTTAAGCATGAAAAGGTCTATCATTTCTTAATTTTTAAAATCAGGCAATTTTGATATATTTTAAGTTTTAGGCTTAAATTTATAATCTTCTACACCCCCTTTTTAAACATTTTCATTTTTCAATAAAACTTTTAAAATTATTTAAATATTATCTATTGATATAGGTATAAAAAAATTATTGCAAATATTTATATATTACTCGTTAAAATAAATATATTTTACTCAGGATTCTACTCCTAAGTTTGTCATAACAATTTTTCAAAGCTTTTACAAAATAACTTTAATATAGTAACTATTCCTTTATTTTATTTAAATAAAAAGTTTGGAAAATAGGTTTATTATTATCTAAAACCAACTAAATTATGAGAAAAATAATCTTTAAAGTTTTCCTAAACACCACATTAGGAAAACGGGGTTTAATGACCATCTTTTCTTTGCTTATGCTAAACACAGTACATGCTCTTAAAGAGAATTTTATTAAAACCGATGAAATCAAAATCAATTATAATAGTGATGAAAGAAGAACACCTAATATTAGGGATGTACAAAAAACAGTTTCTGGAGTTATTACCGACGAATCAGGAATACCTTTAGCTGGAGTTACTATAATAGTAAAAAACACAAAAAATGGAACGACCACAGACTTTGATGGTAATTATACAATTAACGCAGATAGTAATAATATTTTAGTTTTTAGCAGTATTGGCTTTATAACCAAAGAAGTTTCTATCGGTAATCAAAGCCAAATCAATATTCAGCTATCAGAGGATATTGCACAACTAGATGCTATTGTAGTTGTAGGCTACGGTACTCAAAAAAGATCTGATGTTACAGGTTCCGTAGCTAGTGCAAATGTAGAAGCTTTTGCAGACCAGCCAAATACAAATATATTACAATCATTACAAGGGTCTGTTGCTGGTTTAAATATTGGTGCAGCAAATTCTATAGGAGATTCGCCATCTATAGAAGTAAGAGGACGAAATACCTTTGCTAAAGATAGTAATGGGGATCTCCAAGGAAGTAATCCCCTAATAGTTCTAGATGGCGTTATTTATAGAGGGAGTTTAGCAGATATAAACCCAGCAGATATTGGTACTATTGATGTACTTAAAGATTCAAGCTCACAAGCTATTTATGGTTCACAAGCAGCAAATGGTGTTATTTTAGTAACCACAAAAAAAGGAAAGAGAGGAAAAAAACCTTCGATAAATTTCTCAACATACTATTCCTTTGACAG
>Ga0209828_1003847_pt1 | contig 11166 bp, 9 predicted proteins | sample MaitaG_FD_187429 | JGI IMG/M metagenome (GOLD analysis project Ga0209828, IMG submission 187429) | Marine algal microbial communities from Maine, USA - Maine_Asex2 metaG (SPAdes) (version 2) | ecosystem: Host-associated > Algae > Red algae > Unclassified | place: Maine, USA | collected 2015-01-05
GAGGCACCGCTTCATATCTCGATCGATCATGGGCCCAGTCTGGCTCTGGACCCGGCTGACCACTACCCCCGGCGCGCGCTGCTTGTCGCTACCCCTGCTGACCACTACCCCTGCTGGCTACTACCCCTGCCGGGCGTGCGCTGCTTGTCGCTACCCCTGGACAGAGTTGCCGGTTGCAGGATCGAAGAAGTGCATCGCGGTCACGTCGATCGCAGCTTCGACGACCTGGCCGACCTTGACCTCGGAACGTGGGTTGAAACGACCAAGGAACCCGGTGCCGAGATCGTTTTCGTCTTCGGTGAGGCCCTCGAGGTCAGGGTCGCCGGACTCGACTCGGGCTACGCCGATATCGAGGTGCGCAACGATTTCGGAGCCCAGCGCTTCGACGAGCACGACCTCGCCGCGGAGACGGCCGTCGTGTTCAGGGCGAGACGCAAGGTCATAGACGTCATCAGGGCGGATGCCACAGACGAGGTTTTGGCCGTCGAAGTTGCGCAACCCGGGATGCTCATCGAGGTATGACAATGAAATGTCAAGGGTCTGTTCACCAACACCGAGGTGCAGCGACTCGTCGCCAATCTTCAGCGAAGCTTCGAACAGGTTCATGGCAGGCGATCCAATGAAACCAGCGACGAACAAGTTGGCCGGGTGGTTGTAGAGAACCGATGGCTTGTCGGCCTGTTGCAAGATGCCGTCCTTGAGCACGACAACGCGATCGCCCATAGTCATTGCCTCGACCTGGTCGTGGGTGACATAAATGGTCGTGGCACCGATTTCTTGTTGAATCCTGGCGATCTCTGATCGCATATAGACGCGCAGCTTGGCATCGAGGTTCGACAGCGGCTCGTCCATTAGAAACACGGCTGGTTCGCGGACGATGGCACGACCCATGGCGACACGCTGTCGCTGGCCACCCGAAAGCGCGCCCGGCTTGCGGTCGAGGTAGTCGCCTAGTTGCAGCACGTCGGCCACGCGCTCGACGCGTTTGGCGGCCTCGGCCTTGTCGATCTTTGCGATCTTGAGTGGATACGCGATGTTCTTGCGCACCGTCATGTGGGGGTACAGCGCGTAGTTCTGGAAGACCATCGCAATGTCGCGCTCGCGCGGATGCACGTCGGTCATGTTGCGATCGCCGATCATGAGCGTGCCCCCCGATATGTCTTCGAGGCCAGCCACCATCCGCAAGGCGGTAGATTTGCCGCAGCCCGACGGGCCTACAAACACGACGAACTCGCCGTCTTCGATCTCGAGACTCATCGAGTCGACTGCCTTGACGCCGCCGGGATAAATCTTGGTCAGATTGTCCAAAGTAACTGTTGCCATTTGTTCGTTCCTTCTATGTCGTGGGCTCTGGTCGATAGTTTTTGTGCGGAGTGGCGACGTCGTGAGCGGCGCCACGCAGTCGGGCTGGCAGGGGAAGAACCCACGGTGCGTCGAATAGCTCGCCGTAGCGAGCGCGGTTCGTGGCGATGACCGTGAAGATCAGCCAGTTGAGTAGCAGCAAGAGCAGGCCGATCGCTCCGACGGGCAGCAAGATGCTGAGCGACCCGTAGCGAGCTCCGAGACTGAGCAACACATAGACCGCGACGGCACCGACACCAACGGTGAACGTGAAGTCAATGGCTCTTGCGCGGTGTTCACGGCCGCCATAGCGAGATCCAGCGAGAAATCGGCCCAACACCAGCGGTCCGAGCACAAGCAATGGGCCGATCAGCAGATGGGGGCGGCCAACGATGGGGATCGCGATCAGTGCCGGCATGAGTGAGGTGAGATGGATCGCGGCGTCGAATGAGCGCTCGGTCGAGGTGCCCGCAAGCACCCGGTTGTCAGGAATGCGCCTCGACTTCATGACGTGACCACATTGGCGTCGCGGCCCAGCTCGATTGCCGAGTCGGCGCTCATGTCGGTCGTGCGCGATACCCAACCGTCGGGCCAGCGGACCTCGATGTCGAACGGTCCGGCGAGGTCGCCCACACCAATGAAGGCACTAGCTGGGCTTCCTGAGAGATAGCCGCGAGCCACGTCGATCGACCGATTCATACGAGTGCCGTCGGCCGCAATCACCGACACCTGCGAGCCAATAGCGTCGATATTGGCGGTGTTGGTCCACTGCAGTGAAACTTCGATGGCGGCGCCGATGTCGCACAGTTGATTCTCGTGAATGCGAGCAGGGTCGTTGACGTTGTTTACGACGATGTCAAGGTCGCCGTCGCGATCGAAGTCGGCCATTGCCATGCCGCGCCCGCCAGCGGTGTCGGCCAGCCCCCACTCGGGAGCTGGGACCATCGTCATTCCCTCGACATTGCGGAAAGCTTGGTTTGCTTCGACGAGAGTGTTGTCGGGCAGATGCGAGAACAAGACGTCCGCGACCATGCCGTTGGCGACGTAGATGTCCTGCCAGCCATCGTTGTCGAGGTCACCAAAGAGGCCGCTCCAGCTCCAACCAGTCGCTTGCACACCCAGCTCGGTGGCCGCGTTCACGTAGCCGTCTGAACCAGCGATCTGCAGCACGTTTTCGGGTTGTTGGATCTCGTCGATCCTGGGAGCCGCGGCCATGTCACGCTCGACCTCGATGTACGCGTCGCGGGTGGCGGCGTCGTTGGCCATTGGCCGCATGTCGGTTGCGAACACTTCGCGGTCACCGTCGTTGTCGAAGTCAGCGACATCGAGGCTCATCGTCGAGTAGGTAGTAGTGGTGAACGGCGCAACCTCGACCCAGCCGGAATCGTCGGCATGCCAGATGCGATCGGGGGTGGCAAGGTCGTTGCCGACGTAGATATCGGAGCTGCCGTCATCGTTGAGATCGGTGAGCACTACCACCAGCGACTGGCCGTCTTCGGCGAGGCGCTCGATCTCATAGCCGTCGTCGAAGAGCCGGTCGGTGTTTGTGTTTTCAAAGACGATCGTGCCGCCCTTGTTGCCGAGGTTTAGGCGACGCAGCGAGGTCAGTTCGACGTTGTACGAGGCGCCTACTGCGTCGAGATCGCCGTCGCCACCAATGTCGCCCCACGCCAATGAATAGGCGAGCATGTCGAAGCCGGGGATTTCGATTCGTTCGAAGTTGGCGACCGAAGAGGTGCCGTCGCCGACGAAGACCACTGGCCGACCGACCCCGGTCGTCAGCACGATGTCGCGATGGGTGTCGCCGTCAATATCGACAACCGAGACTTGCCGAAAACGACCCTGGAGCAAGGCTTCGCGACGAAACTCAAGTCCGCCTTCGTTCCATAGCACTGAGGTTTCGCCGAGCAGGCTTGGCAGCACAATGTCGTCGAGGCCGTCGCGATCGAGGTCGGCAACGGCAACGCCGCTACCGGTGCCGTCAAACATTGTTTCGCTGGTGCCGGGTCCTCGAGTCTCGTGCGCCAGATCGTGGGCCACAAAGGACCCGCTGCATTCGAGGGCATTGCTGAGTTCGGCTGTTTCGACCGAGACGGTGCCGAAGTCCGCGGTGTCGCCGGCGCACGCAGTGGCCAGCACTACGACTACGACGATGGTCGACAGAGCACGACGGACGACCGAACCGCGCCAAGACACCCGCTGGAGGGGTGTGCCTTGGGCTCTTGGCGCAGTTCGGGTCCATCTCATTACTTCGTTGCTTGGTACCTAATCGTCAGCGTGAATGTCAGCGGCCGAGAAGGGCGTCGACCTCTTGGTCAACCTGTGCAAGGCGTTCAGCAGCGGTGGCTTGTCCACGCAGAATTTCTTGCATGGCGGGGCCAGCGATGGCTTCGATCTGGCTTGCACTGTCGGTGATTGCGAACAAGAAGGTTGTGCCGTCATCGACGTGGGTCGTGAAAGCGCTCACGTCGACACCTGCATCGGCCCGAGTCGCAATAGCGGTCTCAGCTGCACTAGGGATCGCGGGGAAGACGACTGCGGCTTCACCCATGACGTCCTGGCAGGCTGGCGAGCCAAGGTACTTGACCCACTGCCATGCTTCTTCTTGGTTTTCGCTTGCGGCGTTGATCGAGTCGGCGAGACCGTTGAACATCGATGCCCGCTGGCCGCTGGGGCCAACTGGAACAGGTGCGAACTCAACGGGGAACGGGTTTTCAGGACCGATGTAGGTACCGATCTTCCACGATCCATCCATCATCATTGCGGCGGAACCATTCTGGAACACGGTCGTGCCACCGAGGGACTCAACGTCTTCGATGGCCACGATGTAGCCGGCGTCGATCCAGTCTGCGTACCACTGGATCGTGGCGGCGAGGTTTGGATCGTCGTAGTTGGCTGAGTCGCCGAACGGGTTGACGTCGAGCATCTGGAAGCCGGTTGAAGCAGCGAGCGATGAGAAGGTCGTCTGGCCAAACGCACCAAAGGCACCTTCAAGACCCAAACCGTGCACGGCGACGTTCTCGGAGTCGAAGCCGTCTTCGTTGCCGCGGACGCCATTCGCGTCGATGGTGAGTTGCTGCACCATGGCGCCGAAGCTGCCGCCGTCGTCGGGATTCCAGTCAAGGTCGCTGAGGTCGTCGACCGAGACACCAGCGTCGCTCAAGAGGTCGGCGTTAGCGACCAGGGCGATGGTGTCAAAGTCTTTGGGGAGTCCGTAGCGGTTGCCTTCGCCGTCAACCCAGAGTTCGGCGAGGCCGGGGAAGTACTGGGTCGTGTCGACGCCGTCGCGCTCGATGAGATCGTTAAGCGGGGTAAGCACGCCAGATGAGACGAACTCGGGATAGCGGGCGAGGTGGTCTGTAAAGACGTCTGGGCCTGACCCTGAAGCGAAACCAGCCGTTACGCCATCCCAGTAGTCGCCCCAGCCGAACTGAGTGATGTTCACATTGATGTTCGGATTCTCGGCCGTGAAGTTCGCGGCGCACTGTTCATAGACGGGCTGTTGGTTGCCGTCCCAAAGCCAGTACTCGATAGTGACTGCTTCGCCATCGGCCATGGCTCCTTCGTCGTCCATGGCGTCCTCGTCCATGGCGCCTTCGTCCATGGCGTCGTCGTCGTCCATGGCGTCTTCGTTGCCATCGCCCGCGTCAGTCGAAGTGTCAACTGCGGAATCGACGGCATCGCCGTCGCTATCGCTGCCACATGCCACAGCGAAGAGCGCTAGGGCAAAAACCAGCGCCAACGCCTTCATGATTGTCTGTTTCATTGTTCCCCTCCAGAGGAGTTTGCTGTTGTTAATCACCGGCACTACTTAATGCCAGAAAAACCGATTGAGTCGACGACTTTGCGGCCGAAGACGAAGAAGATCAAGAGGATGGGTAACGCGGCCAGCAAGGTCGCCGACATGAGCCCGGACCAATCTGGTGAGGTACCCGGCTGTTGCGCCGTGAAGTTGCCAAGCGCAACGGTGAGCGGCTGGCGATCGGGGTCACGGCCAACGGTGAGCGGCCACAGATATTCGTTCCACGCGGTAACGAAGGTAAGGATGCTGATCGTTGCGATCGGAGCGGCACTCATTGGCACGATGATGCCAAAGAATGTTCGGAAGTTGCCCGCGCCGTCGAGCAGAGCGGCCTCTTCGACTTCTTTGCTGATCCCTAAGAAGAACTGCCGCAAAAAGAACACCGCGAACGGTGTCATGAAGAAGAAGGGAGCGATCAACCCTTGGTAGCTGTTAAACCAGTCGAGCTCTCGCATCAGGATCAGGTTGGGGATGAGAATGAAGATCGGTGGGATCATCAGACCGCTCAGGAAGAGAAAGAACAGCTTGTCTCGGCCCTTGAACGTGAGTCGAGCGAATGCGTAAGCAGCCATGGCGCTAAACAAGACCTGACCGATCGTGATCACCGTTGAGACGATGAAGCTGACCTTGAGCGACTGAACGAAGTCGAACGATCCTGAGTTTGAACGCCCGGTCGCTTCGAGAATTTCGGCTTCGGTTGCTTGCCCGAGAACTCGCTCAAAGTTCAGTGTGGTGAAGTCGGCTGGACCGAGGCTTTGGTTGCCGTCAAACAATGCTCCATTCGACGACAATCCGGTGCGCAGCGCCCACCAGAGCGGAAACAGCGTGATGATCAACATGATGATCATCACTACCCAGGCCAACGATCGCCCGATTGAGAAGCTGCGCTTGTTCGCGAGCCGGGTTGAGACCTGCGGAGCCGCTTCGGCTTCGATTTGATCAGCTGTGGTGACAGTCATGCGAGGTCGCTTTCGCCGGCTCGCAGGAGCCGAAGTTGGGCAAAGGTGACAAGCAGCAAGATCGCCACCAACAGGATCGAGATCGCCGCGGCGTACCCCAGATCGTTGAACAACAGAGCGTTCTCATAGATGTAGAGGTAGATCACCCGGCTGGCGTTCACCGGGCCTCCGGGTCGGTTTCCGAAGCCGCCCGTCGCCACCTGGACCGTGTCGAAGACCTGCAGCGAGCCGACGACGGTGATGACCAGAACCAGCGCAAGAATCGGGCGCAGCAATGGCATCGTGATGTTGCGGAACATCTGGCCTTCGGTGGCGCCGTCGAGCGCTCCAGCCTCGTAGAGCCCTTTGGGAATGGTCTGCAACCCAGCAAAGATCAACAAGGCCGTGTAGCCCATGTGGCGCCACGTGTTGATCCCGGCGATCGTTGGGATGACCTTGTCGGTATCGGTAAAGAAACGAACCGGGTCGATACCAAACCAGCCGATGAATTCGTTGACCACGCCGAGGTTGGCGTCGAGCATCCAGACCCAGAGCAGCGCAACGATCACATTAGGAATGAGCCAGGGCACCAGCAATACGCCGCGGACGAAGACCGACTTGGTCAGCCGATCCATCATCACTGCGAGGAGTATCGCGAAGATCGTCTGGCTCACGATGTTGATCATCGTGTAGCGAAAGGTGACCCACAGCGAGTGTTTGACGTTGTTCCAGTCGCTTCCGAACAACCGCTCGTAGTTGTCGAGACCGATCCACTCGCCTTCGTTCGCGATGAGGTTCCAATCGGTGAAACTCAGATAGGCACCGCGCAGTGCGGGGTACAAGATGAAGACACCGAAACCGAACATCGCGGGAAGCAGGAACCAGATGGCGGTCGACCAGCCGCCGCGGAGTTCCTTTTTGCGCTTGACCCTGATGTCGGGCGCGAGCCCATCGGTCCGATCGATACCAATATCTGTCATATCCCCATCCCCCCGGATGCAGCCGCTACGCGACCGGCTCCTGTAACGATTCTGGAATCATGTCGCCGTGGGCGTCAAGCAAGTCGTCGACCAAGTTGTGAATCTGCTCGAGATCGAGTTCAGCAGAGGTGTGCGGGTCGAGCATCGCCGCGTGGTAGACGTGCGACCGATCGCCGGTCTTGAGGGCCTCGACGGTGAGACGCTGCGGCCCAAGATTGGTCTGAATCAAACTAGCGAGTTGCGGCGGAAGCGCACCGACATGCTGGGGCGTTAAACCGTTGGCATCGACCAGGGTCGGAACCTCAACAACGCAGTCGCTAGGCAGGTTGTCGATGAGATTGTTCTCGTTGGGAACGTTGGTGTACACGGTGCGAGGCGTGTCAGTCTCGATGCTGTGAATGATCTGGGGAGCGAACTCGTCGCTCGCCGCAATTTCGAGGTCCTCGTTCGGATCTTCGAGCCGGTCGCGCAGTTCTTCCCACTCGGCGTTCTGGACTTCGCATCGGCGAATGTACTCGCGGAGCGGGATTTGGAACTCGTCGAGAAGGTCGGGCCGATCGCGTTTGATAAACCACGGCACGTATTCGGCGAAGTGCTCGCTCGATTCGGCGACGAAGAAGCCGAGACGTCGCATGACTTCGTAGCGCACTGCGTCGGGAAGACCCCACTCGCCGCGTGCGGGAGCCGAGGCGGGGTCGAGGTTGATCGACTTCAGCAGCGGATACTGGTCGCGCCCATCGTGTTCGAGCTTGAGATAGAACGCCATGTGGTTGATGCCGGCTGCTACGTAGTCGAGTTCTTTGTAGGGCACTTGCAGATCGGCGGCGAGATCTTTTGCGGTCAGTGGCACGCTGTGACAGAGCCCGTAGCCGTTGTGCGCCCCGAGCTCTGAAAGGCCCCACATGTTGATGGCCATCGGGTTGGCGTAGTTCAACAGCACCGCGTCGCCTGCGACGTCGGCAATGTCGGCCGCGACATCGACGAGCACCGGCACCGTGCGCAGACCGCGCATGATGCCGCCGATGCCAAGCGTGTCGGCAATGGTCTGGGTGAGCCCGTACTTCTCGGGGATCTCAAAGTCGAGCACGGTCGAGGGTCGGTAGCCGCCGACCTGGAACATCGTCACGACGTAGTCGGCACCTTCGAGCGCTTGGCGTCGATCGAGGGTCGTGTCGACGGTCATCGACAAGTCCTGACTCTCGGCGATGCGATTCGCGACGATCTCAGAGGTCTGCAAGCGACGTTCATCGATGTCGTGCAACGAGAAGCTCAGGTTGTTCCGCAACTCGGGGTAGGCCGTGAGGTCACCAATGAGATTTCGCGCGAACACGGTGCTTCCGGCGCCAACGAATGCAATACGAGTCACAAACAGGCCCCCCTTCTAGCTGATGTCTCTAAATGTGTAGGTCTCAAAATGTGAGCGCTAACAGTTAGCGCTAACAGTTAAGCTACGAGCACCACAGCGCATTGTCAACTCAAACGGGGACTCAAGAGTTGAAAGCTTCGGACAGATACAGGCCATCAATGGCTGCGAAACGAGTAACCCTTGACCATGTCGCGCAGCGTGTGGGGGTGTCGCGCCAAACGGTCTCGCGGGTGGTCAACGGCAAAGCCGAAGTCAAAGAAGCCACTCGCGCTCGCATCGTGGAAGCAATCGACGAACTGGGCTACCGACCGAACCTTTTCGCGCGGGGTCTTGTCACGCAACGCAGTCAGGCGATCGGGCTGGTTGTTGGCGATATCACCAACCCATATTTCCCCGACGTTGCACGGGGTGTTCAAGATGTTGCCGAGTCCCATGGCTACAACGTCTTCGTCTGCAACTTCGCTGGGCCCGACAGTGACGAACTCGCTGCGCTCGGCGCCTTGGCCGATCAGGGAGCAGACGGGTGCATCTTCTTCAGCACAGGCACCCGCCCAGAGCAGGTTCTGGCATTTGCGGAAACATATTCTCCACTCGTCGGGGTCAACACCGACTATGACCATCCAAGCATCAGCATCGTGCGTTCAGATCTGTATGGCGGCGGTGAGCAAGTCGCTGAACACCTGGTCTCGATCGGCCGTCGCAGACTGGCAATGATCGGCGCCGACAATGCCACCGCGCGCCAGCTGCGAATGCAGGGCTTCAGTGACCGCTTGAGCGACTTGGGCTACGCGCTACGCGACGAAGCCAAGGTGTTCACCGCGCCCACTGTCGATGGCGGCGTTGACGGTGTCAAGGCGCTACTCGAACGGGGGATCGCGTTTGACGGTCTCTTTGCATTTAACGACATGGTCGCCTTAGGGGCGATGCGCACCCTGCTCGCCAACAACATTGCGATACCCGCAGAATGTGCCGTGGTTGGATGCGATGATCTCAGCCTTACTTCGGTGGTATCTCCGACGCTTACGAGTATCCATGTCGATCGCTATCTCATTGGCTGCACCGCGATGAACGTGCTTATCGACCAGATGCAGAACCCACGCGAAGCCCAACCCCCCGAGGTGCTGCCATCGTCGCTGACGATTCGTGAATCGAGCACACCGGCTGGCTGAGCACCAGATGCTCGCAGAGATGCTCGCAGCCTTCCAGCAGTCGAGCGCAGACCGCACCGACGTGGCCGTCATCGACGCCGACAGATCCAATCTTGAGGTGCTGACCGCGGGGAGTTCGGGGGCGCATCGCCGGTGTGGTCGCCCGACGGTGAGTAGATTGCCTATCGCCGCGGCGATGAGCTGCTCGGGCTCATGTGCAGCGACGGATCCGACCAGCGGTTGCTCGTAACCGAGATCGACATCGATGGCGATGCAACCGACTGGGATCCGCCCATCTGCCCCGCCGCCGTCTGCCCCGCCGCCGGATCCTCTGGCCAGCCGCTGCCCTAGACGCTCACGACCTGCATCTTCGGGCATCGCTGGTGCAACTACTCTCGGCGCCGAGATGCGGTTGCGCCTAGCAGTGATTGTGAGCATTGTCGGCATTGTCTGGCTGTTGGTCCGATGTTCGGACTCGCCACAACCCGAGCCGGCTGCTGGCCTCGAAGAACCAGCTGGCCAGTTGCTCGTTAATCAGGGCCCCGACAGTGTGATCGTCGAGCTCGATCTGGCGTCGGGGGCTGCCCGCCAGGTCTCGGCCGCCGGCGAGCTTGCAGCCTCAGCTCGTTGGTCACCCGATGGCCGCCAGATCGCAATGGCCCAGCAGGTCTTTCGCCGCATCCGAGTGGTGATCGTTGACGCCGATGGAACGCCGGTGTCGGCCGTAGATGCGCCGATCGACGTCGACGAAAGTGTCCCGTCGTGGTCCCCCGATTGCCGATCGTTGGCCGTGGGCCGATTCTCAGACCAGAGCGCATCCGCGTGGATCGCATCGCTTGACGGTGGCGCCAGCCAAAGTCTTGGCGCACCCGATCATGTGAGCGGGCTTGATTGGTCGGCGGCGACAGACCGCATTGCCATGTACCGGCTGGCCCAACCCTACGGGAGCCTAGGTGACGAGAGTTCCGAGGCTCCGGTGGCGCTCGATGAGCCCGACCGAGTTGGCATTCTCACGATGGAGGCCGATGGCTCCGACCTACAGGTCATGGCCGGCACCGAGCCGGGTGACGAGTGGCCCCGATGGTCGCCCGATGGGTCGCTGGTGGCGTTCGACCGCGAGGTCAATGGTGTGCGCCAGGTGTTCGTCGTCGATGACCGCGGCAACGTCGAGCAGCTGACCAATGGCGCCGAGGATGCTCGCCTGCCGATCTGGTCACCCGATGGCGAGTGGCTTGCGTATTCCAGCGGCGAGGCCGCAACCGACGACGGTGTTGTCGCACTCATTCGCGCCGACGGCTCCGATGAACGCGTGCTTTCCACGCGGGGAACTCCCACCGACTGGGGTCCCCACGGTGGTTCGTGCCCCCAGATCGGCGCCTTGGGCCGGTCACTGCCTTAGCGGCCCCAGCGCTCAGTCAGCTTGGCTAGTAGCGGCCGTGCGGGCGAGTCGTTCGTTTTCGGCGATGACGGTGGTGATCCAGGCGAGGTCCATGCGGTCATAGGCGTAGGGTTCGAGGTGGCCGGGGTCGGGTTCGAGCCATTCGATGGGTGGTTCTAGGCGGTCGAGGCTGGCGTTGTAGTCGGCGAGGTC
>Ga0209828_1003855_pt1 | contig 11146 bp, 9 predicted proteins | sample MaitaG_FD_187429 | JGI IMG/M metagenome (GOLD analysis project Ga0209828, IMG submission 187429) | Marine algal microbial communities from Maine, USA - Maine_Asex2 metaG (SPAdes) (version 2) | ecosystem: Host-associated > Algae > Red algae > Unclassified | place: Maine, USA | collected 2015-01-05
ATCTGTTATTCTAGAAAAACTTTGGGGCGAAAATGACTATTTCTTAGGTAGAAGTTTGGACGTTTTTATTTCTCGTTTGCGAAAATACCTAAAGGTAGATTCGAGTCTTAAAATTGAAAATATTCATGGTGTCGGATTTCGACTTATTAGTTAAGATGGGATAGATTTTTTAGAGGGAGGGAATTTGATAGGTATTTTTGTAAAAACACCTATCAAATTCCCTCTCTCTAAAGAACCTATTTAAACCCAAAGCTCTTTTTTAGTAAAAGGAATCAAAGCCAATAACAAGGGCTGCAAGTATAAGTCCATTCTAGTCACCTTATTATCGGTTAAACTACCCACAGCACCGCCTCCATGTTTAGAATTATGCAATTTAAAAAAGGCATCATTGACATGGCCTAATTCCTGTCCTGCACGCACGGCATTCGCCACATAAGGCGGTAGTGGAAAAGTACAAGAACGAGCTTCACTCATCGCATCCTTAGTCAAAATTACCATCCAACCAAAGGCATCCATTACATCTTTTCTATCTTGAATTCCCCCTTCAATGCCGACCCAATAATCCGCATGAGGATGTTTTAATTGAGCGTTTTCCGCTCGATTAACTGCCCCTACATACGTATCTTCATCAGACATAGGTTGGTCAGGTACAAAGGAAGGGACTTGTATCCCAATAACTTCAAAGGTTTCTGCTGGAAACATTTGCTTAAAAGCGAGGGTAGTCGCTTTAACTTTTACAGGATTCTTAGAGGCAACTACAATTTTTTTCATGAGTGGTGCTAGGTTCGTTTTTGGGGCTACTACACAAAAATAGAGATTCTATATTGTAGTTGATGTGGGTAAAAGCTATAACAATGCGAATCAAGGGTTGAAAAGTAGGTACTCAATCTATGTAAATTCTCAATAGAAGGATGATGCTGAGAATTTACGATTTTATGTCATAAAAAACTGTAAATCAGTCTAATAATTTAACCCCTGATTCGCATAAATAAAAAAGATTAGACTCAATAAAACCATCTAAGTATTGACAAAAAAATAACTAGTGCATTTAAGTTTTTCAATTGATTCTTTTTTCCATAGGTTTTCAACCCATTGAAAAAAGAAATCATTTGAAAAACGCACTACTTATTTTTTTGTCGTTCCTAACATAAGAAAAGAATTGCCAAAAATAAGCAAATGTAGATATTTCGCATGGCTGTTAGCTGGAGATGTTCCAAATAGACCCACCGAAGGTAACAAACATTTATCTTTACGGCAGCAAATGAAGTAGGAGAAATAGAAAAATACTAGCACTTTGTCGTATTTGCTCATTTACCATTCACTATTTATTATTTTAAAAACATACATGAAAAAATCCTTTTTACTATTTTGTTTATGCTTGTCCATCTCTTTGGTGGCACAAAAAGAACGACCTAAAATAGGTTTAGCATTAAGCGGAGGGGGCGCAAAAGGAATTGCTCATATTGGTGTACTTAGAGTTTTGGAAGATGCAGGCATTCGACCAGATTATATCACGGGTACCAGTATTGGCAGTATCATGGGTGGCTTATATGCGATTGGTTATTCAGTAGAAGATATGGAAAGAATCGCCATAGAATTAGATTGGGCCTATTATTTTAATGATGAATTAAAAAGGACGGATTTGCCGATAGAGGAACGATTTAATTCCGATAGATACCAATTGAAATTAGGAATTGAAGATGGTGCTATCCAACTACCGAAGGGCTTTATACAAGGACAAAAAATATGCTTGTTGTTATCGCAATTGACCTTTCCTGTACATGGGGTATATGATTTTGATAAATTTAAAATTCCTTTTCGTTGCGTAGCTACCGATGCAGAAAATGGCAAACCAGTAGTTCTTAAAAGCGGTTCTTTAGCGAAAGCTATGCGGGCAAGTATGTCACTACCTTCTGTTTTTGAACCCATGGAATTAGATGGAAGGTTATTGATTGATGGCGGCGTTGTTCGGAATCTACCCGTAATAGAAGCAATAGACATGGGAGCAGATATCGTCATAGCAGTGGATATTACCAGTCCTTTGTACGACAAAGAAGGCTTGGCATCTTTGGTACAAGTACTAGAACAAACGAGTAGTTATAAACTAACAGAATCGGTCGCTCTCCAAAAACAATTGGCAGATGTAGTGATTAGCCCAAATATAGATGGCATAGGAACTTTGGATTTTGATAGAGGAGAGGATTTATTGGTGTTAGGGCAGGAAGCAGCCAAAGCTATGTTACCAGAAATTTTAAGCCTTATCAATCATGGAGATAAATTACATACGGAGAATGTAGAAATTCCGAAATCTTGTATGGTTTGTAATGTACAATTGAGTGGAGTAGAGGGCAAGCGAAAAAATGCAATTGCCAATTTAATGCAAATGCGCTCCACCAAAGAATATTCTATAGAAGTAATTGAAAAGCGGATTAAACAATTATTTGGCAGTCAATTTTTTAGAGATGCCTATTATGAATTGACAGAAGGCGAAGAAGGTTATGATTTAAAAATTGATGCCGCTTTAAAAAGTGGCGAATATCTACAGTTAAGTGCCAATTATGATAGTGATTTAAAAGCAGCCTTATTAATGAACGCCACTCTTAGAAATAGAGGCCTCAGCGGGTCTAAAATTTGGGCAGATTTCAAATTATCAGAGAATCCGATGCTGGCAGCATATTATCAAGTATATACTACCTCCCAACCTAATTTCGGCGTGCATATTGGCGGAAAACTAAATCATTATCCAGTAGATTTTTATAATGAGAAAGGAGTTGTGGAAGAAAGTACGAAGCAATTCCACTATGATTTGAGAATGGATTTATTTACTAGTTTTAATAATAGTTCTTTATTAAAAATAGGAATAGGATTGGAGCAGTTTTCTCAACGACAGGCTGTTTTTGAATCAGATTCAGAAGCGGTTCGACAAAGTCAATCGGTTAGTTATTTGAGTTTTCTAAGAGATACCTATGATAGGCAACAGTTCCCTAGAGAAGGTTCTTACCTATCTATTACAAGTAAAGTAGCCATTGCGGGTAGGTTGACTTATCCCACAGATCTTGTAGAAAGAGGAACTTTAAATAGATTCGATAAACACGCTCGCCTACAGTTTTCTAAATTATTCCCTTTAGGCGAACGTCTAGCCATAGAATGGTACAATGATGCTGGTGGCGTACTGTTTAAAAACAAAGAGGAAGCTTATAATCATCTACAATTATTCTATTTAGGCAGAAGCATTCCAGAAGAATATAGCTATGTAGAGTTCGTTGGACTGGATTATATGGAATTACCGGTATCTTCTTATTGGTTCTCAGGTGTCCGTTTGAGAGCAGAGGTAAAAGAAAATATCTATGGTTCTTTACTCTTTAACTATGGACAATATAAAGCCAAAGCCTATGATCGCATAATAGAAGGCTTATTTGAAGCTATCCCCGAACAGGATGGCAATATACTAGGCGCTGGTTTAGAGCTAGGTTTTGTGTCTCCGCTAGGTCCAGGCCGCCTTTCTGCAGAATATAATTTAAAAGAAAGTAGGGTGAATTTTGCCTTACATTTAGGATATTTGTTTTAGGTATAAGGTAGGAGGTATAAAGTATGAGGTATAAAGTGTACCGAGCTTAGTTTCTTACCCAATACTTCATACCCAATACTTCATACCTCATACCTCATACCTCATACCTCATACCTCATACTTTATACCTCATACTTAAAAAAAATGCCATTAATAAAACCCGTTAGAGGCTTTACGCCCAAAATAGGAGCAGATTGCTTCATCGCAGAAAATGCAACCATTGTAGGTGATGTCATACTAGGCGACCAATGTAGTGTCTGGTTTAATGCCGTTATCAGAGGAGACGTGAATAGTATTCGCATGGGCAACAAAGTAAATATTCAAGATGGTGCCGTGATTCATTGCACCTATGAAAAATCTAAAACGATTGTTGGAGATAATGTGTCTATTGGGCACAATGCGCTCGTACATGGTTGCACAATAGGAGACAATGTATTGATTGGCATGGGGTCTATCGTCATGGATGAAGCAATTGTGGAATCGAATGTATTGATTGGGGCAGGAGCGGTAGTTTTAGAAAAAGCACACTTAGAATCTGGTTATATTTATGCGGGCGTGCCTGCGAAGAAAATCAAAAAACTAAGCAAGGAAAATTTCGAGCATTATATTGGTCGAATTGCGGATAATTATGTGTTGTATGCGAGTTGGTTTAAGGAGGAGTAGTTGAGTTGATTACTGATTATTAAACTAGACGAAATTAGACGTGTAATTTCGTCTAGTTTAATAATCAATAATCAACTTTTTACCTAAAATTCAAATCCTTCGTCAAATCTCCATCCTTCAAAAAATCTCTGGTAGCCGAATCAATCACAAAATCACTTTCCAAAAAACTATTCCGAGAGGCAAAGATGCCCAAACCCGTAGACAAATTGGTATAAACGGGCAAGACTTGAGCACTCGTGATTCCTGTATTAGCTTGTCCCACATTAATGTAATTAAATAACTCTTCCCCGCCCGCATCAATACTCAAATCAATAGTGGTTAAGCGTCTTAAGCGAGTTACATCTACGGGAAGCGTACTTGCTAGAAACCGATAAAAATCTAGTCCAGGAAGTTCTACTTTATTTGCCCCATCAATTGCCGCTTGATTTTTAGCTAAAGTCCAAGTAAGCGTTTTTGTTTCCAAAGTATTTAAATCATTCGGATTCCATTCCTCATAATGGATGTGCATTTTAACATCAAAGAATTTAGCCGTTTCATCTGCTGCCCAAATAACCGTTATTTCATTATCGTCCAAAATACGAAAGGCTCTTTTATTTACGCCAGGAATAGGGCGATTTAATCGTAAATCACTAACAATTGGGGTGATAGCAGTTGTTAATATTTCTTCCGTATTTTGTTTTCTGACCGTTAAGCGATAGACTACTTCTTCTCGTAATGGAAGTTCACTAGCATTTATGCTATATAAAATATTAGGAGTCGTTGCAAAAATGCCTTCCGCTCTAGCAAGACCTGTAGTAGAGCCATCAATCCTTTGCAAGCGCACTTTTTTATTACTGCCTTCCTCTCCAATTTCCACAATAATACCCTCAAAATACAATTGGTCGGGTAGTTGTGCCAAATCAAAAGCATTCGTTTTTTCTTCCAAAAAAGCTCGTTCTACCCGAACATAGTGGACCGGTTCTGCTCTAGACAATAGCCCATACACAATTGGAATCTCTTTTGCAGGTGCATTTAGTTCAAACTCGTTTGAACAAGAAAAAAAACTACTGAACACCAATAAAAGAAAGAGTGGATAATGGCGTTTTTTATTTATTATAGACATGGTTGCTTTTTTGCTTGCTGAAAATGAGGAACTAAGAACTTATTTAACTCCTTAAAAGTAACTATTATTATTCGTAATTGTTTCTAATAAACCTACGCTCGAAAATAGTTAAAAGAAGCGACCGTGTAATAAGATCTCGAACTGTCAACTACTTTCGTACAATGGATAAACTTGTCAAAGAATCCTAAACTATTTTGCTTTATAAAATAAGATGTGACAAAAAAATAGAAAAAAGTCAATATAGATAGTGCATTAACGCAATAATATTTACTTTCGCTGCAAGTCTCGCTTGTAGCGCAAATTCGGCAGAAAGATTCCTTTGGAGGTAGCGATTTAGAAAAATGGTTTTGCAAAACCATTTTTCTAAATCGCTACCTCCAAAGGAATCTCCTTAGAAATTACCTAAAATTTACCATTAACGCATGTCCGTACATAAAAAAGACGTAAAAAGAATTACCACGCATGTCCTCAGAGCGATGAAAGAACAAGGGGAAAAAATTGCTATGCTAACCGCTTATGATTATTCCTCTGCTCGAATTTTGGACGAGGCAGGCATCGACGTATTATTGGTAGGCGACTCCGCATCCAATGTAATGGCAGGCCATGAAACAACGCTGCCCATTACGCTGGACCAAATGATATACCATGCACAATCTGTTGTAAGAGGTGTTAAACGGGCTTTAGTAGTAGTAGATTTACCTTTCGGTTCTTATCAAGGAGATTCCAAATTAGCATTGGCTTCTGCTATTCGAATTATGAAAGAATCGGGTGCACATGCCGTAAAATTGGAAGGCGGACAAGAGATAAAAGATTCGATAAAAAGAATCTTATCGGCGGGTGTTCCTGTAATGGGGCATTTGGGTTTAACCCCACAGTCTATTTACAAATTTGGTACATATACCGTTCGAGCAAAGGAAGAAGATGAGGCAGATACTTTAAGAAAAGATATTAAATTATTGGAAAAGTGGGGCTGTTTTGGCGTGGTCCTAGAGAAAATTCCTGCTTCTTTAGCCAAAGAGGTTTCTGAAAGTATTTCCATTCCAACGATTGGTATTGGTGGCGGTCCTCATACCGATGGACAAGTATTGGTAACACATGATTTGTTGGGGATAACCAAAGAATTTAATCCTCGTTTTTTAAGAAGATATGCGGAATTATTTGATGTAATTAAAGACGCAACCGAACAATATATAGCGGATGTTAAGTCAAATGACTTCCCGAATATAAAAGAGAGTTATAAATAGAATGGAGAATAAATAATTGAGAATTACTAGCGTACCAAAGAAAATAATTACCTTTGTTAACATAGATAGTAATAAAATTACAAAATCTTAGGTATGCCAATAGATAGAATATATATAAATAATTTTAAATCAATAAAAAGCTCTGGGGATATAAAGATTGGACCCTTGAATGTATTAATTGGACCGAATGGAGTAGGGAAATCAAATTTTATTTCCTTTTTTAAATTATTGAATAGCATTTCTACTAAAAGATTACCTTCCTATGTAGCTGATAATGATTTTGCAAATAGAATTTTGTACTATGGAAAGAAACAATCAAAAGAACTTTCGGGAGGGATAGTTTTTAAAATTCGAGGTGGTAATACAAATAATAGGTATGATTTTGTACTTAAACCAGATCAAACAGATGGTTTTTATTTTGAAAAAGAGTTAATTGGTTATAACATCTTTAGCCAAAAATATAGTGAAAAATGGGACAAGCGATCTCTTAATTCAACAGGGGAAAAAAATAGTGGTTTAGATAAACATGCCTCTACACGAGTTGAGTATTTAAAGAAGTTTTTTGCCGAATTTCAAGTGTTTCATTTTCATGACACTAGTAGTTCAGCCCCTTTAAAACAAGCTGCAAAATTGCGAGACAATTCTGCTTTAAGAGAAGATGGAAGTAATTTAGCAGCTTTTCTATATAAGATTAGCAAAAAAAATCCATTAAATTTCAAACTTATTGAATATGCTATTCGGTCAATAGCTCCTTTTTTTGATAGGTTTGATTTGCATCCAGATAATTTGAACCCAGACATAATTTTTTTAAAATGGTTAGAAAAAGGCTCAGATGACTACTTTGAAGCTAATAATTTATCGGATGGCTCTATTCGATTTATAGCATTAGTTACCCTTTTGTTGCAACCCAATCCACCAGGAACTATCATTATTGATGAACCAGAACTAGGTCTTCATCCTTCTGCTATTAATAAACTAGCTGCCATTATCAAATCAGCTTCGTTAAAGTCTCAAATTATATTATCCACTCAATCTATAAACTTACTTGACCAATTTTCTCCAGAAGATATTATTGTTGTAGATAGAAAAGAGAATCAATCCACCTTTAGTCGATTAGAAAAAAGTGCCTTAGAAAATTGGATTAAAGAGTATTCTATTGGCGAATTATGGAGTAAAAATGTAATCGGAGGCACACCATGAGTAAAGTTTTAAATATAATCGTAGAAGGACCAACGGAAACAGAATTTGTGACTCAATGCCTAAGACCCTATTTTAATAATAAGGGGTTTTTTAACATACGTCCTATTGGAATTGAAACAAGCCCAGGATTCAAAGGTGGAGATGTTAGATATAGTCGGTATAAAAAGCACATACAGACAATTTTAAGAGGACAAGAAGATTTGTTAGTTACGTCCTTAATTGATTTCTACCGTTTAAGAAATGACTTTCCTAAATTTGATGAAGCTCAGAAAATTCAAAATAATATAGTTCAAAAAGTCGATTTTTTAGAACAGGCTTGTTTTGAGGATATTAATGATCATAGATTTATTCCTTACATTCAATTACATGAATTTGAAGGATTATTATTTACTAAAATTGATGGTTTCAATGACTTTCCAGATTTAGCCCCGAATAGCAGACAAGAATTAGAACAAATTATTCACGATTTTCCAAATCCAGAATTAATAAATGAAGGGGCAACTACTGCACCGTCAAAAAGATTATTGAGGCTAGTACCTGATTATCAAAAACCATTTCATGGTAATTACATTGCTCTGACAAATGGTTTGGACGCAATTTTCGAAAAATGTCCGAGGTTTAATGCTTGGATTGAGACTTTAGTTGAAAGAATGAATGGTTAGATCGGTTCTTTGACAATTTTTGCAAACCGTAGCTCAAGCTTCTAGCTTGAGGGTTATTTTTCGCCAGAATTGCTACTTCTCAAGCAAGATGCTTGAGCTACGGTTTGCAAAAATTGTCAAAGAACCGTTAGATCTTTAGAAACCATAACAAATTATACTTATTGTTTACAGGTCTAGCACAACTCCTCTAGTTCAAAAATACCGCTCGTTCCGCCACTTCCCGAATCTCCACATTAATCGTTTCCTTAAGGGTAGTCGCCAAAGAAATACCATAATAATCCACTCGAATAGGAAAAGATTTATGCGTTCTATCCACCAAAACGGCTACTTCTACCTTCTTTGGCAAAATTTCCAATAGCGGTTTAATGGCATAAAAAATAGTTCTACCCGTATTCGCCACATCATCCACAATAATAATCACCTTATCATGTGCCTGTTCTGGCGGCATTTCCAGTAATATTTCCGAAGAAAGCGGTTTAGCTGGATTCAAGCGAATTCTAGTTACTGTAATAGAAATATCCGTAATATTAATCAATTCTTGCATCAATAATTCTGCGAAAACCATCCCATTATTATTAATACCTGCTAATATAATTTCTTCTGCTCTTAGATTATGTTCTAAAATTTCTATCGCTAATCGTTTAATTTTTTGTTGTATTTGCCGTTGATTTAGTATCTTCATCGCTTAATTTTTAGAGTAGAGAAGTGAGAATAGAGAAGTGAGAACAGAGAAGCGAGACAAACTCGTTCCAGTTTCTATTCTTGCTTCTCTGTTCTCACCTCTCTATTCTCACTTCTCTGTTCTAATAAAAGTACACCAATTCTAAAGATTAATTCTAAATAACCCTAATTTGAGGGCTAGAATCTTGATAATAAAGAAAAATAGTATTGATTAAAAAAGATTTGATCTTTTTGTTTTTAAATTGAGTCTTTTTTTTATAGGTTTTCAACCCATTAAAAAAAGACGCATTTTAAAAACGATCAAATCTTTTTTAATTGTTAGCGAAAATTAGCTAAATGTGTATTATATTTGGACATAATTTTTTGATAGTAAGTTTTCTTCAAAAATTAACATCCAATTACCAAAGAATTTTATATTTACAATATGCTACAACAGATTTTATTTGTACTTATCGCAATTGCTGCCTTTGGTTATGCAGGCAAGCAATATATGAAAATTCGCCGAAATATATTATTAGGTCAGGACGAAGACTATCCTAGAGATAGTGGACAGAGTTGGAAAAATATGCTCCTTATTGCTTTTGGACAAAAGAAAATGTTTAAAAGATGGATTCCTGCTATGTTCCACTTATTTATCTATGTGGCGTTTTTATTTACCCAAGTCGAACTAATAGAAATTTTGATTGATGGGGTATTTGGGACGCATCGGTTTTTTGCGAATGCTTTAGGCGGTTTATATACTTTGATTATCAATAGTATAGAAATATTGTCTTTATTGGCATTTATAGCGACAGTCGTTTTCTTGGCGAGAAGAAACTTGCTAAAATTACCTCGTTTCCATATGTCAGAAATGACAGGTTGGCCCAAATTAGATGGTAATTTGATCCTTTTAGGAGAATTATTATTATTGATTGGTATCTTTAGTATGAATGGGGCAGATAAAGTATTACAAGGCATAGATCCTACACATTTTCCGGATACAGGACCGTTGGCAGTTAGTAGTTGGCTCGGTCCAGCCTTGTTTGGTGGTTTGAGTGAAGGGACACTGCATATCGTAGAGCGTTTTGGTTGGTGGCTACATATTTTAGTAGTGTTTGGCTTTTTGAATTATTTACCAAAATCCAAGCATTTACATATTTTACTCGCCTTTCCAAATACCTTTTATGCGAAGCAAACGTCCAGAGGCGAAATGGAAAATATGCCTGCAATTATGGATGAAGTTAAATCTATGATGGGTTTAACAGAGATGGACCCCAATGCGCCAATGGATGAAGAATTACCAGAATTTGGTAGTAATGATGTAACTTCTTTAAGTTGGAAAAATGTATTAGAGGCTTATACTTGTACAGAGTGTGGGCGTTGTTCGGCTGTTTGTCCAGCGAATTTAACAGGTAAAAAATTATCTCCTCGAAAAATAATGATGGACATTCGAGATAGGGCAGACGAAATAGGCGATAAATTAGATAGTGGTGATTTAAAATACGTCAAAGCAGATTTAAAAGCGGAGGCGAAAGAGTTGACCAAAGAGAATTTTGACGATGGAAAATCACTATTCGATTATATTACGAGAGAAGAACTACACGCTTGTACAACTTGTAATGCTTGCGTAGAAGCGTGTCCCGTAATGATTAATCCACTAGAACCTATTTTAAAAATGCGTCGCTACGAAATTTTGACAGAATCTGCTGGTCCAAGCGATTGGGTGCCGATGTTTACTGCGATAGAGAATGGTGGTGCGGTATGGCAAATTCCAGATGAAAGAGAACAATGGGCGAAAGATGCGGTGGCGAAAAATAATGTTTAATTAAGAATGAAGAATTAAGAATTAAGAATGTACTAGACGTTGACCACTAGGTATACACGTCTAGTGCATTCTTAATTCTTAATTCTTCATTCTTCATTCCCTAAACCTTGATTACACAAAAAAGCGTACAAGAAATATTAGAAGCGGCAAAAATCGAAGACATTGTAGAAGACTTCGTGAACCTCAAAAAAAGGGGAGTAAACTTTATTGGTCTTTGCCCAT
>Ga0209828_1003861_pt1 | contig 11140 bp, 10 predicted proteins | sample MaitaG_FD_187429 | JGI IMG/M metagenome (GOLD analysis project Ga0209828, IMG submission 187429) | Marine algal microbial communities from Maine, USA - Maine_Asex2 metaG (SPAdes) (version 2) | ecosystem: Host-associated > Algae > Red algae > Unclassified | place: Maine, USA | collected 2015-01-05
TTCTGTGGTCCCAAGAACCCGCCCAAGACATCGCCGAGCGCAAGGAAACAGCCGCAGATGTTCGTGACTCGACCTCCTACAAGCTCGGCAGCATGGTCATCCAAGCGCTCGCCCAACCCGGCATTCAGACACTGAAGCTGCCATTGGACCTGTCTGCCCTCGCTATTCGCAAGCTCACAAAGGGCGAACGAGCGGGCAATATCCGCACGAGCCTCAAGGAATCGTTCAGCAAGTCCAAATAGCGACCTGCTTGACCCGGCATCTCCGAGCCCAGCCGGCCCGATCTCAGGTCTTAACCACTGCGACCCTGATGCAGAGGCTGCTCCGGCTAACTCCAGCTCACTCGAGGCATGATTCGATCGCGGTCAATTCGATGTTTGTGCTGCAGGACGATCTCAAGCATTGCGGCAAGCCGTTCAGGGCTAACGAGTGTTGGCTCAAGCCCAAGCTCTGCTAGTCCAGAGTTTGCTGGGTTGTAGTAGTGCTCTTCAGCTTCACGACGCGGATTCTCGATTGACTGAATCTCGACATCGAGTCCAACCAGCTTTCCTGCATCCACGATATGCGACGCCAGTTCGAGCACCGAAAACGTCTCGGTGAACTGATTGAGAATTCGCAACTCGCGTTCACCCGCAGGATTGTCTGCAGCCAGCTTTACACACGCGAGCGTGTCGATCAGATTGAGGTAACCCCGAGTCTGTCCGCCGCCGCCGTAGACGGTGAGTGGGACGTTGGCGACAGCCTGCACCAGGAATCTGTTGACAGCTGTTCCAAAGATGTCGTCGTAGTGAAAGCTTGGAAGCAGATCAGGATGGCCTTCAAGTTCAGGCGACGTGAGTCCGTACACGGGACCCTGCATCAGGTCGGTTACGCGTAGGTCAAATGTCCGAACATAGAACCAGATCAAGTCGGTATCCAGCACCTTGGTGGTGTGGTAGAGCGACCCGGCCGCCCGGGGAAAGAGGAATCGGTCTGACCGGCCCTTGTGTTCGATATCGATCCAACCTTCTTCGATATCGATATTCGGCGTTCCGTACTCACCCATTGTCCCAAGCTTTATCAAGTGACAATTGGGAGCATGCTCGACCATCGCCAGCACGACGTTCAACGTGACGTTTAGATTGTTATTCAGAGTCAGACGAGAGGCGTTGACTGACATGAGCGAGTAAGGCGCCGATGGTTGCTCGGCGTAGTGCACGATTGTGTCGGGCTGGAAGTCTCGGATCAGGCGTTCTACAAATTCGTACTCGGTCAGGTCGCCGATCTCGACCCTAATTGCATGACCTGCAACGTCATTGAAGAGTCGTGCCCGCTCTGGTAGGAGTGGGGCCTCGATCAGCGCCTCGCTATTGGTCTGCTGAGCCAACAAGCGGCGCAGATAGTTGTCCGCAACAACAACTTCGTCCCCGCGGACCGCAAAGGCTGCGGCCGTTGGCCAACCGAGATAACCATCGCCGCCAAGAATCAGAGTTTTCACTGAGTTGGCCTCCTAATTCTTAGACGCCGGTTTGCGCTTGTTCTTGCCACGCTGAAGTGTGCTCTCGTACGCAAGAATGACTTCTTCGGACTCACCCTCGGCGCGCACCTTGCCTTCGCTTACCCACACGACACGGGTGGCTGACCGACGTATCTCTCGAAGGCTGTGGCTCACCAACATCACGGCGCCAGCTTGTTCGCGGATCTCGTTGATGCGATTGATGGCCTTGGCCTGGAAGGACTGATCACCGCCAGAAAGGATCTCGTCGAGCAGCAAGATTTCAGGTGTTCGTGCGGTGCACATCGTGAAGTTCACTCTGGAACGCATGCCAGTCGAATAGGTGAACATCGGCATGTCGATGGCGTCGCCCAAGCCGCTGAACTCGACCATGTCGGCCATGCGTTCATCGACTTCGACGCTGGAAAGCCCCAGCGCCATGCAGCCCATTTTGAGGTTCGCTCGACCCGTCATCTTTTGATTGAGCAAGCCGCCGACGCTAAGCAATGTCGGACGACTCGTTGCCAAGATTTCGCCAGAACGAAGCGGCAAAAGGCCGGCGCAACCGCGCAACAGTGTCGACTTCCCCGAACCATTCAGACCAATAATGCCAACGACATCACCTTGACTGACAGTCAAAGAGATACCGCGCACGGCTTCGATATCTCTGGTGGCGTGACCGCCACGAGACACACGGTCCCGGAGTGAGTGCCTGGGGCCCACGCGGTAGGACAGGTAAACATCGTCCATCGAAAGGACCACACGGCCAGCATCGCTACTCGCCATAGGTCGCCTCGCCTAGCCAGAAGAAGATCAAACCAACGACAAGGGCGCCAACAGCCCAGGCAGTGGCAGCGGCCCAGAGCCAGCCCGAGGCTGGCTGGTCCTCTAGGAATGCTCCTCGCATAAGAGAGATGATCTCAAAGAATGGGTTCGCATCGAAGAAAGCCAAGACCCGCTTGTCGACAGTAAACGAACTCGGTAAGTACAACACGCCCGAGCCATACAGCAGCAGTCGAATCAGGTGAGGAAGCGCCAGCCCGACGTCGACCGCCACCTTTCCTATGCGAGCAAGGATCAGCGATAGCCCAAGCATGAATGTGTAGCCAATGGCAACCGCTGGTACTACCAAGAGCCAAGACCAGCGCACCGGCTCTCCGCCTACGACTACGAAGAACACCATGACCAGAATCGAAGGGATGAAACGGATGAAATGCTCGATCGAAAACGCAACGGTTAGGACAGCTCGCGGAAAGTACACAGAGCGAATCAACGCTATGTTTTTGTCGAGCAGACCCGACGCGCCTGGTAACGGACGCGCCAGGAGGTCGAACATCAAGATGCCAATAGTCAGGAATGTGATGTAGTTCCCGACCCCCCGGTTCACGTTGAGCAGCTTCCCGAACACAAGCCAGTAGACAATGATGTTCAGCAACGGGGTAAGCAGGAACCAAAAACTGCCAAACGTGGCTTTCACGTTCTCGGATCGCAGTTGCTGCACAGCTGAGAACCACGTGAAACCACGCTGGTCGCGCATCAGCGCCAGGTATTCGGTGAGCGACGGACGCTCGTGTACCGAACGCAGCTCCCGCCCCGACTTTGCGCCCAACGGCTCTTTCGCGGCAGGTTTCATCGGTGCTGAGGTTAGTCGAAAGCGACGCCAAAGCAGCGCCAGCTCACCAACGCGACGGCACGACTATTCCATGCCAATGCGTGATGTCGAGCGGGTGATCGGGCACACTGGGGGCTATGGCCAAGTTGCTCCCATCCGTGATCTTCTTGGCGATGCATAAAGGCGGTTCATCGTTCATTGCCAGGGACTTGGCCGGCGCGATCGACCGAGAGATCGATGGGCTCGAGTCGGTGAACATCGGCAATCAAGTCGACAATGAAGAACGCACATACGAACAACTGGCCGTAAGGATCGTAGGCAAAGCACTTGTTCGCGTTTATCCGCCCGAATACGACCACCTCGTGGAGAGATCACCGGCGCCAGGCGGCCGTCTCACCAATATCAAGCTGGTTGCGCTGCAACGAGATCCGCGCGATGCAGCCATCTCACGCTATTTCTCGAATGCCTATAGCCATTCGCCGCCGAAGAACCACGAAGAGGAATTTCTCAACCGCCGGAAGCGATTGGTTGAGATGGGGCCCGACGCTGGCATGTTGCGGATGACCAAGCCAACAATGCGAGAGTTCGCGCACTTTCACCGCATCCTCGACAGTCGACCAGATGCTCTGGTGACAAGTTACGAGGACATGGTGACCGACTATCGAGGCTGGCTCTACGAAGTGGGCAGCCACGTGGGCTGGACAACGGCACAGCAAGAGGCAGTTTTCGCCCGAACGAAGAGCAGTCTGGAGTTCCCGATCGTGGGCGACCCAGCCGAACACGTGCGTCGCATAACACCAGGAAACTGGCGCCGTTACGACCGGCCCGAGCTACGCAACGAATTCAACGAGCGCGGCGGCGACCTCATGACGAAATCTGGCTACCTTTGGCCGGCGAACTCAGGTTCCCGGTGAAAGAACTCATCAAGAAGAGTCCGCTTGCCGCGCGCGTAATTCGGGCCGTTCGATCAAAACAACACGCACTGGCGGCTCGCGGCCAGTTAGAAAAGCGCGTCGCTGAGCTAGAGGCTCGGTTAAGCGTAGTCGACGGTCGCAGCTCGCTGAATGCCGAACGAAACGTTCGCACACATGCCTCACTCCAGAACCTTGCCGAAGACTTCCAGTCCCTCCATGACGCCCCAGCACCAAGCCCAGACTACGCCTCGAAACCAGCTCCGAGTAAGCCATGAACAAGGTCCAGATTTCACTCACGTGTAAGCACCTGCAACGAGACGCCAACGAGTATCGGGCCGCACTCGAATCCCATGGCTTTGATGTGCACGTGCCGGCAATTCCCGGCCAACAACTCGACGGCGACGCGCTCGTCGCGGCAATGCAGGGAATCGCTGGCGTGATCGCCGGCGATGACGGATTCACCGCCGACGTGCTGGCGCAGCTTCCTGACCTGAAAGTCATTGCGAAATGGGGCATCGGCCTCGACGGCATCGATCTCCCAGCTGCCGCCGAGCGCGGCATCATCGTGACCAATACACCCGGCATGTTCAACGACGAAGTCGCGGAAATGGCGCTCGGCTACCTGATCGCTCTGGTGCGCGGCATCGTCGATACCGATCGGTCAATACGCACCGGCGATTGGCCAAACCCTGTCGGCCGGTCGCTTGCGGCGCTGCGGGTTGGAGTTGTTGGCCTGGGCAATATCGGCCTTGAGTTCGCTCAGAAAGCATCGTTGCTCGGCATGCCAGTCGTTGGCTTCGACCCCGGCCAAGCTGCTCAGTCCAATGCAACCGCAGCGGGTATCGCCCATGCCGATCTGGATTCGCTCACGAGCTCAAGCGACATTGTCGTTCTTACTTGCCCGCTGAACGATGCCACGCGCGGCCTGTTCGACGCAGCCCGAATCTCGTCGATGCCAACTGGCAGCTACCTGATCAATGTGGGTCGCGGGCCGGTCGTGCACACCAGCGCTGTCGCCGATGCCCTCAACCGCGGGCACTTGGCTGGGGCCGCACTCGACGTGTTCGACGAAGAACCACTTCCAGCCGACTCCCCCATCCGAACCAGTCCTAACTGCATCTTTGGCAGCCACAACTCTTCGAACACGTTCGAGGCCTGCCACCGCACCCATAAGGCTGCCATCGACAACCTCGTTGCCGGCTTGGCAGGCTCGTCATGAGCCAGCAACGGCGGGTGGTCATCACCGGCGTCTCGGGTGGGATCGGCAGTGCATGCGCCGCGACGTTTGCTGCCGAGGGCTGGACGGTGATCGGATTTGACCGCGCACAACCCACTGCGTCGTTCACCGGCACCTACATCGAGTGCGACATCAACAATCCCGACATGGTCCTCGAAGCCTGCAACACGGTGGTCGAACTCGGTCCACTCAACGCACTCGTTAACAACGCTGCGGTGCAGGTCAATCAGCCGCTTTCCCAAACCTCGGACGAGGAATGGGACCTCGTCATGGGAACGAACGTGCGGGGCGCGTTCCAATGCATGCGCAACCTCATGCCAGCGCTCGAAGCCGCACGTGGCGCCATCGTCAATGTGTCGTCGGTACACGCGGTCGCAACATCGCAGAACGTAAGTGCGTACGCAGCGTCCAAGGGTGCACTGGTCGCCCTCACTCGCGCCGCAGCCGTTGAACTCGCCCATCACGGAATCAGGTGCAACGCTCTGCTCCCCGGCGCCGTTGACACTGACATGCTTCGCGACGGGCTGTCGCGGCGCCCGCATCCCGACGGACCCGCTGGCAACCTGAACGAGCTGCGCTCCCGAACTCCGTTGCTCTCCATTGCGGCGCCATCGGAGATTGCTCAGTCTGTGCTCTTTCTGGCAGATGGTCATCGTTCCGCGTACATAACCGGCCAGTCGATCATCGCCGACGGCGGCGCCACCGCTCGACTCAGCACCGAATAGAGGAATCTGCATGGGAAACGTTCCACTCGACGCCCGAATCTATGTAGCCGGCCATCGAGGTCTGGTGGGTTCCGCCATCGTGCGGAACCTGACGAATGCTGGCTACACGAACCTGTTGACCGCCACCCGCAGCGAACTTGACCTTCGTGACCAAAGCGACGTGCGCGAATGGTTCGAGGAGCACCGCCCCGAATACGTGTACCTGGTCGCGGGGCGCGTTGGCGGCATCATGGCCAACAGCACCTACCCGGCCGACTTCATCTACGACAACCTGATGATTCACGCCACCGTCGTCGATGCTTCGCACCGGGCCGGCGTCAAGAAACTGTTGTACCTCGGTTCGAGCTGCATCTATCCCCGAGATGCCGAGCAGCCAATCCGCGAAGAAGCACTACTCACTGGTCCGCTTGAACCAACCAATGAGCCCTACGCCATCGCCAAGATTTCTGGCATCAAGCTGTGTCAGTACTACCGCCAGCAACACGGGTGTGACTTCATCTCCGCCATGCCGACCAACCTGTACGGCCCAGGCGACAACTTCGACCTCGAAACATCACATGTGCTTCCTGCACTTATGCGCAAGTTCCACGACGCCAAAACGGCCGGCGGCGGATCAGTTCAGGTATGGGGAACCGGATCCGCGCTCCGCGAGTTCCTGCACGTCGATGATCTGGCAGAAGGATGCAGGTTCTTGATGGACAACTATTCCGATCAATTGCATCTCAATCTGGGAACCGGACAGGATCTTTCCATTCGCGAACTCGCCGAGACAATCCGCGATGTCGTGTGCCCTGATGCTGAGCTCGTGTTTGACACATCAAAGCCCGATGGGACACCCCGCAAAGTGCTCGATGTCAGCCGACTGGCCGATCTTGGCTGGTCAGCAACAACGACGCTCGACGACGGCATCGCGTCGACCTACGAATGGTTTTGCAACAACGAAGACGCCCTACGCGGCGTGAACAACTAGGACGAGTATCGCTATGCCAACCGCATTCATTACTGGAATTTCGGGCCAAGACGGCAGCTACCTGGCCGAGCTGCTGCTAGCCAAGGGTTACGACGTGCACGGTCTGGTCCGACGCTCAAGCTCGGTCACGACCTGGCGCCTCGACGAGATCTATCGCGATCCGCAGGAAGCCAACAGCCGGTTCCACCTGCACTACGGCGACCTCGGTGACAGCTCAGCGTTGGCCCGACTCATTCGCGAGATCCAGCCCGACGAGGTCTACAACCTTGCCGCGCAATCACATGTAAAAGTGAGCTTCGAAATCCCCGAGTTCACCATCGACGTCGTCGGAACCGGCGTCATTCGCCTACTCGAGGCCATTCGCATGAACTCCAGCGACACCCGCTTCTACCAGGCATCGTCATCGGAAATGTTCGGGTCAACCAACCCGCCCCAAAACGAGACTTCGCCCTTCCACCCACGCTCGCCTTATGCCGCCGCCAAACTCCTGGCCCACAACCTGTGCGTGAACTACCGCGAGAGCTACGACATGTACGCCGTGAGCGGGATTCTGTTTAACCACGAAAGCCCACGTCGCGGCGAGACCTTCGTGACTCGCAAGATCAGCCGTGCCGTGGCCATGATCGAAGCTGGCAAACAAGACCTGCTGTACTTGGGCAATCTCGACGCTAAGCGCGACTGGGGCTTTGCCGGCGACTATGTCGAGGCCATGTGGCTCATGCTGCAACAAGACACCCCCGACGACTACGTGATCGCAACCGGCGAGGCCCACAGCGTGCGCGACTACTGCCAGGCAGCGTTCGCCCACGCAGGTCTCAACTGGGAAGACTACGTTCGCTACGACGCCCGCTACGAACGACCCGCCGAAGTCGACTACCTGCTGGGCGACGCTTCGAAGGCCGAAAAGCAACTCGGTTGGAAACCAACCGTGGGCTTCGACGAACTGGTGGCCATGATGGTCGACGCTGATCGAGAAGTGGTGAGCCAGCTGCCAAACAGCTGACCAGCTAGCAGCTGGCCAGTTGCTCGATGCTGAGGCATCCAGAAACATCGACGATCAGCGGGCGGTCCCACCCTGGTCCACCATCGCCGGTGTCGAAGCCGGCGCCGCCATCGAGGTAGTCGGTGTTGACACCGCCGAACATCTGATCATCGCCGCCTTGGCCGTACAGCCGGTCCTTGCCGGCCGCGCCATCCATGAGATCGTTTCCCGACCCGCCGTATATCCGATCGGACTGATCTTCGCCGTACAAGAAATCGCTGCCCGGCCCGCCGTCGAGCCGGTCCTGGCCGCCCCCGCCCATCAATGTGTCGCGACCGTCATCTCCTCGAAGTCGATCGGGACCTTCTCCCCCAAAGAGCATGTCGTTGCCGCCGCCGCCCCAGATGATGTCGGCCCCTTCGTCGCCAAATAGCTGATCGGCGCCGCCAGCAGCGACGATGAAGTCGTCGCCACCCAACCCGCAGATCTTGTCGTTGCCGCCGTTGCCCACAAGGATGTCGTTGCCGTCGGTACCAACGATCACGTCGTCGAGCGCAGTCCCGTCTTGGCCCCATGCCGCGATCCGGTCTGGCACCCAACCGATACACGGGCGGAAACAGTTAAGCCACGGCACCGGAAAGGCCGTGCCCGAGATCGACTGGGGCGACCTGGTGACCCGCGACACCAGGCCCGATGGCGAGTTGAGACCATCGACCTTGAAGAGTCCCAGACACGCGGAAACAAGCGGCGTGGCGAAACTCGTTCCGCTCAACGTCTGGGTGCCGCCACCGATCGCTGCGGATAGAACCGCCACTCCCGGTGCAGCAACGTCGGTCACCGAGCTCACATTGGAGAAGAAGGCCAGAGAAGGAAAGGTGTCGCTGGCCGTAGTGCTGACTACTTCGGTCACACACGCCGGGAAACCCATTGCGTTTGCGCTGCCTTGATTTCCAGCCGCGGCAACGACCACAACACCCCGGGCTTGTAAGTCGCGAATAACTGTTCGGGTTTGCGCCACCACAGGAGCTCCCGCCAGCACATCACATTGCCCCGGAAACAACAGGCCAGAGGACACGCTGATGTTCACGATGTCGACGTCGGAGCGGAACGCACTGATGTGGTCGAGAGCGGCCAGGATCTCGTCGAACGAACCATTGCCGTTGGCGGCCAGGACCTTGTAGATCTCCAACGAAGCATCCGGCGCAGCCCCCAACGGCGACACCGTGCCGTTGCTTGCAATGATGCCGCTCACGGCCGTGCCATGCCCAAAGTCATCCATGGAGGAACCCGGCCCCGCCTGGCGGTCGTTGCCGTCGGGACAAGGCGTTGCCCCGGTGCGCAGGTAACAACTCTCGTACACAATCGATGAGACCAAATCAGGATGGCTGGCATCAACACCACTGTCCAGCACGGCCACGGTGATTCCCTGGCCGCGGTTTCCTAGAGTGTGATTGCTGTACGCGCCAGTAATCGCGGTGGTGCCCGACATGGGGGCTGACTGCAGGAACGCTGCGCCGGCCTGCGCAACCATTGTCGTCTTGCCGATCTCAACCACAGCCGGATTCGCGGCCAGGTCGTCGAGTTCCTGGGCTGAATGGACCCGCACGATGGCGAGCGGGACCGTCTTGTATACCTCTTGCACGTCGAGCACGCCGTCCTTAGACGATGCCGTGAGATCGTCCATCGACGAATGAACGCTCTCGATCCTGGTTGCCAAGCCCGTGCCAGCGAAGTCTGGGGTGGCGAAGACGACCTCGACGTCAACGAATCCCTGTTCAGCCAGGATCGTCGAGACATGTTCCGGAATCGACACCCCCACAACTTTGTCCTGTGCACCAATGGTCGCGGTTGGCACGGTCACGAGCACGCTCAGAACCATGGCCGAAAGCACGATGCACACGATGGACGAACGCAGCCATCGAATGGAACAGGGAGACTTCAAGACTGCCGACGCTACCAGCACCGAAGCTCTTGAGTCTGATGAAAAACTGGTGCATCTGCATCTGCAGCTAGCAGCTCGATAGTGACTCGATCTGTTCACAACCACTGACGCCCGGTAGTAGCGGGTTGTCCTTGCCCTGCTGCCCATCGCCGACATCTACGCCGCCGCCGCCATGCAGGTAATCGGTATTCAGGCCCCCGTACAGCGAATCGTTGCCGGCGCCGCCGTAGAGCGCGTCCTTGCCGCCTGCACCACGAAGCACATCGTTGCCGACCCCACCACGTAGCTCATCGGACTGCCAGTTGCCCTGCAACTGATCGTTGCCCCCTTGACCAAGCAGCAAATCTTGGCCGCCTTGGCCGTAGACCGCATCGTTGCCATCGCCTGCCCAGACACGATCGGCGCCCGAGCCCCCATAGATGGCATCGTCGCCGGCCCCGCCCCAGATCTGATCCGAACCACCCTGGCCAAAGACCTGGTCGTTGCCGGATCCAGCAAAAATCCGATCGACGCCGCCACCACCACAAATAGTGTCATTGCCCCCGAGCGCCCAGATCCAATCCGGTCCCGGTGTCCCCAGAATCACATCGTCGCCTGCGGTCGGTGTTCCCACGCCAGTGTTCAAGTCGACAGTGACACCCAAGTCAGAACAAGACGCAGGCGGCAGTGGCAGAAACGGCGCTGGATACAAGAACCGAACGCCTGCTCGATCGCCATCTCCCAGCGACGGGGCTACTCCCATTAGCACCGTTGCCGACATGATTTCTTGAGATGCGCCAGGTTGTGCCGGATGCGCCAGACCCAGCGCGTGCCCCAGTTCATGGGTAACGACCATTTGCACGTCGTAATGGCCCGGAACGGCTCCATCGCTGAATGCGTAACGGGTGTTGAGAACCGTGTCGAACTCGATCGTTCCGTCGGGATTCGAGAACCATGTCGTATAGCCGACGAACGCATGGGCTGGGAGATGCTGGAATGAGATCACATTCTCGCCGTCGCCCGGATCGAAGCCACGCTTGCTGGTCGAGCCAGCATAAGCAAAGTCAACGACTGACCCAGGGTCACCCTCCCACGCGTGTGCGGCACGATGCACCGCCGCCCGAGTTGCGGCTGCCGGCACACCCGAGCCGCGAACGTTCACCAAGTACTGCGCCGGGCGCGAAAAGCTCGCCCACCGCGTGCCCGGGGTGATCACGAAGTCGCTCGCGCCAGCTGCGTGGGCTTCAAGCCCACCTGGTGCGCGGTGCACGACACCCCGGTCGCCAGCGGCCACCTCGAACAGCG
>Ga0209828_1003862_pt1 | contig 11137 bp, 9 predicted proteins | sample MaitaG_FD_187429 | JGI IMG/M metagenome (GOLD analysis project Ga0209828, IMG submission 187429) | Marine algal microbial communities from Maine, USA - Maine_Asex2 metaG (SPAdes) (version 2) | ecosystem: Host-associated > Algae > Red algae > Unclassified | place: Maine, USA | collected 2015-01-05
CAAAATTGCAGCCTGATTCTTTACCGAACCATTGATGAAAGAAATTACATTACTAATTCTATTTGTTGTTGTTTATGGAACGGTACTATCACAGGTACCAGTTTTAGAACTAATAAGTGAAGATTCTAATAATTTTAGAGAAAAAATACTTGATGTTCGAATCGATGGAATCGATAAGTCTTATATCCAGTTGAGAAATAATACCTCTTCAAATGGTGGCTTCGAACCTTGCCTGGCTGGGAGTTCTAACTTTAGTGGTAGATCTGGATTACAGATAATGGGAAATGTTCAACGCGAGAATGACATCAATGATATCCCGATTATAACAATGACATCATTCGTAGACAATGGTTTGGGTTGGGAAAATGGTGGATATTCCTATGCAGTCAATAGGCACTATTTAAGGATAAGGGGATATGATTCGAATGATGGGAATCGATACTTATTGGAAATAGACGAAGAAGGTGATGTAGGAATTGGTACAAACAACCCCAAATCAAAATTAGAAGTAACTGATGGGGATATTTTTATTACAGATGTGAATAGTGGTGTTATTATGAAGTCCAACAACAACAAATGCTGGAGAATGACAATCAGTAATATGGGAGAGTCGCAAATAAATGAAATTTCATGTCCAAATTAAAATCTTTGAAAAGTAAATAGAATTTGTGAAAGTGGTTGTTGACTGGAAATTCCTGACTATTATCTGGCAGTCGAAGAGGGAGTGAATGAATTTTATTACTTAAATTAAAATTAATAAATTATACTGAATTTTTCTTTACTTAAAAAAAACAATATGAATCTTAGACCAACTATTACCCTCTTTTTTATTTTTATTAGTATTTTTTTATACAGTCAACAATATCAAATGCATGTTGAAGGTATAGGGACATCGGATCGAGAATTATTTATTGAAAACACACAAATAACAAGTAATGCACACACTTATTTAACTGGCGCTAATGCCTCTGATCAAGCAACTACTTCAGTTATCTTTGAAGGGCGTAAAAGCAGAGGAAGTATTTTATCACCAGCTAATGTACAAGCAGGTGATAGATTGTTAAGTCTGATAGCATCACCATACATTGATGGTAACTATAGGTTTTCAGCTTCAATCGGCATGTTCGCAGGCGAGATGAATTCTGCAGGAAGTTATTCTAGTTATATTGACTTTAAGACTACAGGCATAAATGAAACTGCTCGTCAAGAAAGGATGAGAATATCCGAAGCAGGGAATGTTGGGATAGGGACTAGCACTCCAACATCAGCCTTGCACTTAGTTAAAGATATTGCTAAAGGAGAAGAAAGAGCCTTAATAAAAGAACATAATACGAATGCGGGTAGTAATGGTCTAACCAGTTTTATCCAATTAGCTGGATCAGTGAATAATGAAGCACTTGGTGCATTTATTACATACAATAGCAATTATAGTGCGATACCTGATTTCAATGGATATGTTTCCATTCTATCAGGAAGTACCTCCCAGATTGGAAGAGGTATCAACCTTATAGGTCAAAAGGATAATTCTAATATCCGATTCTATCTAGGAGGGGTTCAAAGCACTGATATGAAAATGATATTGGATAGTGAAGGGAACTTAGGTATTGGAACTACTACTCCTGCCGCTAAACTCCAAGTATCTGATGGAGATATTTACATCGAAAACATTAATCATGGAGTAATCATGAAGTCACCTGATGGGACATGTTGGAGGATGACGATTGATAACCTAGGGAATACTTTGAATAGTCTTTTACCGACTTGTCCTTGAGTGTATTGTTGTCACTTTTAGTGCAAAAGTTCTTCACTTTAATTAGAATGATAGCTTAGATGTGTTCAATGTGCTCAAATAAGGGTTTAAATATTTGATGCATTCGATCATATTTACATAAAAACAGTTTATATTGCGGCTTTTACACATATACATTATTTATATATGTTAAGCTCGTTTGAATCTAAAGAAAAGTTAATTTCCGTTATCGGTCTTGGTTACGTAGGACTTCCTTTGGCCCTTGCATTTGCTAAGAAATATAAAGTTATTGGCTTTGATATCAATACTAACAGAATAGACGAATTAAGAAAAGAGATAGATTCTACATCAGAAGTTACAGCATCTGATTTTAAGGATTCAGACATTGAATTTACCTCTGATGCTTTAGAGTTAGCAAAAGCTCATTTTCATATTATTACTGTCCCTACACCTGTTGACAAGTATAAGACGCCAGATCTTTCCTACTTAATTGGGGCAAGTAAATTAGTCGGAGCTATTCTTAAAGTTGGTGATTACGTGATCTATGAAAGCACAGTATATCCAGGATGCACAGAAGAAGATTGTATTCCAATTTTAGAATCTACATCAAATCTCACTTTCAACAAAGATTTTAAAGTAGGTTATTCTCCAGAACGCATTAATCCAGGTGATAAACTAAAAACAGTTACTAATATTTTAAAGATCGTATCTGGATCTGATGAATTGGCACTTGGGTTTATCGCGGAATTGTATGGCTCTATTATTACAGCAGGTATCTATAAAGCAGAATCAATCAAAATTGCTGAAGCGGCAAAAGTTATCGAAAACATCCAACGTGATCTGAATATAAGCCTAATGAATGAATTAGCTTTAATTTTTGACAGAATGGATATAGATACACTGTCTGTTATTGAAGCAGCAAAATCAAAATGGAATTTTTTACCGTTTTATCCGGGATTAGTAGGTGGGCATTGTATTGGTGTAGATCCTTATTATTTGCTTTATAAATCTAAGAAAATCGGATATGATCCTGAGGTTATTTTGAGTGGAAGAAGGGTGAATGATAAAATGGCGCACTTTATAGCCAATAAACTAATTACTTCTTTAATTAAGTCTGATAAGAAGGTTAGTGGAGCGAAAGTTTTAGTAATGGGTATCACTTTTAAAGAAGATGTAAGTGATGTTAGAAATACAAAAGTGGTTGATTTAATTAGAGAATTAAGTGAATATAATATACGCGTTGAAATATACGATCCAGTTGCTAATGAAGATGAAGTACAACTAGCCTATTCTTTAAGTCTTATAAAAACTATTGGAGTTAATTACGATGCATGTATTTTGGCCGTCAATCACCTTGAGTTTGCTGAATATGATTTGTCATTCTACACTAAACTGATGCCTGAAAGGCCGATTATATTTGATATTAAAGGATCCTTAGAACTTGAAAAAGAATCCAATGACTTAATGTATTGGCGACTGTGACTAAATTTGGATTAGACACATAGAATACTGATAATAAAACCCATATTCTATACATGGCCAAGAATATCCCTACACCTACTAAGGGTTCAAATTAAGTTATCTTATTTTTTGCTGGTGATTCCATTCATATTATAAGCTGTTGCTACAAACATTTCCATTATTGCTTATAGAGCACAGAAATTTATTGAGATTTAGTAAATGAATAAGAATCGATCTTTATTGATGATTATGAAAATTTATATGATTTAATCGATAATAAAAGATTTAGATTACAGCCAACTAATAATACTAAACATAAAGTAAAATTATGCCGAGGAAAATTACTGTATAAAATTATTTTGGATGAGACCCTTTTGTTGTGGAACTGAGCCTAATAAATATTAGATTATTCAGCTTTATTCTTCTAAATTAGCGCAATGATGGTTCATAATTCCAGATCATATAGTGGGGCAAGACATGATTTGATAAAATATCTAAAATCACCAAAAAAAGTCTTAGACATAGGATGTAATTCTGGTAATACGGGTAAACTAATCAAAGATACTTTCGGTCAGGATGTAGTTGTTCATGGGGTGGATTATAATGATGATCTTCGTCAAGAAGTAGAATCTAAAATAGATAAATTTGCCTTAATTAATTTAAATGAACTTAGAAGTATAGATGATTTTTTAGGAGAACATATTTATGATAGTATTATAATTGGAGATGTTTTAGAACATATACTTTATCCCATAAAAGTAGTAGAAAAAGTTGCATCTCATCTTACATCGCAAGGAAATATATTTATCAGTTTACCTAATACTGGATATTATAGCAGCTTATTCAATTTTTTAAGACACAAATGGCCAAGGAATAATCGAGGTATATATGATAAAACGCATATTAATATTTATATGAAAGGCAATCTGCATGAATTATGCCCTGATAATTATCAATTGAATATAATCAGAAGAAAGTATAGGTGCAGAGAAAGTAAAGGATCCAAATGGGATGTATTTCTACATATATTTGATATAATTCCTTATTTTAGAAATTTTATAACTTTTCAATTTCTAATTAAAATAAGCAAGAATTGAATGAAGTCTTTGATTAGGATTGTGGGGGACAATATGCGCATTTCATGAATTTGCTGATACAGTCAAGTAGATGTATCTACCGATCACATGGAATAGCTTAAAAAATTAAATGAGACTCACGCCTTATTACGAGACCTTGAAATAGAGCGAGTTAATCAGGTATGGCAAACAGATATTACATATATTCCGATGAAGAAGGGATTTTGTGTATCTATCCGTCATTACAGATGTTCATTCCAGATACATGGTAAACTTGTCGCTATCAAATAGTATGGAAGCTGAATGTGCTATTGATTGTATTGATGCAGAATTTGAAAAACATGGCAAGCCAGAAAAAGTGAATACTAATCAAGGAAACAAATATACATCAGAACTATTTACATTACTGGTGTAAGAGGAGGCTCAGACAAAATTGATTATGGATGGCAAAGGAAGAGCTACAGATAATGCCTTTATAGAGAGATTTTGGAGAAGTGTGAAGTACGAAAAAGTATAACTAAATCCACCAAAAGATGGATTGGATTTATATGAGCAGATTAGAGATTATATATTGTATTATAATGAAGAGAGAAGGCACTCAAGTATAGCCGACCCAAGGCCCAAAGACATATTTTAAAAGCAACTAAAAGTAGCTGCTAAACATGAGTTTTACACATTACCAATACTTTAAGAAAAAAGCTTTGGTTGCTTTTTTTCGTTGAAATATGCAAAACTCGCATTGGAAATATAAAAGAAAAACAAATTATTATTGTACTACGAATGAGGTGAAGGTCACGGATCGTGGCGTACAGTAGGCGTGCCGTGAATTTACTGATTTAGTGAAATAAACTTATGGAACTCAGAGCAAATCCAAGAGAGGAAAATGCTGGGACTATGCTGTTGCACACTGTATATCTAAAATCAAATTATCTTCGTGGGACGTAATTCGTTAAACGCCTTCTAAGAAGAGAAGGTTCATTCAATATTTAGTAAAATAATGAATCTTATCAAATGAATAAAATTTGCATCGTTGGTATTGTAACATATAATGGAGAAGCATATATTCAAAAATGCCTTAATAGCATTCTTGAATTTGAGAATAGCTATGATATTTTTGTTATAGATAATAATTCCACAGATAACACTGTCTCTATATTAGAGTCATATGCTCAAAGTATCACACTATTAAAACAGACTGAGAATATAGGGTTCGGCCAAGCTAATAATATAATTTTTGAATATGCTCTGTCTCAAAATTATCATTTTGTATTCCTTTTAAATCAGGATACATATCTTCTTGATCAATCTATTGATAAATTAATTCAATATGCTAAGAAAGATACTTCAGGGTTAAATATTTACTCACCAATTCATTTATCAAATGATGAAGTTACCTTAGACAAAAGCTTTTCACTTTACATAAGTTCAGAATCAAAAGATTTAATCAAAGAAGAAATTAACTTTATTAAAACAACATTTGTCAATGCTGCTGCTTGGCTAATACCGAAAGATGTTCTTACGAATTTAGGTGGGTTTAATCCCTTATTTTTTCATTACGGTGAGGATAGAGATTTAGCAAATAGACTCTGCTCAAAAAGTGGAGTATTTATAGTTTACAAACAATCAAAGATCGTACATGATAGAAAATACAGCCCAATGAGTGAACTAAGCATAGCAGACCCTGGCAAATTTCAGAAAAGGTACCTATTATTGTTTACATCATACCTTACTTCATTAAGAAAACCTTTGTTCTATAATTTTTTGATTTTGATAAAAAGCACTATTCATTTGTTTTTTAAGAATACAGTTAAATTTAGATTTAGAGCGGCCTACTACGTACTATATAACTTTATCCATTGCATTGCTGCTTTGCCAAGGATTTACAGGAATCGAAAAAGAGCAAAAAAACCATTTGCTTTTTTATCACCTCCTTCCTAAGCTGTATTGTTTGCAATGAAATCTAATAATAATTTCTTTCTTCGATCACTGGAGTAATTTTTGATTATTCGCTCTCTCGCTTTCTTTTCTAAGTTTCTAATGTTGTCTTCTTCTTTTATATTTTCGATCAAGTTAACTAATTGATCTACATTTTTTTCATTCAATATGAATCCTGAATTACCAATGATATCAGGAATGATATTGACAGACGACCCAATAGGGACGCACTCGCAGAGCATAGCTTCACATAGAGCGAGCCCAAATCCCTCATAAGAAGTTAATTGAAAATAGAACTGGCATAAAGAAAAAGATTTGGATAATTCATCCTTTGTTAAACGGCCTAAAAAAATTACATTTATAGGAATGTCTAAATTTGGCTTTGTCATCCCAGCAATATAAAAATCAGATTCTGGAAAATATTTTGCTGTTTCGCAGATAAGATCTCCTCCTTTTAAAGAAAATTGACTTTTTGAAAAAACTGCGATAAAAGAATTTTTATTCCTCTTTATACTTTTATCCATTGACCAATTTTCTACGTACAACCCATTTGGTATTACCTTATATTTAAATTTTAGGATAGGGAAATGCGCTTTTATTCCTTGAAATATTTCATTTGAATTTCCATGAAACCGATTTTCTGTATAGATAAGCGATTTACTTACCGGTAATAAAGCGCTACAATAATAGTATGATAAATGACAAGCATTTTTAAGAAAAAAATTTCGTAAATTTCCATATTTAAGGGAAGGTATTGAGGCACAATCTGTTCCTCTTAAGACAATAAAGACAGGGGTGTTAAATAATTTCCCTAAAACTGAAGGTAATACTGACCAATAACCTCCAAATTCTATAACTATAGCTGTGGAATTTTTTATATTCTTTAAAAGAAAATAAAATTGTCTAATAAATCCAATAATTGTTTTCATTTTATTCATCCACAGACAAATGAATAGACTTAATTCATATTCCTTGTCCAAAATATCTATATCCCTTTGGATGGCAGAATTAATATACGGTGCAATAAAAATTAATTTACTCAATTAATATAAATAAGAATTAGTAATGTAATAAGTGAAGATCTAAAATATAATGTACAAATTATAAAAAGTTATAGCCTTGATACTTAATAATAACTTACTATAAATCTGATGAAGCAAGAATCAATAATCAATAATGAACTTTATGGAGTCGGATGTATTATAAAATGCACAATTTCAGATACCACTAAGCAATGGACAATTAATATCTCAAATTCCTTATTTTGTTAAAGTAAATATTTTTAATTAACTTTCAAATTTAAAGTGATTCCTTTAAACTATAATGGGTATAATCCAAAGACAAAGCGTAAAAACATGAATCATATCTTTAACTGGAGTCCTTGTAGCGGGGTTTAGTACCATTTTTATATATAAGCTGGATGAATCAATCTATGGGACAGCACAGTTTATATATGGTGTTGCTGCATTCTTGACTCCATTTGCCTCATTATGAATGTTCATGGAATAATTTTATTGATGCTTCAAAAAGTTAATCTCTTCACAACAAGAAAAACGTATTAACAAAAACATACTATAGCAAATTAAACTAACTCATTTAATAGTAGCGCATATGATTTTGCATGAGATTTTCTCGAATATTTCTCAATATTATCAAGTCCAGTGCTACTGTAATTATATGATCTTTGAATGAATTCCTTAATCAAATCGTATTCTTCATAATCAAATAATTGACTGATGGATAGTTTCGCCATGACTTTATTGATGTCGCCATCTTTAGGGCCTATGGCAAGAATGGGCTTTCCAGTAGCTAAGTATTCGAATAGCTTTCCCGGGAGTATACCCTTACTATTATTAGAGTGATTAATGGATAACAAAAGCAAATCACATTTTTGTAGAAACTGAATGGCTTCTTGATGGGGGATGAAGTTTTGAAGCACCAAGTTCTCTTCTATTTTATACTGGTTAATACTTTGTTTTATCGCATTATCTACGGGGCCGATTAAGTAAATTTTTAATTTTTTAGCGAATTCTTCATCCATCACTTTTAGACTTTGAAGTGCTTTCCATAGTTTAGTTGGATTACGATCTTTATTCATAGATCCCAAATGGCAAATGATGAATTCATCAGTTTTTATAGGCATAAAATTTTTAAAATCGAAAGGATCATACCCATTTAAGACCAGATCTATCTTTCTACCATTTCCTAAAGCTGATAACTCTTTTTGAAGTGTCCAAGTAACGGTAACGACTTTATCAGCCTTCTCTAAGACACTCTTTTCCATCCGTTTATGAAGTGAATCTGAAAATGGAAGAAGTTCCAAATCTTTATAAAAATCTATGTTAGTCCAAGGATCTCTGAAGTCAGCTATCCACGGAATATTTGGGAAATGTTTTTTTAATTTAAGACCGATCATATGCATAGAGTGTGGTGGACCATTAGTCACGATAGCATCGACATGATTATCTTTTAACCAAGTACGTAAATATTTTACAGACGGTCTTATCCAAAATTTTCTAGCATCAGGAATGAACAGGTTACTTCTGATGAATACACTTATTTTATGCGCAAGTCCTGATTTCTTGTCTTTGATAAATCCTGAATAATTTGATTTTTCCTTTTTTTGACCCATTAATTTGGCATACAATCCATATGGTTCAGCGATAGGTGTTCTGATGATCTCTATATCTGGATGCACTTCATCTAATAAGTCCCTATCTTCAGCTACATAGGTTTTAGGAAGAGCTGTATATACGACAGGTAGCCATCCATTTTCAGGTAAATACTTTGACATCTTCAACCATCTTTGTACTCCACCTCCGCCTGCAGGTGGCCAATAATAGGAGATCAATAAGAGTTTCTTCAATGTCTAATTTTTATAGTAAATCAACTTAGAACAAATATTACAATAATTTATATATTTTCACCTTTCTTAAAGCTGATAGATGAAACAATTTGCATTAATAGGGGCAGCTGGTTATGTCGCTCAGAGACACATGAAGGCTATAAAGGATACCGAAAATAATCTTGTGGCTGCCATGGATAATTTTGATTCAGTGGGAATCATAGACAGATATTTCCCAAAATCCTCCTTTTTTGTAGAGTTTGAGCGATTTGACAGATACATTGATAAGATAAGGAGAGCTGGAAACGGAATTGACTATTTATCTATCTGTTCGCCCAATTACCTACATGATGCTCATATTCGATTCGGTCTTAGAAGTGGAGCTCATGTCATATGCGAGAAGCCACTGGTCTTAAATCCCTGGAATGCTAAAGCCCTACTAGCATTAGAGCAAGAATATGAACAGCGTGTGTATTGCATCCTACAGCTGAGACTGCATGAGCAGGTCATTGCACTGAAGGATAAAATAGCAATGTTAGGAGATGATAAGATACATGATGTAGAATTAACCTACATCACATCCAGAGGAAATTGGTATTATACGAGCTGGAAAGGAGATGAAGCTAAGTCTGGTGGCATAGCTACTAATATTGGTGTCCATTTCTTTGACATGTTGATGTGGCTATATGGAAGTGTTATTGAAAATCAAGTTCATGTCTATTCACACGATCGAGCTGCAGGCGTACTAAAATTAGAAAGAGCTAATGTAAAGTGGTTTTTAAGCATTAACGATGAGACTCTTCCTCAGGAAATTAAAGAGACAGGACAAAGAGTGTATCGGACACTGTCGTTAGGCGAAGAAACATTTGACTTCAGCAAAGGATTTGATGAGCTGCATACGAGAAGCTATGAGCATATTTTATCAGAATCAGGCTTTGGTATCGAAGATGCGATGGATGCTATCGATATAGTGCACCAAATCAGATCTGCAGACCTGACTGAACTATCTGAAGCCAGTCATCCTTTAGCTCATTTACCATTAGCAAAGCATCCATTCAAATAAATTATTCCTATTCTTCGATAGTTAAAATTTATAGCTTTGATAGTGTTTTATTATCGGATTGATTTAGAAACTTCAGACTCATGAAAATCTGTACGATCATTGGCGCCAGACCTCAGTTTATAAAGCATGCAGCTTTAGAAATCGCCTTACAGTCATATGATAACATTGATCATATTGTCATCCATACTGGCCAACATTATGATGATAATATGAGTCAGATATTCTTCGATGACTTTAGACTCAAAAAGCCAGATTATCAGCTACACATAGGAAGTCATAGCCATGCAGTGCAGACAGCGATGATGATGAAAGAGATAGAAATAATCTTGCAAGATACTTTGCCTGATTACCTCATTCTTTATGGTGATACTAATTCTACGCTAGCTGGAGCGTTGGTTGCATCTAAGCTTCATATTAAAATAGCTCATATAGAGGCTGGACTGAGAAGTTTTAATATGCAGATGCCAGAAGAAATAAATCGTGTCATTACAGATCGAATATCAAATATTTTATTTGCTCCATCCAGTATTGCCATGGAACATCTATCAGACGAGGGGCTCTCCGATAAAGCTCATCTGAGTGGAGACATCATGAAGGATCTTATATCTCACTACTTGATCTATGCACAAGAGACACAAAGGGCATTATATCCATACTATTACGCCACCATACATAGGCCCTATAATACTGATATACCAGCAAGGCTGATTGATATTTTTATATCGCTCAATTCTCTATCACATAAAGTCATTTTCTCTTTGCATCCTCGAACAAAGGCTCTAACCCAGTCTCAGAATATCGATTTAAGTCAATATCAAAATATCACATTCATTCCTCCTGTAGGATATTTTGACAACTTAAATTACGTATCTGAAGCTCATGCGCTCATTACTGATTCTGGCGGTATGCAGAAAGAAGCTTATTGGCTCAAGACTAAATGCATCACCATCAGATCCGAGACAGAATGGACTGAGACCCTTCAGAATGGGTGCAATCACTTAGTTTTT
>Ga0209828_1003863_pt1 | contig 11134 bp, 7 predicted proteins | sample MaitaG_FD_187429 | JGI IMG/M metagenome (GOLD analysis project Ga0209828, IMG submission 187429) | Marine algal microbial communities from Maine, USA - Maine_Asex2 metaG (SPAdes) (version 2) | ecosystem: Host-associated > Algae > Red algae > Unclassified | place: Maine, USA | collected 2015-01-05
GTAGTTACTACTAAAAAAACGGCGGCGGAACAAATTTTACAGGTACAAGAAGAGACCGCTGAAAAGGTAGCACAGATTCGAGAAAACGCAGTTTTAGAAAAAGAAAAATATGCTTTAGAAGTCGCAGAATCTAAAAGAAAAGCAGCAGAAGAAAAAGCAATTGCTAAAGAATCTAGTATTACAGAAATAACAGATATAAAAGAAAATTTGGCTAAAGTAAAGGAAGAAGCGGCTGTAGAAGTAGCTACCTCTAAACAAAAAGCCTCCGAAGAAATTAATTCTGTTAGAAAACAAGTCGAAGAAGAAAAAACAAAAGCAACAGCAGCCGTTAGTGATGCCCGACAATCTTCCGCTAGTGAAGTAGCCGCTTCTAAAGAAAAAGCGGATCTAGAAAAATCTTCTATTGCTCAAGAAGTATCGGAAGCTCAAACAAAAGCTGCCAAAAGATTAGAAGAAATTGCAGAAAAAGAAGCTATTAAAGTAGCAGAAGCTAGGACTAGAGCTACAGAAGAAAAAACCAAATTGGCGGAAGAAGTGAAAGTGGCAAAGGATAGAGCGAAAAAAGAATTAGATAAAGTACAAGACGAATTGCAAGCTGCCATTGCCGCCGCTAAACAAGAAGAATTAGCGGTAAAAGAGACCGTAGCATCAGAAGTAGTCGCCACTAAGAAAAAAGCAACGGAGGAAATCCAAAAAGTACAAGAAGAGTCTGCTAAAAAAGTATCTGCTGCTAACGAAAATGCAGATAAAGCTAAAACAACTTATGCCACGGAGGTAGCTTCTGCTCAACAAACGGCACAAGAAAAGATATTGCTCATTAAAGAAGAGGCGGCCAAGAAAGTAGCGGAAGCAAAAGCTAAAGAAAAAGAAGCCCAAACGATGAGTGCGGAGGAAGTCATTAAATCAAAGGAACGTTCGGCTGCAGAATTAGCGAAAATTCAAGAGCAAACCGCTATCGCTATTGGAAATGCTAAAGAAAAAGAAGCATTAGCTGTGCAAGCGTCTGCAAATAGTGTAGCAGAAGCCAAAAGAAAAGCAGCGGAAACGGTAGCAGACACTCAAAAAGCAGAAGCGAAGGCAGTTCAAGAAGCTAAAGAAAAAGCACAACAGGAAAGACAGGCTGCGGCAAATAGTGTGGCCACTGCTAAAGAAAAGGCGGCAAATGAAATAAAAAACACCAAAGAACAGGTAGCACAACAGATTCAAACAGCTAAATTGGAAGCTGCCAAAGCAGAAGAAGCAGCTGCATTAGCTGTCATATCTGCTAAGGAAAAAGCTGCCGAGGAAATTTCTACCATACAAGAAGAACAAGCAAATGAAGTGGCTTCTATAGAGAAACAAGCAGCGGAGGCCATTGCGCAGGCCAGAAAAGAAGCAGAAGAAAGAGAAGCTTACTTTGAGAAAGAGTTGGCTAAAGTAGAAGCAGAAGCTAAATTATCCCTTGATGTCGCTAAGTCGGACGCTCAAAAAGAATTGAAAAAATATCAACAAGAAATAGCAGAGAAAAAAACAGCCTATTTAGCAGATGCAGAAAAAATTAGAAAAGAATCTTTGGAGGAAACGAATAAAATAAAACAAGAATCTTCTGATGCTATTTATGAATCCAAACAGCAAGCTCGTGCGCAAATTACTAAAGTTAAAGATGATACAGCTAAGAAAATTGCAGAAGAGGTACAGAAACTAGAGGAAGCGAAAAAGCAAGCACAAGTAGCCTCCGCTACCTCCCAAAAAGAGCAAGATGCCCTTAGTGCCTTACAAACCAAAATCAAGAATGCTCAAAAACAATTAGAAGAAATAGAGCAACAAATTGCTGAAAAGGTTAAAAATAATTGACACTTTCAAATTCAAATTCAACCTCAAATTCAACTTCAACACGGGACGTTAACTGACGTTTGGGTCAACGTCCCGTGTTGAATTTGAGATTGAATTTGAAGTTGAATTTGAAAACTATCAACTACTTTTGATCTTACAATAAACTTCCTTCCCACTATTTCCCTTTTCTTTGTACTTTTGCCCTCCTTTTTGAATCTTGTTATTCACAAAATGCTTAGACCTAGATATAATATATGGTGTACTTAACGAGAAGGGAACGTTTCAATGCCGCCCACAAACTATGGGTAAAAGATTGGAGCAAGAAAAAAAATAAAGCTGTGTTTGGAAAATGCGCCAACAAAAATTGGCATGGACACAACTATGATTTATTTGTAACGGTGAAAGGTATCCCTGACCCACTTACAGGTTTTGTTATGGATGCTAAAAAACTAAGCACGCTTATCAAAAAAGAAATAACCGACCACTTAGATCATGCTAATTTAAATTTAGATGTAAAATTTATTCCTAAAGATATTCAACCAACTACGGAAAATTTGGTTATCCTTATATGGAAACAGTTGGCACCCCATATAAAAGACTGTCAATTGCATGCTATAAAGTTATATGAAACAGAAAATATTTTTGCCGAGTATCTTGGGGAATGATAGTCTATGTTTAAAAGAAACAACGCAAAAACTACCAATACCACTGTGAATTACAAAAAAAAAGAATCCTACAACTCTGCGCTTACTAAAGAACTTTCCAAAAAATATAAATTATTGTTAGAGCGGCTTGGAGAGGACCCTAAGCGGGAAGGTTTACTTAAAACGCCTGAAAGGGCTGCAAAGGCTATGCAATTTCTAACGCATGGCTACGACTTGGATGCTAAAAAGATTTTGAAATCAGCCATGTTCAAAGAAGATTATAGCGAAATGGTCATCGTAAAAGATATTGAACTCTATTCTCTATGCGAACACCATTTGCTTCCTTTCTTCGGTAAAGCACACGTTGCTTATATTCCAAATGGATATATTGTAGGCTTGAGTAAAATACCTAGAGTAATTGATGTTTTTGCTCGTCGTTTGCAAGTTCAAGAACGCTTGACTCATGAAGTGTTAAATTGCATCGAGGAGACCTTAAAACCCTTAGGGGTAGCGGTCGTCATTGAGGCGAGGCATATGTGTATGATGATGCGAGGTGTTCAAAAACAAAATTCTGTTACCACTACCTCTGCTTTTACAGGGGCTTTCCAAAATGTAGAAACTCGTACAGAGTTTTTAACTCTATTGAATTCTAAGCTACATTAATTGATTATCTCTCTTTATAGGGAGCAAATTGGCTTTGTTTTTTTGCAAAAAGATAAAGCCAATTTACTCCCTATAAAGAACTATTCAAGGCTAAGCGACTAAGAATAAATTATTCTTAGTCGCTTTTTGTGTAAATAGGCTGGCTATCTATAGTAGATGGTATCCGAAATAACAAATAAACAGGCTAAACAAATAAACATCTTCACTTATACCTCAAAGAAATATTAGTTACCGAAATCTTAAAGTTTAACCTTACCTATGTAATTTTGTGTATCTATTCGTCCTAAGTATTGATGAAAAAATAAATTGGTCGTTTTTGAAATGAGCTTTTTTCTAATGGGTTGAAAACCTAGACAAGTTTATCAAGATAGCAAAAGTTTTGACACTTTTAAAATCAAATTCAATCTCCATTTCAATCTCAAACCGTGACGTTGACCACGAAACGCTGGCAACGTCACGGTTTGAGATTGAAATGGGGATTGAATTTGATTTTAAAAAAAAACGAAATATCAACCGAATGGATAAACTTGTCAAAACCTATGAGAAAAAAGGTCAATTCAAAAACAAAAAGACCAATTTATTTTTTAATCAATACTAAGTACGAAAATAAAGCAAATAAGCATACGTTTTCTATAAAATAGGTCATTACCTATAATACTAGAAAAGAGTAAACCAAATCCAAATTTTTAGAAAAATATGAAAGTAGTAAAAAAAATAGTCTCTTTTATCGCATTTCTGCTGCTCGTTTTAGTAGTAGCGGCTATTGCGATCCCCTATTTATATAAAGATAAAATTGTAGACCTAGTTAAAGAGGAGGCAAATAAGACGTTAAATGCCAAAATGGATTTTAAGGAGGTCGATATTTCTTTATTTAGAAGTTTTCCTGATTTAAATGTGCAATTGGAAGAAGTCACAGTAGACGGAGTGGATGCCTTTGAAGGGATTCGACTTTTCGAAGGTAAAGAAGTGGAATTTGAAATGAATGTGGTGGATGCCTTTGCTGCCAAAGATAATTTCCCTATTAAGTCTGTTATCTTCAACCAACCCAATGTTCATCTAAAGGTACTTAAAAATGGTAAAGCCAATTGGGATATTACCAAACCTGCTGCTACCACAGAAGAAAGTAGCAATTTTTTGGTAAAACTAAAACAATACATCGTTAACAATGGCAATTTGAGTTATGTGGATGAGGCAATGGATTTTCAGTTGTTTTTAAAAGATTTGAATCATACAGGAAGTGGTCAATTTTCGTCGGATGAATTCGACTTAGACACCCGTACTTATATTGCGGATATGACCGCTACTTATGAAGGAATTGATTATTTGGACCATGTAAAAGCTGATTTGGATGCTATTATTAAAATGAATGTTCCAGATATGAAGTTTACGTTAAAAGATAATCAACTAAGCTTGAACGACCTTCAAGTAAACACCGCAGGAACGGTGGATATGAATGATGCGGATTATGTAGTTGACTTATCTTTTCAATCGCCACAGGGAGATTTTAAAAGCTTGTGGTCTTTAATACCGGGGGCGTACACCGCCGACTTTGCGAATGCTAGTATTTTGGGTAAAATGGGTTTTAAAGGTTTTGTAAAAGGTACTTATAATGGAGATAAATCTATCTACCCTGCTTTTCAAATCAAAGCAGATGTTGATAAAGGCAGTGTCAAATATCCTGATTTACCAGTAGGTATAGCAGACATTTTTACAAATATCACCGTAAAAAGTCCGAGTTCAGATTTTGATAAGGTGGTAGTGGATATTCCACAATTTAAGATGCAGGTGGGCAATAATCCAGTAGAGGGCTATTTTAACTTAACTACGCCTATGTCTGACCCTACCGTAAAGAGTAAAGTTAAAGGAATCGTTGATTTAGCTGAATTTAGTAAAGCCATGCCAATTGAAGGCATTAAGGAATTAAGGGGTACTATAAAATCAGATGTAACCATCAATGCTTCTCAATCTAAAATAGAGCAGAAGCAATATGATCAGGTAGATATGAGCGGTCAAATGAGTATAGCCGATTTATTTGTTCAGCAGACAGGAACGCCACCTATAACGATTAATCATTTAGATACAGATTTCAGTCCTCAAAGGATAAAACTGGAATCTTTAAATGCAAAATTAGGAGAAAGTGATATTCAAGCTACAGGGCAACTAGATAATATACTGGCGTATTTTAGTCCAGAAAAAACGATGGAAGGAAAGTTTAAGTTTACTTCTAATTATGTGAATGCGAATGAATGGATAAGCACAGATACCACATTGGTGGCTACAGATAGTGCGACGGCAGTCCTAGAAAAGCCTTTTGATCGCTTTCATATGGAGGTAGACGGCTTCATTAATAAAATGGATTATGATACTTATCAAATGAGCAATGTCAAAGTTAAGGGAATGCTTAGTCCTAATGAATCAATTATTGAAAACTTTAGTACCAAGATTGGCGAAAGTGATATTCAAATAGATGGTAAGGTAGAAAATCTAATGGATTATGTATTTGAAAATGAAGTGATGACGGGTGAAATTGATTTGACATCCAATTATTTAGATTTGAATCAATTTATGGTAGAAGAAACCGCCGCTGTATCAGAAGAAACGATAGAGGTCATCCCTGTACCTGAAAATATAGATATTACCTTGCACTCCGATTTGAAGAAAGTACATTATACTAATTTTGATTTAACGAACATCAAAGGGGACGTAATTGTAAAGGAGGAAGTAGCACAAATGGATGATATTAACGCTAATATATTAGGGGGTAAAGTAGCTTTTACAGGGGGCTATGATACTAGAGATTTAAGCAAACCTAAGTTTAATTTGGAATACGATTTAGAAAAATTAAATATCAATAAGGCATTTAATACCTTTAATACTTTTAGAGCGATTGCCCCAATTGGGAAGTTTGTTGACGGAAAATTGACTACTAAGTTAAAAATGAATGGGGTACTAGGAGAGGATTTAATTCCGGATCTAGCCTCTTTGAACTTATCGGGTTTTTTACACACCTTCGGTGCAACCATTAAAGATTCTAAAATCTTTGAACAATTATCCGATAAATTGCAGATAGAAGCCTTGAAAAATGTGCGCCTACAAGATTCTAAAAACTGGATAGATATTAAAGATGGCTATGTAGAATTAGAAGAAGCAACCCATAAGATAGGTAATGATATGAGCTTTAAGGTAAAAGGTCGGCATCATTTAATGCAAGAAGATATGTTTTATTTGATAGAGGCAAAAATACCTAAAAACCAATTGAATAAAACAGTAGTTGGTGCAGCCGCTAATCAAGGTTGGAATTTATTAGTCAAAGAAGCTACTAAAAGAGGCGTGGATATAGAAAATGGAGACTTTGTCAATTTGAATATCAATTTGACAGGCTCCATGCTCAAACCTATATTTAAGATTGTTCCTGTTGGCACAGACGGAAATGTTAGCTTTGAAGATAAGGCCAATGAAATCGTAAAAGCAACGACCGATAAAATTGTAGATTCTGTAAAGACCACCATTAACACGACCGTGGATTCTGTTAGAACAGTAGTAGAAGACAAAGTAGAAGTAGTGAAAGACTCTGTAAAAACTATCGTTAAAGCGGAAACTGATAAAATTGTACAACAAGGAAAAACGGAAGCAACAAAGATGTTATTAGACTCTGCCTTGATAAAAAATGTACCGGGACTTGATAGCTTCTTACTAAAAGATAGCTCTAAGGTAAAAGATAAAGTGAAAGATGTAATCAAGGATTGGAATCCCTTTAAAAAGAAAAAGGGCAACGGATAATGAGATCCTAGAAAAATCCGTTGGCGTTATAATCCGTTGACGTAAATTTGCGCCAACGGATTATAACGCCAACGGATTTTTTTCTTATGGATGTAGTTTATCTTTTTCACATTCCCTTAGCTAAATTTTATTTAAATTTGTCCGTTCTAAAATAAAAAGGAGAAAAACCTTCGTTTTTCTCCTTTTTAATTCCTCCTTTACTTAACCGACCATGCAAATTTGAATTTTTCTTATTTTATAGCTAAACGAGTTGCCATTACCAATAAGCAATCTTTTTCAAGATTAATTATTCGGATTGCTATTGCAGCTATTGCCTTATGTTTGGCGGTAATGATCATTGCCACTGCTATGATTAGTGGATTCAAAAAGGAAATAAGCGAAAAGATATTTGGTTTTTGGGGGCATATTTCGATTACAGACATTAATTCCAACCTATCTCTTGAGACAGAACCTGTCAATAAAAATCAAACCTTTTATCCTAGTTTAAAAGAGGTAGGGCCAATAGAATACTTTGGAAATCCTACATTTTTGGGAATGGAAGTAGGCGATACCCCTACCGAACAATTTTCTAAAGGGGGCATCCGACATATACAAGTGTATGCCTTGCAACCGGGTATCATACAGACAAAAGGCGTTATTGAAGGAATTATTTTAAAAGGGATTGATGAAGATTTTGAATGGAGCTTCATGAAAAAATTCCTTCAAGAAGGAACAATTATTAATTTTCAAGATACTATTGACCAAAATAACCGTCCTATTATTATCTCTCAACAAACAGCGGAACGATTAAAAGTAAAACTGGGAGATAAATTTGTGATAGTTTTTATAAGGGAAAACAACCAAATTAAAAGACGATTCCAAGTTCAAGGAATTTATAAGACCGGCCTAGAAGAATACGATAAACGAATCGCCCTTGTAGATATTAGTGTCATTCAACAATTGATGGGTTGGGAATCCGATCAAGTAGGAGGGTTTGAAATCTTTCTAGAAGACATAGACGATTTACCTGTTTTTAGAGAATACATTTACTACGAAGTATTGCCTGATCGCCTAACAGGCGAAAGCATTAGGAGAAAGTTCCCTGCTATTTTTGATTGGTTGGAATTTCAAAATATCAATGAACGAATTATTATTGTTTTAATGGTACTTGTTTCCATTATTAATATGATAACTGCTTTGATGATTTTGATAATCGAACGCACCAATATGATTGGTATATTAAAAGCAATGGGTAGTACGGACTGGAACATTCGAAAAATATTTCTGTACCATGCCGCCCTCATCATTGGAATGGGCTTGCTATGGGGAAATATATTGGGAATCGGTATCTGCTTATTGGAAGATAATTTCCATTTTATTACCCTAACAGAAGAAAATTATTATCTCTCTTATGCCCCCATTAATCTGAATTGGTGGACAATTTTCCTATTAAATATTGGCACCATTGCCGTCACGCTAATTTTCCTCGTCATTCCCACTTTTCTAGTAACCAAAATCAGCCCTATCAAAGCCATTCGTTTTAATTAACCGAGTGATTATTGATTATTAGATTATCTATAACTGACATCAAACTAGCTTTATGTCTCTAAAATAATTACTCATCAATAATCAATTAAAAGACATTTAAAAAAAATGCACAAATCAGCTTTCGTAAACATTATTGGCAGGCCTAATGTAGGTAAATCTACACTGATGAACGCTTTGGTTGGAGAACGGATGTCTATCATCACTAGTAAACCGCAAACGACTCGGCATCGAATAAAAGGGATTTTAAGTGGAGACGATTTTCAATTGGTTTTTTCTGATACCCCAGGTTTTGTAGAAGATACGCATTATAAAATGCACGAATCCATGAACAAATCTGTTGATTCTACCTTTAAAGATGCAGATATTTTACTTTTTGTCATTGATAAATATGATGATTATGAGCAGGATTCTCCATTAGTGCAGAAATTGAAAAGGATAGAAGTTCCTAAAATTTTGGTCATTAATAAAGTAGATTTGGCCACTCCCGAAGAAACGATAAAGCTAATTGACCAATGGAAGGACTGGGTGGATTTTAAGGAAATTATTCCTATTTCTGCTTTAAATCAGTTAGGTACAGAAAAATTGCTCCAACTCATTTTAGAGAATACACCAGAAGGACCAGCTTACTATCCTAAGGATCAACTAACTGATCGGTCGGAACGTTTCTTTATTAGTGAGATTATTCGAGAAAATATCTTACAACAATATAAACAAGAGATTCCTTACTCTTGTGAAGTAGTCGTAGCTTCTTTCAAAGAAGGCAAAACCTCTGGTGAAGAGGAAATTACGCGTATTGAAGCACATATATACGCGATGCGCCAATCTCAAAAACCTATCTTGATAGGGAAAGGAGGTTCGGCTATTAAAAAATTAGGTATCGAATCGAGACAGGATATTGAAAAGTTTCTAGACACAAGAGTCCATCTAGAATTACTAGTAAAGATTAAAGAAAATTGGCGGAACGATGACCGTTCCTTAAAACATTTTGGCTATTAAAAAATGTTTATTTGTTTAGGTGTTTATTTGTTTAACGCTTAGGGTCTAAACAAATAAACACCTAAAATAATAAACAACCTAAAACACCATGTTACAAGTAGGAATTACCGGCGGCATAGGAAGTGGAAAAACGACCGTTTGCAAAATATTTGAAATCTTAAACATTCCGATCTATTATGCAGATGATCAAGCCAAAAAGATCATGGTCACTAATGAGCTACTTATTCAAGACATTAAAGACTTTTTAGGGCCCGATGCCTATACCAAAGATGGGCAATTAAATAGGGCTTATATTGCAAATATCGTCTTCAACGACCAATCCAAATTAGATAGACTTAATAGCATAGTGCATCCTGCCATGTATAAGGATGGGCAGCGTTGGCATCAACAACAAACAGGAGTGCCTTATACATTGAAAGAAGCAGCCATATTGTTTGAAAGCAAAGGACATACCTTGATGGACAAAACGATCCTAGTCGTAGCCCCACAAGAGGTGCGCATCCAACGCGTGATGGCTAGAGATACAACCGATAAAGAAGCCGTACTCGCCAGAATGAGCAAACAAATGCCGGATGAAGAGAAAATTCCATTAGCAGACTATATCATTTTAAACAATGGAAAAGCCCCTTTAGTCCCTCAAATATTAAAAATTCACGATAAATTAAGTATTCTTAGTAAGAAAAGAATTGGATAAGGCAGCGATTAATTGTAAATTAAGGTTATATTTATGTGTAATTTTATTAGGACACCCAATAATAAGCTACCTTATGACAAAATTCCGACTACTCCATGTTCTATTATTCTCTTTCCTAATTTTTCAAATTGGGACTGCCCAAAATAAATATTATGGGCTAAAGAAAGCGCAAATCAAAAAACTCAGCACCGTACAATTAACCAATGGGCTTAAGTCTTTTCCTGAGTCTTATTTATATGGCATGCACGGCGATAGCCTGATTTTATTAACAGACGTATCTACTTGGGTGCAACCTACCTTCTTTGCTAAATCAAAAATTTCTATCTCAGGTTATACAGAACTAGTGATTTCTAGTCGAGCAGACCGTAGAAGAAAATCTTTGATTTGGGGAACTATTATCGGGGCGGTTTCTTATGCTGTTGTGCAAAAATCTAGTGCTCAGAAACCTTATGAACGGACAGTCGCTCAATCCCTTGCTGGACAACCTTCTAACTCTGGACAAATTGAAGGGGTTATCGCTGGGGTAACGGGTTTTGGCTTCGGTATGATCATTGGCCAAACCCTGGCAAAACGAAAAATGAATTTAAAGAAACAGCGCAGAGCTGCGCTTAAGACGCTGAAGGAATTTAGTTATTAGAAACTTCAATCTCGATCTCAAATTCAAATTAAACACGGGACGCTGTCAGACGTTTGGGGTAACGTCTCGTGTTGATTTGAGATTGAAGTTGAGATTGAATTTGAATTTGAGTTCACCCACCTACCCTATTCAACATTTTAAGTTGTCTTTTTTACACTTCATTATATTTCCAACCTAATAACAAGTAGATTTTTTATATCTTGTTAACTGTTATACTGGTACCTCTAAACACGAAATACCTAATTTGTTTAACTTGCTTATTTGTTGAATCCATTAAAGGTAGTCAAATAAACAAGTAAACAACTTTCTATCACCTGCAATCAAATACTATGATTCCTAAAGTCAATCAAATTGCTGCTCTATTAGTCTCTGGCCTATTTA
>Ga0209828_1003868_pt1 | contig 11126 bp, 8 predicted proteins | sample MaitaG_FD_187429 | JGI IMG/M metagenome (GOLD analysis project Ga0209828, IMG submission 187429) | Marine algal microbial communities from Maine, USA - Maine_Asex2 metaG (SPAdes) (version 2) | ecosystem: Host-associated > Algae > Red algae > Unclassified | place: Maine, USA | collected 2015-01-05
CAGATGAATATAAAATGATAAAGCTTGATGAAGCTGGCAAATCTATCATTCAAACACATGATGTTCTAAACGGTAGTAAGGTGATAAGCTCCACTGACAACGAGTGGTCAGATAAGGCTGCAGTAGACTGTCATTGGGGGTCAGAGAAAACACTCGAATACTTTGAAAAAATGCATAGCAGAGAAGGAATGGATGGTCAAGGTGGCAATCTGGTTGTCAATGTTCATGCTCAAGATCCGATGGGTGGAGGTGCTATGGGAAATGCCTATTATCTAAATAGCACCATCTATATTGGAGATGGAAATGGTTCTCAAGACACTAATGTTCCGCTAAGTAGCTTAGATATTATAGCTCATGAGATTGTCCATGGGGTGACAGAATTTACTGCTAATCTGAAGTATCAAGGAGAGTCAGGTGCCATAAATGAATCTATGAGTGATGTTTTCGGAGTTACCATAGAAGAGAGTACCAAAGGTACTTCTAGCTGGGATATTGGACACCAACTCAATGCAATACTGAGACGAATGAATGATCCAAAATCTCTTGAAATGCCTGCTTTTTATAAAGGAGAATATTGGATCAATGGCGCAGATGTCCATATTAATAGTTCTATTGGAAACCTATGGTATTATTACTTGGTTGAGGGAGGCGCTGGAACTTCTGAAGATGGAGTTGTATTTAACATTGAGGGGATTGGGTTCGAAAGGGCTATAAAAATTGTTTATAGAACATTGAGTGAATACTTAACAGAACTATCAGATTATAGTGCTTACCGAGAATTATCTATACAAGCTGCAGAAGATTTATTCGGACCTTGTTCTAGAGAAGTGGTAAATGCTTCCCTAGCGTGGTCAGCAGTTGGACTTGGTGAAGTTATTGTCGGCAATGATCTTGAGCTGATAAGTATAGATAATATCGCATCAGATTGTGGTTTAGTAGAAGAAGAGGTTTCTATAGATATCAAGTATAACTCTTGTGGAGATTCTCTTCCTCTAGGTTCTGAGCTCCTTTTTTTTTATAGTATAAATGGAGACGATCCTGTATCCGAATCCTATGAATTGCCTAAAGCTCTAGCTCCTAATGATCAACTAAGCTATACCTTTTTGGAGAAAGCCGATATCAGTAATTTTGGCGATTACAATATACAATCTTGGGTCGATTTTGATCAAGATGCATACTCAGTGAATGATAGCATTGCAACACAGTTTAAAAATGGTGTTGTCCAAAATGAAGATATTAGGTTAGTTAATTTAATTCATCCGAAACAAAATACTGCCTGCGGTCTAGCAATAATTGACCCAATAATCAAATTGCAATTTTTAGGATGTGAGAAACTAGAGATTGGTTCTGAACTTAAAGTTAGGGTCGATTTGGAAAACGCTCTCTTAGAAGAGATTTTCGTTTTAGAAGAGGATATTGACTCTGAAAGCTTTTTCGAATTAACACTTTCTGGTACGCTTGAGGTACAAGATTTCGGAATATATCTATTGAATGTAGATGTCACCTACCCTCAAGACCCCGACCTTACCAATAACACATTTGAGCAAACTATTGAATTTTCCGAATCCAAGACTCATCCATTTATGTATCCTTTCGATGATCCATCAGATGTATCTTCACTAAATATACGCCTAGGATCAAGCGTAGATAAAGATACACTTGTAAATAGATTCGACGATAGTAATGAAAGTCAAGCGTTAATGTTTACAGGTGGGGACGTCATGGACCTGTCTGAAAATGAACTTAAAATAGATTTAGTTACATCAGAAGAAGAGATTTGGACTAAGAATTTAGATTATGAGACGCGTACCTGTATGTGTATTGACGCTACAGAATGGAATGAGATCTACTTATCCTATGATTTACATATCCATCAAGTTTTAGGACTATGGAATTCATTTGATCTCAGAGATCCGTGGGCTGCCAATATGCGAGTTCTGGTAAATGGGGAACCAGTTACAGAAACATATGGACACAAAGATAACTCACAATTTCAAAATTATATGATTGATTTAAGTGACTATGCTGGCAGCTCTCCCGAGATTTGTTTTCAATCTAAATCACTCATCGGCAGAAATCTATATGATCTCATCCTGAACGGAAAAGATCTATTAGGAGATCAAGTGATACTAGATAATATAAACGTGAGTAATCGATTGACCACATCTATAATCCAACAAAATATTCAACTTCACGAGATGAAGGTTTATCCAAATCCCGCTCATGATTTGTTAAATATAGAACTGAATAGTCAAGAAACGCAGAACATCACTTTCCAGATTATCAATACATTAGGAGTAAAAGTAAGGCAATTTAAAGAACAGGTTGAGTTCGGTACTAATAACTTATCGATATCGCTAAAAGATTTAAGTCACGGAGTATATATTTTAAAAGCAAATTCTCGATCCCAACAATATTCCATAACCAATAAAATCGTCATAGGTGAATAGTGGAATTTAGAGGCAGAACACTTTTAATTAAACTGAATAGTATTTTTATTTTTTACTAATGCAACTATTCCTAGATTCAAAACGAATAGATTACTAAACAGTATTCTTTCAAAAGAATTTAAATTATGAAAATTTATATATTAATTATTCTCTCATACGTCATTTTATTATTCTCTTGTACTAATGATAATATCGATAGCACATTCATTTTTGAGGATACAGTAGATATCGACACTACTTATGTTAATTCTGGTGAGATGTCATTCGATTATAATGGAAGTAGGATTGTATTATTCAACGCTACTGGTTATGTATGCGATTTGAAAGATACAATGGTCAATCGTGACGATAAAAACTACCAAATTACAAATGCAGAATTTATAGAAACAGAAAATATCATTTTACTAGAAGATGACGATTTTATAATTTCATATGCTACAGATAGTGAGATACTATTTATTACCATCTACTTAACTGAAGAGCAAAATGCAATCAGAAGAATCATGTCTGAACCCTTTACTATTACAATTGAAGAGTCTGAGAATGAGGTACAAGCTACATGGTCTGCTATGTTTGAAAAGTCAGTAGACGGAGGTATAGATTATTGGGAACCAATTGGTAAGTTAGAAGGTAGTTTTTTCGTTCCTAAAGTGATATATTGTGAGTAAGTAATTTATTAATGGCATTAAAAGAACAAGATATAAAGGCATTAGTACCCTTGTGCATAGTTGGACAAGCGCGTGCTCAACAGTCCTTATATGAAGCTTTCTTGCCATATGTATATACTATATGTAAGCGTTATTTTATACCTGAGCATTTTTTGAAAGATATGGTTCAAGAAATTTTCAGTAGCATGTTTATGTCGCTTAATAATTATCAAGAAAACGCTGGCTCTTTTAAATCTTGGTTGCGATCAATAGCTGTTTATAAAATTATTGATTACAAGAGAAAAAAAAAACTGCGTATACTTGAGCTTTCTGATCACAATTCATTTGTAAGTGTTGACAGTGGTGCGTTGAGTTCTCTATATTTGGAGAATCTATTAGAACTAATAAGTCATATGCCAGATGGTTATCGTGTAGTATTCAACATGTTTTTAATTGAAGGATTTTCACATAAAGAAATAGGAGAATTCTTAGGTATCACAGCGGAGACATCGAGGTCGCAATTGTCGAGAGCTAAAATTTGGCTGCAGAAAAAGATAAGTTTTCAAATTGAGAAGGACCATAAATTTACGGAATTAATGAATTCGCTTTAATATGAATAATAAAAATTTGGAAAAAATAATTAAGGAAAAGTTGCAACAAAATCTTTCAGTTCCTGATGGTTTTAGCTGGTCTGACTTGGAAGGTGGGATTGAGCGCCCAGTTGAAAATTCTGGGCAAAAAAGAGCGATATACTTATTGTTTTCATTTATAATTTTATTGCTATGCATAGTAATAGGTAGTTTATATTATCAAAATAATACTGTTGAGCAAATAATGGCTACAAAAAGCGGAGAGTCAGCTGGTCTTAAAAACAACAGCGGTTTACTAAATAATAAAGATAATATTGGAGTAGCTGCATCTTCTATTAACGAGACCGCTAAAAACAAAGCGACTATTAGTGAGAACTTAAATAATGAAACTCCTAGTAAAAGTATATATATAAATGTTGCAACTGAATATGAAGCAAAGCAATCAATTAATAATGAAACCTCTGAGATAGGATTGTCAAGCTCAGTAATTCTAGGCAATATTAGAAATGAAACTCTCCAATCGTTGAATGGAAAAGAGAGTCTCATAGATACTAGCGAAGCAAATGAAAACATTTCCGATTCTTTAATAAAAAGTACTACCAACAAAAATATCTCAAGTGCTGAATTTATCTCTAACGATGTAGGAAAATTACCTACTTACCAAACATTTTTGGAAACCTCATCTGAGAAATTCGAGAATCCAAATATCGGGATAAATAAGCCTTCTCCAATTGTCAGTTCATCTAATTGGTCTTTGGCTTTCTCTGCAGGAGTCAACTTAATTAATTATAGAGTAAACTCTGAAAACGAGCTGTATAGGAAGACGCTGATGAAATCAAGAACTCCAAGAATAGGTCAATCTATAGAACTTTCATCCTTATACAAAATGACAGATCGCCTATCCATAGAAGGAGCCCTAGGTTATCAAATTCTACGAGAAGAAATTCAGTTTACAGAGTCAGATACTGTTGTCAGAGTTTTAGATAAAGGACCAACATCAGTAATTTATAATGTATTTTCAGGCAATACATATACTAATGTAGGTTTGAGAACTACGAATGAAATTGAAAATCGTACAATACTACATAATAACCAATATAAACTCATAGAAGGTTCTCTAAGACTATCTTATAACTTATATAAGAGCAAATTTTTTAATGTCGATGCTATCGGGGGATTTGGCATTTCAAAACGGATAGTCAGTGGAAGATATATAAATACTAACTTAAGAATTAGTGAATTGGTTGAAAGTGAATATTTAAGTAGTAGTACAATTTCATCATTAGGAATTTTAGGTCTTAGATTTAATACAGAAATCAATAGTCGTTTTATACTTACATATGGTTTTATTTATCGACGTCAGCTGCAAGATTGGGCAATTGACGATAAAGTAAATATCAGACCATCAACTCTAAATTTTAACATTGGACTAAGATTAGATTTAAAATCTCGAAAAGAATAACTTATTATTAATATATACTATAGACCGTAATATGGAAATATTGTTAATGAAAATGTACACTTAATTTACTATTGCGTCAATTTATTTTTGGCTTTAAAAAGCCTTTACAGGAACAAACAACTCTAAATGAAAAATTACTCTATTTTATTTACTGTATTGAGTATTATCTTACTATCGGTCGTATCATCATCTGCTCAAACTGAAGATTGTGAGTGTGAGGACTCCACTATAAAGATTTGTTATCTAGAAGAAGAAGACTACTGTTATCCTGATTCCTTCGTCAATGCTTGCGGTTACGAATTAGATGGAGTGCTCATGAACGACTATCTTAGACGTAAGCTGCTAAATAACGAGAATTTTGGTACAAACGGAACAGTAAATTGTGCACTAGAGTTAAATGTTATGGAAGGAAATATCACTCTACCTTATATTCAAGAGCAAGAATGTGATATAATATTCCTTGGTAACTACGGCTTTGATACGCTACTACTACAGTCAGACTTAAGTAAAACATCTATTCCAGATAATGTTATGTCGTCAATCCGTGATTGGTCAATGCTTTGTCCAAACAACCTTGTTATTGCCACGCAGGCAGAAGCTAATATGTGGGGATATATCGTAGAGAATGAAAATGTAAATCCTAATTCACCAGCGACTGGGGCTAATATGCTCAATATTTTTAACGGTCCTTTTGGAGATGTTCCATCCTTTAGTCAGGGCGGAACTTATCAAGGTGTAATTACTGGTGTGCCATCCACGGGCTATACAGTTTTAGCTGTAGATGTTATGGGGAGGCCTACAGCTGTTATTGATTCTATGACAAATGATCTTATTTTTGGTGATATAGGAATCTTTTGTGGGGGCCTCGCTGGTAGCGTTAGTTTTGGTGAAGAGGTGAATAATAGAAATGATAGATTTACCTGTAATATATTTGCATTAGGATGTAGTATAGCAGGAGGTGGCATGGGGACTCAAAATGATGTAGCCCTATGTACAGGTACACAATACACTTTACCATCAGGACAGACGGTAAGTGATGCGGGTAACTACATAGATACTTTGATAGCATCTAACTTTTGTGATTCTATAGTCGTTACGAACTTATCGTACTTGGATGAGGTAGAAAACACTGTAACGTACGAGGGATGTTCAGGTGATGGCTACGAGATTTTAGTAGGTGGCGTAACATTTAATGAGGATAATCTCGAAGGCAATGAAACCTTAACATCATCAGTAGGATGTGATTCGATAGTAACCGTTCAATTATCATTTGCTGAGAATACTAGTTCTGTATTTCAAGAAAGCATCTGCGACAATGATAATACAGAATTTGTTATTGGTACGGAGACCTTTGATCGAAGTAATTTATTTGGATCCGTTACTTTGGTAAATGCTAAAGGGTGTGATTCAATTGTGGATGTCGATATATTGTTAGAGTCTGGTTTTGTTGAGACTGAGGTTTATGAGAAATGTAGTAATGATCTCTTAACGGTTAGAGATAGAGAATATCTTGAATCAGGTAGAGATACCTTCCAATACACAAACATGGCAGGATGTGACTCTATATACATAGTGAATATTAGCAACTACGCCGATATACCTAACCAACAAGTATATTCCGATATATCCCCGTACACAAATGAAATTTTTAATCTTGTCGTACCTATTGAGGAAACATACAGTATTTTGTGGGAGCCAGCATATCTAGTTGGTTGCAGTGATTGCGCAACTACTACATTGCTTTCCGATGGAACTGTAGACACTCTAACGTATACCATAACTGACGAAAATCTGTGTAGCCGCACATTTGATATCAGTCTTTCGCATTTATGCCGTGTTTATTTACCTAATGTTATAACACTGAAAAATAAAGGTTCAGTTAATTCATTATTTGGACCTTTAAGAAACAGCAAATGTGATATTTCAGAAGATTATGAATTGTCTATCTATGACCGATGGGGAAATACTGTATTTTATTCTAATGATCCTGATGCGAGCTGGGATGGAAATTATAGATCACAACCTGTTAGTCTAGGAGTCTATATTTATAATATAAGCTACAAAATTAATGATCTCAGAGTTATGGAGTCTGGAGATATTACTGTGATTTGAAATCAGTAATGACAAGAAGTTCAAATTGTAATTTTAATGGCAGTTTTTATTTGTGGTGAATTTGGGTCATTAGTAATGTCTCAGTTTTAATAAATATTTTAACAGGGGATTAGTCATCGATCCGTTTCGATCTGTCACCTCATCAATGGTAGAAATCTACATCTTTTAAGTAAGAAGATCATCGATGCTAGAGGATCGTCTAGAGAACAGCAGAATGCGTTAAGTTCATCGATTGATTTAGATCTGCTTGATTAAGTCGGGCAGGCAGTCAACGTAATATTGGACGAAAAAAATAAAAACAGAGTTCACTGAGTGATTATGTCCTCGTTGCCATTATCGTGTCTAGCTTAGCGCTTACTAGGTTTTATTTAGAAAGTTCTAATTTAATATGAATGATTATCCGCTTTTGAGTACCAATTTATATTTCGACAGTGTGTGTAAGGATACGCAATCGTAGCAATACTTATTTGTACCTGCTAGTCAATAGTCACTTTAGTAAGCCAAAAATCTCATCAAGCAGTCCTGAATAGCTTGTCCCGCCTTACGAGCGGAATTAAGTTGTTCTGCAAATTTTACTCAGATAGTTTATGATAATGCACGTGGATTCCAAAATGTATTTGATGGTGAAGGATCTGATTTGCTTGAAGGTAATTATACTAATGCGGCAATATCGATTATTCTTTCTAGAGTAAGAATACTACCTAATGTTACAAACAGAAAACTTAAAAACATGGTTAATGATTTATTTCGTGATGTGCCTGCAAATAGACGTTTTGGTAGTGGAAGTGCTATGGATGCACATCGCCATGAAGTTATAACAGGAAATCCAATTGGCGGTAAATTTCACAAAGAAAAACTAGAGAATTATCAACGTGGGCTAGAAAAATTATTAAGGAACCCTCAAGCTGCTTTAAACGAATTTGACACCAAAGCTGCCCAGGCAATTTTATAAGATATCAAAGATGCATAATCGGGAAACTAAAAGTTATAAATTATTAGAATCAGCAAAGGAACTGGTTTTTGAAAAGATGCCAGAAGCAATCGTTGTATACGATAAGGACCGATGAAGCGTACTTAATTTTTTCTGAATTCGGGGATACTTTGATTGAAAAAATTGATGATAGTTTATTTTTAAATAAAGCAATTGACTTATTATTAGAATTGCTAAAAGAAAATGAGACAACAATTGAAAATTTAATTGTCCTCCAAGTTTTTCAAAAATTGTATCTTACTAAAGATGCAGATATTAAATTCACGCTTGCACTAAAAGATAAAAGTATAATATTATCGTTTTACATGGAGTATAGATTAAAATATTTAGGTGAATAAAATATTAGTTGAACCCCGTTGGTCGAGGCCTGTCTAAAGAGCAAAACAAAAAAGGGAGAGGTTCGTCGATGTATTCACATCGATGTAATACTCGTATCTAGCTTTTATTTAGTGGAAAGGTTGTTTTGAATAGAGCATTTCAATAAAAAAGCATCTAGCATAGCAAAGACGTGAGATTTGTTTTCATCGTCTAGTTGTTGGATGCTTTTTAGTCTGTTTACAGTTTTTTTATCGAAAGTTGGCAGTGCATCTTCGTCAACAAGGTAGTCTAAAGTTACGCCTAAGGCATCCGCAATTTTCTTTGCAGTCTCAATGGAGGGTTGAGATTCATCTCTTTCGTATTTACCCCGTTGGTCGAGGTTTGTCTACAGGATTCACCCCAGTTGGTCGATGTTTGTCAACAGAGCTAAAAAATAAAAAAGAACAAGTTCGTCGATTGGCTGTGCCCCACTGGTCGAGGTTTGTCAACTGAGCAAAAAAACAAAAACACAGAGTGCATCCAATGACTGTGTCCTCGACCCCATACTCGTGTCTTGTTTTTCTGAGTCTAAATTAAAAAGCATAAATTTCCGCGCATTAAAATCTCTAATCAAAGCATCAGCAACTCTAAGTATGAAGGAGCGATCATCTAGGTACGTTTTAGAGATACCAATTATTTTCAAAGTAAGTTGTTCTATTTCTAGATATGTGTCCTCCCAGCCTAGCGCTGTGCAGTAGTGCCCCTTTTTCAGGGGCAGTCCCGAGCAAGTCTAGGCAGAGGCGGTAGCCGATCCTAGACGCAGCCGAGGGACCGAGCTGACTAGCGAGCTACGGATACATAGCGACCCATGCCGATTCGCCCCCTCTGGCGAAACGGCATGGGTAGGCCCCAAAACATCCAAGCCATAAAAAGACAACTTATCACCCAAAAAAGTGTTATTTTTGTATATAATACGATCTATTCGTGGCCTTAGAATAAGAACTCAGGAATAGAGACACCTATAAAATAATCGAATAAAATGGAGCAGAAAATAGCTAAAAGCCCGATCATGTTGTACTTCGAGGATACGCCCAATCCCGAGTCACTCAAGTTTGTCACCAATAGAATGCTGTGGAGAGGTACGGCCGACTTCAAGGAGCAGGCGCTCGCAGAAGAATGGTCGCCGCTCGCAAAGATGCTGTTCGAGCAACCGTACTGCAAAGGCGTGTACATCTCGAATAATTTTGTGACCGTGACCAAGGAATTCAACTACGAGTGGGAAGACCTCAAATATAAGCTCAAGGAACTCATCAAGAACTACATCGAAGAAGATGGTGTGCTCATCAAAGATGGATTTCAAGACGCAATGGATAAGATAGAGGCGGAACGTGGAGACAGTTATGACTACTCTGAAGCGGACGCAGATATCGTGAAGAAGATCAAAGAACTGATCGAAACGTACGTGAAGCCAGCGGTAGAAATGGATGGTGGAAATATCGCATTTAAGCACTTCGATAAAGGTATAGTGACGGTTATCTTGCAAGGATCATGCAGTGGCTGTCCATCGTCGACCGTAACTCTGAAAGCGGGGATTGAAGGAATGCTCAAGCGGATGGTGCCAGAGGTAGAAGAGGTAGTTGCAGAAATGGGTTGATATTGACCTATGAAAATAGCATCAAAAAATATAGAAGAAATATGTAAAAGTGCTTGCGAAGTCGTAAAGGTCGCAGGCACTTTTATCTTGGAGCAAGCTGGTAAGGTGACGCCCGATCAAATAGAAACTAAAGCCCACAATAGTCTAGTAAGTTATGTGGATAAAGCGTCCGAAAAGATTCTGGTAAAAGGGCTGAGTGAAATACTGCCGACTGCCACTTACTTGACAGAGGAAGGAACCGTAGCGCAAGAAGAAAGCGCGTTGCGTTGGATCATAGATCCGCTCGACGGGACGACTAATTTTCTGCACCAGCTGCCCTGTTATAATATCAGTGTGGCATTAGAGTATGAAGGTAAATTGTGCATTGGCATCGTGCTCGACGTGCAGACCAAAGAGATTTTTCATGCTTGGACGGACGGCGGTGCCTATCTAAATGGACATCCGATCCACGTGCGTAAAAATATAAAGCTAGCCGACTCGATGGTGAGCACAGGATTTCCATATTTCGATTTTGGGATGACGGATAACTATCTGAAGACGCTCGGAATATTGATGCAAAAAGCGCGTGGTATTCGTCGTGTGGGTGCAGCGGCCATCGACTTAGCCTACGTAGCGGCAGGACGATATGATACATTTTTTGAGTATAGTCTACAGCCCTATGATGTAGCGGCGGGGATCGTGCTCGTGCATGAAGCGGGCGGATTGATTAACGACTTTCAGGGCAACCAAGATTACTTGTTTGGTAAGCAGATCGTCGCCAGTAGTCCCGCTATCCATCAAGAGATGTTGGATATATTACTTGAACATTTTTAATATAGGCAGCTTACTTTTAAACAAATCAACAAATCAACAAATCAACAAATACACAAATTAACAAATTAACAAATTAACAAATACACAAATCAACAAATACACAAATTAAC
>Ga0209828_1003871_pt1 | contig 11119 bp, 11 predicted proteins | sample MaitaG_FD_187429 | JGI IMG/M metagenome (GOLD analysis project Ga0209828, IMG submission 187429) | Marine algal microbial communities from Maine, USA - Maine_Asex2 metaG (SPAdes) (version 2) | ecosystem: Host-associated > Algae > Red algae > Unclassified | place: Maine, USA | collected 2015-01-05
ACGAGGATGGCGCAGCTATAGCTAAATGTCAAAAAAACAAGTTATAAATCAAAAAAAAACTAAATAATGCTTGGATAAACCATAGAAAACGGGGCTAATTTTTAGAGTGCGCTAAGTCGTATTAAACAACAAAAAAAATACATTTCTAAAAATAATGTTAGATCTTACTACATAATCAGCCATCAAATTTTATGCGATTGCCATAATCCTTTATAGCACAAAGTATTAATTGTTGTTTTATGATTATATACTGGTAGGTAATCCAATTGAATTTATTTCACAAATGTTATCTCCAGTTATAAATTTAAAATCTTAGTTATTAGATTTAGTTGATTTTACAAATAAAGATAAATCAATTTTTCATTTATTTTATTCTTGTGTATTTCAATTTTATTTTAAAAATATCAGTTTAAATTTTGTTAAGTCAAATTCTATTTCCTACATTTGGACAACCAAAATTGGTTAACCAATTAATGGTTTGGCAATTATGCTTGAAAATTTACAAAAAATAAAAATTGAAAACCCAGTCGATTTAATCATTACACAGATTAAAGACCTGATTAGTTCAGGCGTGGTAAAACCGGGCGAAAAATTGCCACCAGAGCGCAAACTGGCAGAACATTTTGGCGTTAGCCGGGGGCAGGTGCGCGAAGCCATAAACAAACTACAATTGTATGGTATTGTAAAAGTACAACCCCAAAGCGGTACAACGGTTAACGGCATTGGCATAGTTGCACTTGAGGGGCTGATAACAGACATCTTAAAATTAGAGCAATCCGATTTTAAGTCCTTAGTAGAAACCCGTATTTTATTAGAAGCAGAAGCGGCACGGCTTGCAGCCATTAATTGTACAAAAGATGATTTGGTACAAATGAGCAATGCCCTTAATCAATACGAAGAAAAATTAATGAATGACAACCTTGCTATTGAAGAAGACCTTTTGTTTCACATTAAAATTGCCGAAGCTGGTAAAAATACTGTACTCAAATCTTTAATGATGATTATCACTCCAGAAATTGTTAAAAGTTTTACAAAATTGAAAGTTTGCAATAAAAGCAACAACCTCAAAACGATTAAAGAGCACCGCAGTATTTTGGATATGATTGCTGATAAAGATGCCGAAGGTGCTAAAAAAGCGATGATATCCCACTTGTTAGGAGTGAAAAAATTTAGTAAAAATTATAAGCAAAATAAGTAAGTAGCGTAATGGAGGAGCTGCTTGCCAAATAAATTTCCTTTTATGGAAGGCTCAATAACAAACACCTTAAATCATAATCATAATCAAACATTTTTTAATCCACTTATATAAATAACTTAAATGAAAACTTTATTTTTTAAAAGAAAATTGAATTTAACGCTTCTGGCAACTATATTGTTGCCACTAGTTATGGTCACATCCTGTAATAAAGATGATGATGATGACGATGATTCTATGACGATGACCGATCCTTCAACTGTTGTAGCCAGCTTCGATGCTCAGGTTGATGCGGAGAACTCTTTAACGTATAATTTTACCAACAATTCAGTTGTAAATGGAATTGATGATAAGTCTTTCGATTCTTCTTGGGACTTTGGTGGAGACGGAACATCAACTGAAGAAAGCCCTACGCATACCTTTGCTGCTGAGGGTACTTACGATGTGAGATTAACGGTAACTGCCTCCGATGGAGAAATGGGTACAAGTACCGAAACAGTAGAGGTTACCGCAGCTAAAAATAGGTATGCGCTCATTACAGATTCAAAAGAAGACGATACTGGTGAGCTTAGATTAAATGTTGATTCTATTAAAACCGGAAAAATGACTTGTAGGTACAGAGTAGCGGAAGGTCCTGTTGATATGGATATTCAAGACGCTTTTATTAACGTTACTGGAAGTTCTACAACTGGTAAAAACTCAATAGTAGAAGTAAGACTTAAAGACAACGCACCAAATGAATTCCGTGAAGGCGCTTCTGATGCTACTATTGCCGCTGCTAATTTTCCGGAAGGAGTGGCAAACGAATGGGTTAGTGTTGAGGTAAGTTGGGCTGCTGATGGTACCAATGCCCCAATTTACGCTGTTGCAATTGGTGGACAAACAGTAATCGCCGATGCACCAAGTACTACCAGAGACCCTAATGATGCTGAAATGGTTGCTGAGCATTTAGCTACTGTAATAGATGGTGCACACAATTTTCAATGGAAGTACGCCTCAAATTCAGCAGTAAGTGATGGTGTTTATCACGTTGACGATATAGTGATATATTCTTCAGATTCTGGTTCTGAAACAGTTGTTTTTGAGGATGACTTTCAGGGAAGAGTTGCAGGCGAAGATTTAAATCCTGAGGTAAATCTTGAGTCTCCTTATCACCAAAATTCTTCAGAAGCTACGGTAGGCGAAGATTAGTAAACTTCAAACAGCCTGTTGAGATAATATAAAAATGGAACAGATATTTTAATACATGAAAAGAGGAGTGTCTATTTAGTCATTCCTCTTTTCGTTTATTGCCTTTTACTATCCCGATGATTTTATATTTGAAACTTTTGTAAGTAGGAGTGAAGCTGGAAGTTTAGCCCCGATTGCAGCGGTTATGCAATTTTGCAGCGTAGCTACTGAAGCAGGGCAATTGCATTTGAGCGGAAAGCGGGAAGCCCGTTTCTAAATAAATTTATCGTTTCGCTTCAAAAAAATCCAATTGTTTAAATACCAGATTAATAATTTTAGTCCTGAATTTTTGGCTTGTACATTAACATATTGTCATAATTCTTTCTAATTGATTTATCTGGTGATTAGACATCATTTAAATCGATTTTTTTATAAATTAATAATGAATTATCTAAAAGAAAATTTTATGGTACCTACCAAAAGGCTAATGAAAATCCTGGTGCTGTTTGCCTGCATGGCTTCCATAAGCGTAAATGCACAAGAGCTAATTAGTGGTAAGATTATCGATGAAAATGGTGAGGCTTTAATTGGAGTTTCAGTTGCTATTCAAGAAACCGATACCGGAACTTCTACCGGTGTTGATGGTAGTTTTAGCTTAAAAGCTTCCTCCGATGCTGTGCTGGAGATTTCTTACATCGGTTATAAAACGCAAATCATTTCTGTAAATGGACAAACCAACATCAATATCACTTTGAGTGAAGATTCGGAAGTATTAGACGAAGTTGTAGTTATTGGTTATGGAACGGTTAAAAAAAGTGATGTTACTGGTAGTGTGTCTTCTGTAAGTGCAGAAGAACTTCAAGCTATTCCGGTATTAAATGCTGCTCAGGCACTTCAGGGTCGAGCGGCAGGAGTGGCTGTTCAAACACAAAATGGTGGCGAGCCGGGTGCGGGTATTTCTATTAAAGTTAGAGGTAGTTCATCATTAAATGCAAGTAGTGACCCGCTTGTGGTGGTTGATGGTTTCGTTGGAGCTGCTTTTCCGCAACAGAACGACATTGAGTCGATTGAGATTTTAAAAGATGCATCGGCTACGGCCATCTATGGTTCAAGAGGTTCGGGAGGCGTTATTCTGGTAACGACTAAGAAAGGTAAACCCGGAAAAGCGACCGTAGAGTTGAATTCAAGTTATTCTACTCAGCAAACTACTAATAGATTGGACTTGCTGGATGCGAGCGGATTTGCTCAATATCAAAACATGATTCGCGCTAATGCTGGAGATGCGCCTTATGCTCAAGGAACGGAGAATACAGATTGGCAAGACGAAATTTATAGAACTGGAAATACGCAAAATCACCAATTGTCCGTTTCTGGAGGTGGTGACAATGTTAACTATTATTTATCCGGAACCTTCTTTAATCAGGAAGGAATCGTTGTTAATTCTGACTTCAAAAAAATTCAGTTTTTGGCAAATGTGGATGCACAAGTTGGTAAAAGACTGAAAATTGGAATGAACAGCATTGCAAGTAGAAGTGAGCAAAATGGCGTTTCAACTCAATCTACCGGAAGTGATGCTATTGGTTCGGTAAACGGAGGAGGGGACGATGTGGTTGCTTTAGCTTTTAGATTTTCTCCTGATGTTGGAAGGTTTAATGAGGATGGTAATTTCTCTCAAAATACGGTGGGAGATGATATTGAAAATCCGTGGGCAGTAGCGACACAAATAAAAAACGAAACTAAAACTGATAATTCAAGAACAAATGTGTACGCTGATTTTGAAATATTGAAGGGGCTGAATTTTAAAACCACCTTGGGCTACAGAACTCAAAATAGTACAGAAGGTTATTTTAAACCGCAGACCTTTGTGCTTTCTGCCGGCGGAGCGTTTTTAGAATCCGTAAAAAGAACCAGGTTGCTTAATGAAAATTATCTAACCTATACCACACCTTTTGGGCAAGGTAATGTAACCGCAACAGTTGGTCATTCTTATCAAAAAAGTACTACCGAAGTACTTGAAGCTATTGCCAGAGGTTTATTGACGGATGCCTTTGAATGGTATAATTTAGAAGCCGGGCTGATTGACCAACGCACCATTGATTCCCGTTTCTCTGAATCGGAAATAGAGTCCGTTTTTGGACGGGTTAATTTTGAATGGGCTGACAAATATTTGTTGACTGGTACAGTGCGTAGAGATGGCGCATCAAACTTTGCAGCAAATAATAAATATGCCATTTTCCCTTCTGTTGCCCTTGGCTGGAAGGTTTCAAAGGAAAACTTTTTAATTGATAACCCCACAATATCTAACCTAAAACTAAGAGCGAGTTATGGGTTGACGGGTAATCAAGCCATCGGCCCGTATGAATCGTTGGCTATATATAATGTGCAGCCACCTTCTGAGGTTGGTGGAGCTTTTGGTGTAGAATTAGCGCGTGAAGCCAACCCGGATTTAAAGTGGGAAACTTCTATACAAACAAATATTGGTTTGGACATTGGTTTATTTGAAGATAGAATTACGTTTAGCGCAGACTATTACAACATAGACACAGAAGACCTTTTAGCGATAGACAGAGCTTCCAATTTTTACTTAGGAACGACAGATTTAGATGTCCTCAAAAATGTTGGTGCTATAAATAATAATGGTATTGAGCTTTCTTTAACTTCAAACAACATTAATAAAGATAGCTTTAGATGGACTACTAATATTAACTATTCAAGAAACAGAAGTGAAGTAGTAGAACTATCTTCTGGCACAGAATTGATAGGTAGTGGAGCTCCTGGATATTTCTCTGGAGGCTCTACTTACATTTTGCAGGAAGGTGAACCTATTGGTCTTTTTTGGGGATTAGATTACCAAGGTGTATATCAAGGTGGCACTATTCCTGAAGGAACTGCTTTGGCAGCCGTTTCTTTTGATGAAGAAGGAAACGCCATACCCGGAGAACCTTTGTTTGCAGAAGTTGCCAATGAAGAGGGTAGCTTTGATGGAATGATTGATGATAATGACAGACAAATTATCGGTGACCCAAATCCTGATTTTACCTTTGGTGTTACCAATACTTTATCTTACAAAAATTTTGATTTAAATATCTTTTTTCAAGGAGCTGTTGGTGGAGATATTTATAACCTTACCGCTGTTCAATTGTATAACGGTGACAGTAATAGCGTAACCGATATATTGAATTCGTGGACACCGGAAAACACAGCTACTGACATTCCAAGAGCAGCCATTAGAGGCAGAGAGCGCTCATCCCGTTTTGTGGAAGACGGCAGTTATGCAAGACTTAAGAACCTGGCTTTAGGCTATACTTTGCCTGACGGAACTTTACAAAATGTTGGATTCAGTTCAATAAGACTGACGGTTAGCGCTCAAAACTTACTAACCTTCACTAATTATTCCGGATTAGACCCCGAGGTGAGTTACTTTGGTAGTGGTGGCGAAAGTAGTGGAGATGATAATGTTATTCAAGGACATGATTATGGTAATTATCCTAATCTGAGGTCTATTACTTTTGGTCTTAACTTTAAATTTTAAATGAATATTAACTTGACGGCTTTATATTTGGGGTTCTGCTACCATTTTAATGAAACAAAGGGAAAGCAGAAAAAACGTCATACCAGAAATTTGTGGAGTTTACGGAACAAATTATCAGGTATCTCTCTTTTACAATCAATAGGAGAGATCGCCGATAAAATCTCCGTTTCTCTCCGATTTTTCGGCGATGACGGCAGGGGTAATTTAAATATTTTTGTATTTTAATTTCTCTAACTCTAAAATTCAATCTCTTATTAAATTCGTAGTAGAACTATATTTAGAATGTTCGCAGATACGGAGGAGGTTGGAAAATTAGCCCCGATTGCAATGGTTATGTTGCTTGAAGCGTCGGCTTTTGAAGCGTTAGCTGGGCAACATTTGAATGGAAAGCGGGGAGCCCATTTTTAAATGTATCTGCCGTTTCGCTTCCCGAAATTAAAATTGTCGGGACAGGTTGTAAAAAAATACAATTATTTAAATGCCAGGTTAAAAAGAAAATTATAATATGAAAAAATACAAATATTTTATTGCCTTAACATTTGGTTTAACATTATTGGGCTGTTCGAAATTAGAAGAGAATGCATTAAGCCAATTGGAGCCAGAGGAGCGGACAGTCGATTTGGAAACCGTGGAGACCACCATTGCCGGTGCTTATGGTCATTTAGATGCCAGAGCATTTATGTCCAGAGCATTGGGTTTAACCGTAATGTTGCGTTCAGATATGGTAGATATAGGAAATCCTTCTACTAATCCTGATAGAATTGAACACGACCAGTTTACGGTTTCTGCCAGTAATCCGCTGATTTTAAATCCTTCTAATCCTGAAAGAAGTTTTTGGCCACGCCTTTATCAGGTAGTAAGAGGTGCGAATGAAACCCTTCGTGAATTGGAAGTGCTTGAAGAACAAGAAGCTGAGGTGAAGGAAGAGATAGCTGCCCGGGCAAGATTTGTAAGAGCTTTTGCCTATTACCATTTGGTCAGACTTTTTGGAGACATTCCATATTTGGATGAGACGACGACTACCGTTGAAGCATCTGTGGCACCAAGAACAGCTGTGGAAACCGTATATGAAAACATCATCGCCGATTTTGAATTTGCCAAAGAGTGGTTACCCGATTCGCAGACGAACAGAGCCCTTCCGGGTAAAGCAGCAGCCGGTGCTTATCTGGCAAGTGTGTATCTCACCAGAGGCGCATATCAATTAGCCTACAATGAGGCGACTAATATTATCAACAATGCGGGATTGTACAACCTGGCATTGGAGCCAGATTATAGAAATATTTTTCACGCCGTGAATACAGATGCTTCATCAGAACCCATTTTTATAATTGACTTTGTGGGAACTAATGTAAATGATGAATCCAGAGATTATCTGGCTGCTTTTACAGGTTTCTTTGGTCAGGCAACTTATTATCCTTCTGGAGGATGGTCGGTAATGGTGCCGGCACAAAAAGTATACGACACCTGGGATGATGGAGACTACAGAAAGCAAGTCTGTTTTGATGCCGAAGCAGTTGATAACGATGCCAATGTTCTTCGCTATACAGATTATTCCAGCTTAGACGGGCGTAATGCCAATCGTCCGCATATTTCCAAATACACCGCAATGGCTGGTGATTTACCGCAGGCGAATACCAGCGGTCGAGATTCACATTCTAATTATCAGTTGATGCGTTATGCCGAGGTACTTTTAATTGCTGCTGAGGCTGCTGTTGAATTGGGTAATTCGGGAGAAGCCGACCAATGGATTAATATGATTAGACAAAGAGCAAGAAATGGCGATGGAAGCGGTGCGCCAAGTGCTGCACCTGCAGATATTTCAGGAGCCACCGTTGCCGATGTTTTAGAGGAAAGAAGATTAGAGCTTGCCTTTGAGCAGAAAAGATGGTACGACATCGTGAGAAGAAAAATGGGCGATGAGGTTTTTGGGCCAAATGGTTTTGAAACCGAGTTGCAAGGCACGCAAAACTTTAGTGCAGGCAGAGATTATTTGCTACCCATTCCACCATTGGAAATTACTAATAATCCTAATTTGACTCAAAATGCTGGGTATTAGTAAGGTGTTTAAAAGATTTTTTATTCTTTGAAGCGAAACGTTTAGGCATTACAAATAATCCTGTCCCGCTTTCCGCTATATCTTTTTATTCCGCTTTGCTCCATAAAAAGGATGCCGCTGCAATCGGGGCTAATTTGGAGGTTTTGGTGCTTCGTAGAAAGGGCTTTTTTTGTGCGTTGGAAAACGCACTTCTTCCCGAAACTTCGGGATTGCAAAAGAAGATAAGCATTGAGTAATAATAACTAATTGCCTATCTTTGTAGTTATGAGACAGGTTCTATTAAATGTTGAAGAAAAAAAGTTTCAATTCTTTTTGGAGTTGGTAAAAAGCCTTGATTTTGTGGAAGTAAATAGTGAAGGTGATAGCAAAGAAGCCATCCTGCAAAATATAAAACAAGGTTTAGAGGAAGTGAGGTTGGCTAAAGAGGGTAAACTTAAAACTACACCTGCTAAAGAGTTTCTCAATGAGTTATAAAGTTGAACTTTCTGATAACTTCAAAAGAGAAGCTAAACGCTTAATAAAAAAATACCACTCCTTAAAAACTGAATTGGCTAATCTTACTGTTGAACTTGAAACCAATCCGACTAAAGGTATTCCACTTGGAGATGATATTTACAAAATCAGGTTAGCTATAGCTTCTAAAGGCAAAGGCAAATCTGGTGGCGCAAGAATATGGACTTTTGTGAAAGTATTGGAGACAAAAGTTATCCTTTTTACTATTTACAACAAAGGAGATCAAGACAATATTTCTTATAAAGAAATCAAAGATCTGATTAAAGATTTATAATCATAGGAACATTTAGTATTTATCCAAATAGTAAATATATATGATGTTGAAAATAGCATTTGTGAAAACTAATCGCATTGCAAATGCTTGCCTTAGTTTTTTAAATATAGATGCGGCGGGATTGCAAATTTTGCCGAGCGTGGGTATTACATTATTTTTCAAATATCTTTCCACTAAAATCATTTGGCATAGTTGGTCCTGAATCATCTTTTAACAAGCCTGTATCTGCTCTACTAAATAAAGATTGCATAATTAAATTTTTGTCTTTTTCGTCAACAGCATTGTCTTTAACTAATGCTAAATAAACATAAGTTAATTGTTCTTTTTCTTCTGCGTCTCTTGCCAAATGAAATGAACTAAATTCTACTTTATTTAGTGCTCTAATTCCATATGCTAAAAAAGAAATAAAAGTTACATAGATTACAGACCATTTTATAGCTTGCGTATTGCCCTTTTCAAAGCTTAATAACATTCCTTCTGGGGTTAGCCAAAGTAGTAAATAAAGTGTTAAACACGTAAAAACCACAAGACCAATTAGCCAATAAATTGATTTCCACCCTTCAGATTTTAAAACAATCGCTCTATTTTTCCAATATTCAGCAGGCTTTTTTAACCTTAAAAGCTCTTCATAAGTATGTTCAAGGTCAGATATTTTCTTTTTTGCACCAATAGTTTTTTCATTCCCTTCAAACCATTTATTGAATATTGATTCTTTGTCATTTTTAAAATTATTAAATTCCTGTTTTACACCGACAATTTCATTTTCTTCTTTCCCTTCAAACCAATCAATAAATACTGTTTCTTTTTCTTTTTTAAATTCTTCTATCTTTTCAATATACTCTTTGTATTCATGATTAGCTTTTGTAAGGTGGTTTGTGAGTTGTGTTTCAGATTCATTTAGTTGCTCTCTTAAGTCATTTCTAATTTTACTAATTGATGCTTTTTCTTTAGTTCTTCTTTGTGTAAGATTTGTTTGGTCTTTAAATTTAAACTCATATGCTAAAAGGCCACCTGTAAAATTGTCTTGCACGTTAAAATCATATGAGCCACTAAATTTATAAGAACCAATAATATAGTCATATGCTCCAGAAACATAGTTTGGGAATTTTTTATTTAAATCAACTAAAAACTCAGTTTGAGGAGAATCATAGGTAAAGTAATTTTTTTCATTTTGTAATTCTTTTCGTACGCTTTCCCAATACCTATTTAAACCATACTCAGAGTCATCTTTTCTTGAATTAATAAAATATTCGATTTTATGCATCAAATCTGCAAAGTGTTCTTTTGAATCGGTCAATACACTTGGGATATCTTCATATTTCTCCCAGCCTTTTATTTGTTGATTTAAAAATTTATGTATTGTACTAAAACCCTTTAGAGTTTGTGAAAAACCAACCTTTGGAAATGTGATAGTAACTTCAACAGAATTCAACCATTCTGGTTCTTTAGAATTTGAAATTATTTTTCTTATCTCTGTTGTTGTCATTGTCATTTTTTTTTAAAATAAAGGCTCATTATCTAACTTATAGCAAATTAGATTTCCTCAGTTTTCGCGAAGTTTGGAAATATAGCATTTACCTATTAATAATTACAAATATATGCAACATCTAATTAACCATTTATCTGGTGTTTTTGTTCCTTTATTTCAAAAATTAATTTCAACTCACAAGGAGTCGTATTTCAATAATTACAACCAAAGCAAGCACCAAAATGGTCGTAGCGTCTCGCTCAATGTCATTAAGTTAAGAAAGAACCTCTATTGAATTAATGATATAACAATGTATAATAAACTAAATTTCAAGAATTTGCATTTCTGATTTTTTACCAAAATCCTTAACTTAATGACATTGAGCGTCTCGCTGCGCCCTTCACCATTGAGCGTCTCGCTCAAAAAAACCAACCACGAAGCACCGCCACCATACCGATAGCTATCGGTATAAACCCGATTGGGGTGTTTAGCGGCATCCTTTTTATGGAGCAAAGCGGAATAAAAAGATATAGCGTAAAGCGGGACTGCCCTTTCAACGAAGCGCAAGGGTTCGTTTTCTAATTAAAAAATAGTTACACCACAAGTCAAAAAGACTTGCGGTAGATGAAATCAATTAGAAAAAGAGTACTTTTGTAATAAAGAAGTTAGATGACTGCATTCAACAAACCATTAACTAACCTTCAAATTGAATTACTGCAACTTTATAGCCAAGGAGTTTCTGATGAAGATTTAGTTGCGATAAAGCGACTAATAGCCAACTACTTTGCTAATAATGCTTCCAATGAAATGGATAAATTGTGGGAGGAGAATAACTGGTCCAATGAAACTATGGATGAATGGTTAAGCGACAAAAGCTCTTCAGGTAGAATTGCCAAAAAATGAAAGTCGTT
>Ga0209828_1003875_pt1 | contig 11109 bp, 10 predicted proteins | sample MaitaG_FD_187429 | JGI IMG/M metagenome (GOLD analysis project Ga0209828, IMG submission 187429) | Marine algal microbial communities from Maine, USA - Maine_Asex2 metaG (SPAdes) (version 2) | ecosystem: Host-associated > Algae > Red algae > Unclassified | place: Maine, USA | collected 2015-01-05
CACGCCCGACGATGCATGCGGCGGGCGATTCAATTGGCGCATCCTTGGTGACAAGGCGGCGGGGCAGCGGCCGCTCCTTGTCGTCACCTTGTGCGGCAACCCGGTCAGCCCTGGCCATGCCCACACCGGCGCCGTCTGGGCTTCGTTCACGGCCACCATGGCTGAGCTCCCACACATCGACCGCGCCGTCTTACTCGAGCCGCATGGTGCACGTTGTTTCGGCGACGAAAGCGGCGAGCGTCTCTTGCATTGCCTGGCATCGCCCGACCACCAGTGGCAGGACTATCTCGACCTCTGCACCGACGACCGACTGCCATGGTTGAACGCACCAATACACGTAACCAACATCGCCGAAGAAGACCCCGACGGCGGCCTCATCACCCACACCGAACCCGGGGCATCGACGCCAGAAGTCGAGGTTCTCACCAACGGAACCGACGACCTGTGGCCAACGCTGCGATGCACCGTGACCGATGACGGCGGCGTGTGGTGGGAGTTCGTCACCGCAAACGACACCACCACGCCGGTATGGGCAAACGCCGCCTACCTCGCTGCCGGTCCAGCCCATCCTGCGCCGGTCCTTGAAAGTCCATGCGCGGAGTTTCCACCGGTCGGCCAAGGTTTCGTCACTTCAGGAACGACCGAGATCACCCATGATCACGTAGCTGGTCTCGCAGTACGGGCCGTTCCAAAATGCACGATTCTCGAGATCACGATGGGGCAGGGCTGGAACGATGACCTTCGAACGAGCACGCCGAGCGAACAGCTTGAGGCCGGCATACGCATCCTGCCCATCGACACCACGATTGGGCACTACGTGCTGCAGTTGCCCAACGCCAGCCGCGGCACCTACGGCGGCATCACGCAGCGCGACATCAACGTTGACGCAACCTTTGACACCCAACAAGTGAGATTCGGCAGTGCCGGAAACGCTGGCATTGCGTTTGTGGCATCGACCGGCGACTTTGGAGGAAGCGGGCCTTCCGGCGAAGTCGTCATTCTCACCGGTTCCTCAATGCCGCCCAGCGTGATCACGCTCGACGATCCGGCCCGAGTCTTCCTCGCAATCCCCCAAAGCCCACTGGCCAATCCGCCGCAGATCCTTCAAGTTGCGGGGCGACCGGTCTTTGTTGTGTCTCGCGTCGAACAGCTTGAGGATGGCGCCGTGGTCGTCGCCGGTTGGGGACTTGGATTTGAAGGACACGCGTCGGCAACGATCACCAACGCTGCAGGAGACGAGATCAGCCGGGTTGGGTCCTTCTCTGTTGGCAATCCCGGCGTAGCCTGGTCGCCGTTCAAATTGATCATCGCGGAACTACCAGCCAACAGTCACCAGCTGACCTTTGACTCGTGCGATCAGTGCGATGATGGCGACACTGTCTCAATCCCACTGCCGATCAACTAGGCCACTACGGCGCGGTGTGCTCGAAGACCCCACCACGTTTGCCCCTGCGCAGGCGGCCCTGTTCTACGAATGCTGAACTCGTCGCGCTGGACCAGGTAGCAGTCGATGGTTGGATGCCGGGTCGCCCTTTGCTGTTGGGTTCCTGACCGTCGAGACGTGCGGTATGTGTTGCCGACCAGTCTCCTAGAGCCTTGAGTTGACCTTCGATTGGTGTGATCAGTGCAGCGCTGGTGGATGCACCATCGATCGAGCTGCCCGTCGCGTTGGTCAGGTTCGCCTGAGCTCCTATTGTGAGCAGATCGGTCACCTTGCGCAGACTTGCGACTTATCCTAGTATCAAATGCAATGAAATGCCTTAACAAGTGTGTCGCCTTGTTGGTCGTCACATCAGTAGCAGCGGCTGCGTGTGCAGGCGGCTCGTCGAGTGCTGCGCCCGTTGTGGACCCGACAGTTGTTGAGGTAGTTCCAACCCAGGTTCCCACAGATGGCGTCGCAACTGGGGTCGCGGAAGAACCAACCGCTACGGCGGTGCCGCTTGAGTTGACGGAGCAGCAGAAGATCGACGCAGTGCTCGCGTTGTTCGAGGAGCAACCTCAACCGCCAGAACTGGTGGCGTGGGATCATCTTGATGCTCAAGTCGTTGGCAATCAGGTCACCCTGCGTATGTGCACCTGGACCGGCGACACCGTGTTCGACGAACTCCGGGTAGCCAACTACATCGTCACACCCGGACAAGATGGCCTTGCAGATGTTCGGTTGAATTTTGCGAACACAATCAATGGCGACTGTCTGAACACCGAACTCATTGACTCCGCACTCGCCTTCACCCGCGAGTACGACAGGTTCTACGGCAGTGTCCTCGAAGACCCCACCACCTTCGACCCCAACAAGGCGGCCCAGTTTGAGACGTCGGAACTTATATCAAGGAATCAGGACGGGCTCGATGATTGGACTCGTGACGGTCTTTACTTCCAAGGTCATGATCTCGACGGCAGGCTTCCTGAAACAGCAGTAGAGGCGATCCTCGTCAGGAATTATTCAGTGCCAGATGACGGCTACTTCGAAATACTCGCCTGCCGCGATATCGAAAAAAGCTACGGTCTCTACCAAGGCGACTTGTTGATAGATGACCAGAAGAGCGAGTTTGTCTATGACCACATCATCCAGAAATATCAGCTTGTAAACGGATCTGACGGCTGGTTGATGGCGGGCGCTGTTACATACCCCTGGTCAGAGTGCCTGAAACCAGGTGAATCGTGGATTGAGCGCGTGAACGCATGGCAACCAGACCCGGTGCCATGGACGGATAGTGGCCGATGATGCCCAGGTTGCTCACAGCCTTTGCTGCTGTCCTTGCAATCAGTTTTGGTTTGCTTTCACCTGCACTCGCACTCGCCGCAGATCATGAGGACGGCCACCTGCCTCCGACGTCAACTGGCGACGGCTTTCAGCTACCGGAGGATCGTACGGCTGGCGATGTGGCTTTTCCGGGTGTGGGGCTTGAGATTGAGAGAGATGACGGTGCGCTTCCAGCGAGTGGTCCGGCGACGAAGCCGGGCCGCGATGACCACCAAGTGTCAGCCAGCGCCACCTCTGAGCCGCCGTGTATCGAGCGAGATCCAGGTTCATCGGGAAGCGGCGTAGCGGTCCCCCCGATGTCCGCGGAAGAGGCGGAGCAACTTGCCGCAGACGAGGCGGCAGAGGAACAAGCTCTGCTCGACGCGGTGGTTGACGCCAGTGCGAGCAGTCGTTCGTCGCGCTAAATGAAAGATGGCGCCAATCTCGGATCGATCAGGGAGCACAAGGTCGACAAATCAGCGACGTCTCGATATCACCGCCTCGTCGAAGACTTCGACCAGGATGCTACTGACTCACTTTGGCTCGACATCTTGGCAGAAGAAGCTGAAGACGACGCGACTGCCAACGGCGGTACACCGGCCGACGACAGCGAACCTGAGTGCATTGAGTTTTTCTGCTTCAGCGAGCGCGTGGAAGACATCCGTTTCGGCCATTTATCTGATGAAGCTGATGGCGGCTTCGCCGAGTACATTCGCGATATTGGAGGGTTCGTCGATTTCGTCAATGCAATTGGCACCACGGGCGCAGACGCAGCTGATCTGGCTCAACTCGCTGGCTCGATTATCGACGAGCAGCTGGGTGCACGGCCATCAGTGACAACCATGCCTGTCTTCTACTTTTGTCGGAGCGAGACACCTGACGGAGAGATCGAGTTAGCGGCCCAGCCATATCTGCCAAACTTCGGCTGGGACACGAGCGTAGAAACAGAATTCGACATTTCAGGCACCCTCGTGAACCACCGAGATCGGCTATTTGCCCAGGCCATGGGCAGACGACCTCAGGTTCAATCGATTCCACCAGTCGAACTCGGCTACACGTTTGTCAAGCTTCCGATCTGGCTATGGCTTGTCGATCCGTTTGTCGGCGCCGAGGTGCACACGACAAGCGGTGTGGAAACCACACGACTGGCAAGCCGAGCCGTGTTGCTTGATGTCACTTGGACAGGGGCCGGTGAGCCATTTACCTGCACACTCGACCAGATGAAGGAGTTCGTCCACGGCACAAGTGATCTTCGTACCGAAACGTCGGAGTGCACGCACACCTTCACCGAACTGGTCGATTACACCCTGAGTGCTTCGGCTCGCTATCTGATGCAGTCTCAAACCTCATACCGGGGTAACACTGATAACGCCTGGCCCGATGCACCGTGGATCGACTACGCGGATCCAGCGTTGCGCTATTTCACCGTCACGGGCAGTACACAACAATTATCTGTGCACAACATTGTGTCCGTCAATGTGCCGATTGAGAACAGCGGCGACTAGCCATGCCGGCACAATCCAGATACGTCACGCTTGTTGCCTTCGTCCTGATCCTCGTTCTGAGCGCGTGCTCGAATTCGTCCGAAGTTATTCCGACAGCCGAAGACCTGATTCCACCCGCACGAGAACCTGCGCCAACTTCAGACGTCGCAGTTCCTGAAGCGACCCGAACGATTCCGGCAGCTCCCACAGCGGCTACGGCGACGGCCTCACCATCGCCGACGACAAGCGCGACGCCAACGCCCCGAGCACCGCTACCTGAGGCTGCGGAAACTACCGCCGAGCCTCCTCGTAGTCGAGGCGATGGAAATCGGGAACCTTGGGGTCCTTGGATTCAGACAGGATGCTGGGACGCAACCGACCTAGGAATGTCTCTGAGGGGCTTGACCGCTGCGGTCGCTGAAGCCGCTGCACCAATGCCCTATCGACTGTGGCTGTGTCCGAACACGGCCGAAAACCGAGAGAAGCTTGCGTGCTATCCAAATACGACGGAGAGAATTCTGAGCGCGCTCGTCAGTGACGCCGCCAGAGCGAAAGCCGAAGAGCTTCGTGCATCAAATACTGTCTTCTGCGCGGCCGGCGATGTCGTGCTGCTCGGCCCAGATGGCGTCCGCGACGCCCGGGAACTCGCCGATTGACCGTGTGCAACGACGGGAAGCCTGGCGCCGTTCGACCGTGTGGGTCAGCGCAGGCGGGCAACGAACTGCCCGCCGCCGATGGCGCCGCCTTCGAACCCGTGCAGGATGGTGCGGTTCATGTCTGCCACGATCGCGTACACCCGGTCGCTGTACGTTTCGGTCAGCTCTGCTTTAGCCCCTTGAAGCCGCTCATAGACCTGGTGGTATTGCGCTGCGAAGATCTCACTGATGTCTACATATGCGATGTCGACGAAACCAGCCTCACTCAACATGGCCTCGTACTGTGCGGCTGTGGCCGCGTCGCGCGACGCCGCTGCATCGAGTGCGGCCGCCCGCTCTGCGCCACTCATGCCGCTGCCAGCAAGCCAGTCAGTGAACGCGATCGTTCCTCCTGGTCGAAGCGTTCGAGCGGCCTGTTGAAGCAACGCTCGTTTGTCGGGTACGTGGCACCATGCATCTTGGCCAAACACCACGTCGAACCCGCCGTCATCAGTCGGCAACTGCGTGGCATCGGCAGCAGTGAATGTCACGAGTCCTGCAAGGTCTCGCTGCTCAGCGCGCTGTTGCGCTTCAGCGATATTCGACTCGACCAGGTCGATGCCATGCACGCGACAGCCCACGGTTTCTGCGAGGTGAAGCGCTGGCCCGCCGACCCCGCAACCAATGTCGAGTACGACCGACGACGATGTCAGACCAGCCAGCGACGCCAGCTGATCGGTAGACACCACGCCACCGATCGACAGGTAGTCGTCGCTGTACATCGTCTGCATGATCGCGACGCCCGTCGCGTTGTAGTTGGTTCGAATGCGGTCCTCGTGGCTCGGAGCTTGGTCCGAACGCTCAGCCACGCGGACTTAAATCCGCTCGATAAGTGTTCCGGTGCCAAGGCCGCCACCACAGCACATGGTGATCACGCCGTAGCGCCCGCCGGTACGTTGCAGCTCGTGCACCGCCTTGGTCGTCAGGAAGCAGCCGGTGCCGCCAAGCGGGTGGCCGAGTGAAATGGCGCCACCGTTCGGGTTGACCTTGTCCATGTCAGGGCCGAGCGTCTTCTCCCAGGCCAACACGACTGACGCAAACGCCTCGTTGATTTCAAAAACGTCAACTTCGTCGATCGAGATGCCTTGGCGGTCAAGCACCTTCTGGGTCGCCGGGATTGGACCTTCGAGCATCAGCACGGGGTCACATCCAACCAGCGCAGTCTGCAGTACTCGGGCCATCGGCGTAACGCCGAGCTCGGCGGCCTTCTCAGCGCTCATGAGCAGCACGGCGCTGGCACCGTCGGCGATCTGGGAAGCTGTACCTGCGGTGTGTACGCCATCTTCGCGGGCGACCGGCTTCAGGTTGGCGAGCTGCTCCAGGCTCGTATCACGAGGGATCTCATCGCGGGTCACGGTCACGGTCTCGTCTGTCTTCTTGCCGTCAGCATCCAGAATTGGAGCCTCGATAGGAATGATCTGTGTCTCGAACCGGCCCTCTGCCACAGCGACCGCAGCCCGCTCTTGTGATTGCAAACCGAACTGATCGGTCTGGTCTCGAGTGATCTCGTACTTGTCAGCAATGCGCTCAGAACCTTCGAACTGGCTCGCAAACTCGTAGTGCTTGAAGTACGTGCGGCTCATCGGTGACCCGTAGCCTGCCTGCTTTCCAGCGAAGGCATCTGAGCCAATCGGCAACAAACTCATGGCCTCGACACCGCATGCGAGCACGACGTCTTCAACCCCTGACGCAATCAGCGCATGGGCGGTATTCACGGCGTGCTGCGAAGAGCCGCACTGCGCGTCAACGGTCGTGGCAGCAACCTCTTCGGCACCACCATGGCTCAACCATGCCGTGCGGGTGATGTTCATTGCCTGGGCGCCGACCTTGTTGATGCAACCACCAACTACCTGACCCACGTCAGACGACGCAATGCCCGCACGTTTGATGACTTCCATCATCACCGGCCCCAACATGTCGGCGGGGTGTGCTCCGGCGAGCGAACCATTCTTCTTACCAATCGGGGACCGGCCAGCTTCAACAATGACGACTTCGTGCATCGAAGTACTCCTCTATGAGATCGAAGTCGATTGTACGCGAGGCGCTGCGGTCGCCAGTAGCCGGCGATACACGCAACGGCCCCTAAAACGCGATCAGGGCACGCCCTGCACGGCGTGCCCGATCTATCGGTAAGGCGGGAGTTGACCTACCTAAGCATTCACCGCTTCACTCTGCACAGCGAGGCGGCGAGCCTTCAGAATGCGACGTCGTTGGCGCTCGGAACAGCCACCCCACACACCATGTTCGATGCGGTAGGTCAAGGCATACTCAAGGCATGCCTCAGTTGATGGGCAGTCGATGCAAACCTTCTTGGCAACCTCGACCCCAACCCCATCACTGGGGAAGAAAAGGTCAGGAGCCTGGCCTGCGCAATTACCTTCTGCCATCCAAGACGTGTCCACGAGTTGTCTCCTTCTACGTCGCTTACGGACCCAAGTAAGCCACACCCGGCCGAAAGCGAGCGTAAATCTTACATTTCTGTCGATTTTCTCCCCCAAATCCCTGCGAAATAGCCAAATTTCCGTCACGAAAGTTCCTTTGGCCAGAATCGCCGATCATGCGAATACGGTGACCGCGTGGCATCCACTAGCCCAAACGACCTACCCGCGACCCTCAATGATTGTGAAGTCCACTGGCCTGAGTCTGGTAGCGAACTCATCATTGCCGAAGGCATCTCTGCCGCAAACGCACTCGTCGCAGTCCGCTCGCGATCGTGGCAGGCAGTGTTGCCCGTCCAGGGCAAGCCGCTGAACGTCATTTCGGCATCGAAGGTACGAGTCGAAGCAAGCGCTCCGCTAATGAACGTGCGAGATGCACTCGGCGCCGGCCTCGGAGACAACTTTCGACTGAACACGCGTCGATATGAACGGGTCGTTCTTGCGTTTGATCCCGACGCCGACGGCATCCACAGTCGCGCACTGCTACTGCTGTTCCTGTTCACGTACATGCGACCGCTGTTGCAATCAGGAATGGTCTTCGCAGCGCGCCCGCCGTTATGGCAGATCTCATCGAGCCAGCTAGCCGAACCAGTGCACGCATGGACCGACGGCCAGTACAACGACGTCTGTGCTGATCTCGACGCACGCTCAATCCAAGGTTATGCAACCAAGCGGTATCGAGGCATCGCGTCGATCCCCGCCGAAACGCTGGCAGCCACGTGCCTGCGGCCAGCAACACGCGTGCTGGCTCAGCTCACCCCCGAGCATGCCGCTGCGACGCTCGCCGCATACGAGCGCACCCGGCAATAACCCCGCTGCGTCGATGCCTGCGGTCTGTGCGAAAGCCCAGGGTATTTGCCCTACCCGCGTGGGGAATCGACGATTCATCGGCGATGATGTCTGAGCGTGAGTGACACCCCTACAGCCGACTCGCCGCCCATGTTTGGCACTGGTGGCTCGAACCCACTTGGCACGTTGCCGACGGCGCCTCCGACCTACGACCCCGCTCGACGCCCGTACGCGCCACTACCAACCCCTCAGGCGCCTCAGGTCGAGAGTTCCGAATCCCGCCAAGATCCATGGTGGACGAACCCGTGGCCGCTCGCCGCGCTTGCATCAGCAATCGCCCTCGTCGTAGCAGCGTCGGTCATTGGCGCCTTCTTGTTGCTCGAAGACGACTCGCCGCAGCTCGTCAGCCTTGGCGGCGGCAGCGGCGTTGTCGGGGGAGAGAACCTGAGCCTGCGTGGTGATTCGCTGGATGTCCAAGGCGTATTGAGCGTCGTGTCGCCCTCCGTTGTGTCGATCGAGACCAACAGTGAAAACTTCCGTGGCGTCTTCGGCGGCTCAGGGTCCGGCATCGTCGTTGACGAAAGCGGCCTCATTCTTACGAACGCACACGTAATCGACAATGCTGACTCCGTCGAAATCGTGTTCTTCGATGGCACTCGCGCCCCAGCCACGATCGTGTCGAGCATCGTTGCTGAAGACGTTGCGCTTGTTCAAGCACAGGGTGTCACCGACACGCTTCCGGCGACACTCGGCACTGCCGAACAGCTTCTCGTTGGTGACCAAGTATTGGCGATCGGCAACGCCCTTGGTCTTGGCGGTGACCCGACGGTCACGCTTGGCATCCTGTCCGCCAAGAACCGCCAGATCGACGCTGGTCGCCTGAGCTTTGAGAACTTGCTGCAGACCGACGCTGCGATCAACCCTGGTAACTCGGGTGGTCCGTTGGTCAATGCCGCTGGCGAAGTTATTGGTATCAACACGGCGATCATCGAGGGCTCTCAGAACGTCGGTTTCGCGATTGCGATCGATTCGGTCATGGACTTCCTTGAAGGCTTCGCCGAAGGTGATGCGTCGCTGACTCCTGACACAGCGTGGTTTGGCGCCTCGAGTCGCTCTCTTGCCGTCGTGCCGCAGGCCGACCGTGACGAGGCAGGCGTTACCGGCGACAGCGGCGTATTCGTCATTGATGTATTCGATGGCTCAGCCGCCAATCGTGCCGGGCTTCAACCGGGCGACGTGATTACAGGAATCAACGGAGCGCCGGTTGCGACCCCCGAAGACGTCGCCCGAATCATTCGCCGCCTCGACCCAGGCAACGTCATCGACATTGACTTCACGCGCAACGGCGACGAGATGTCGGCCGAGGCATCACTCGGCACCCGCGCCGACGCATCCAACGGCGACTGACCTCCAACCAACTTCACGCGCAGACTCCCGTGCAATTGGGTGGTTGAGGGCTTCGCCAGTGATGCTCTGGACCACCCGGTAAGGGCTGCCGCGCTATTGGGTGGTTGAGGGCTTCGCCAGTGATGTTCTGGACCACCCGATACCGGCGGCGGGGGGTTGGGTGGTTGAGGGTTTCGCCAGTGAGGTTTTGGGTCACCCGATAGATGTGGCCGCGGGTTGGATTGGGTGGTTGAGGGTGTCGTTGGTGAGGTTTTGGGTCGCCCGTTACGGGCTGTCGTGCAATTGGGTGGTTGAGGGTGTGGTTGGTGAGGTTTTTGCATCACCCAATGAAGTCGCGAAGCGAAGGTGTCACAGTGCCGTGAGAAGGTCTGAGCATGAACGGAAACGACGCATGGTGCGCCGTCGCCGAGCTTGCAGCCTCTCAGCACGGTGTATTTCATCGAGATCAGGCTGCCCAACACCTCCTGAACGCGCAGCATCTCCGCCGAGCCGTGCACGCAGGTCGACTGCGTATCGTCGTTAGTGACGTCTTTGCCTTCTTGTCATCGCCGGAGACATGGCTGCAGCGACATATGGCAGTGAGTCTCGTCGGTGGGGTCGCCTCGCATCGGTCCGCCGCTGCCTTGCATCAGCTGGACGGGTTCCGCAGAGCTGGACTGCTCATCGAGGTCTGCTTTCCTCGCAACAAGGAGCGCAGACTCCCAGGGGTAACGACGCACCGATGGCGTGAGACCGACCCGGTCGATATCGACAGAGTCGACGGCGTCCGCTGCCTATCGATCGCACGGACCCTCTTCCAACTGGGTGCGGTGTGCTCGCCTGCCCACGTTGAAGTCGCACTCGACTCGGCGATCCGCAATGGAGCATCGCTCGATTGGATCGAAGCGACAGCACAGCGACTTAAGCGGCCAGGAAATACAGGAGGCTCAGTACTTCGAGCCGTGCTAGCAGACCCGGCCAGACAAGGTGCTGTGTCTGAGTCCGTCCTTGAGCGCTTGATCGAGCGGGTTTTGACCGATCGGCGATTTCCTCGACCTGTCCGCCAGCATCCGGTAGCGCTGCCGTCTGGCCAGCGACGACTAGACCTGGCGTTTCCCGACGTTCGGCTCGGAATCGAAGGCCACTCCCGACGTCACCACTTTGGTCGTGCCGCCGTTGAGTCCGACAATTATCGAGACCTCGAGCTCGCAGCTGCCGGCTGGGAAGTCCTCTACGTCACATGGCAGATGGCGCATCAACCAAAGGAGCTGGTGGAACTGGTCGCTGCTACCTACAACCAGCGCAGGAGCATGCTGGCATCCAAGCCAACCGGGTTGGGTGGTTGAGGGCATCAGCTGTGAGGTTTTGGGTCACCCGGTAGGTGTGGTCGCGGGTTGGGTGGTTGAGGGCATCAGCTGTGAGGTTTTGGGTCACCCGGTAGGTGTGGTCGCGGGTTGGGTGGTTGAGGGCATCAGCTGTGAGGTTTTGGGTCACCCAAGGCGGCGGTCCGTGGGGCGTTGATGGGACTGGCGGTGTGTTTCGGTCATTGGGCGTAGACTGCTCGAATGTCAGAT
>Ga0209828_1003880_pt1 | contig 11098 bp, 7 predicted proteins | sample MaitaG_FD_187429 | JGI IMG/M metagenome (GOLD analysis project Ga0209828, IMG submission 187429) | Marine algal microbial communities from Maine, USA - Maine_Asex2 metaG (SPAdes) (version 2) | ecosystem: Host-associated > Algae > Red algae > Unclassified | place: Maine, USA | collected 2015-01-05
CCACTGCAAAATTGGTTTTTCCCACTAAGAAAGCTGGCCTATTTTCCTTCTTTGCATTGGCAGGAAAAAGCAGCTTTGCTCTCGAAGACATTAAGCGCGATATCTGGCCCACCCCAGGAGATAACCCTAGCACGGCAAACACCATTGAAGACTACGAAAAAGCGAATTCCATGATCAACTTGGGATTCAATCACAGTTTCCCTTTCAGCAAAAACAATTATTTAAAAAGTAGTTTTTCTTATTCCCAAAATGGGATAGATGAAGTCGTATTTGAATCAGAGAGTACGGATGGTGAAAAATCATTGGATTACGACAGCGAGCTCAAGCAAACCGCCTTTCAAGCAGCCATTTCTTACCATCACAAATTGAATGCAAGAAACAAAGTTCAAGCTGGCGTTAGAACCGCTCTATTGGGTTACGATTACGACCAAAGTTGGCTGCAAGAAAAACTGGGAAGTCGATTCGTTGCAGCAGCTTTTGATGAAACAATATCTACTGTTAGTTCTTACTTAAGTTGGAAGCATCGTTGGAATGAATCCCTCTCTTTTGTGGCTGGCCTACACAATATGAACGTTCTGTACAACAACAAAAGCAGTCTCGAACCACGCCTAGCCGTTCATTGGAAACTACATCCGAAACACTCCGTGCAATTCGGTTACGGAAACCACAGCAGCATGGAAAGTGTGCATAATTACTTCGCCAAGGTGGAAGATAGAAGCGGACAAACCAATGAGCCGAACAAAGAGCTCGGATTATTAAGAGCCCAGCACTATGTATTGACCTATGAAAATCGCATCAGCCGGAATTTGCGCGCAAAAGTAGATTTCTATTACCAAGATTTATACAATATTCCAGTTGAAAATTCACTTACAAGTACCTACTCCAGCTTGAATGAAGGAACCGATTTTAATTACGTAGAATTGGTCAATGAAGGGACTGGAAAAAACTACGGAGTTGAATTTACCTTGGAGCGCTTTTTCTCGAATCATTTCTATTACACATTAAATGCTTCGGTTTTTCAATCGACTTACAAAACCCTCGATGGAATAGAAAGAAGTACTGCCTACGATGGAGATTACATAGTGAATCTTTTGCTTGGAAGAGCGTTTGAAAATCTTGGAAAGAAAAACAATAAATCACTGACCTTAAATGCACGCGTATTTGCCGGGGGAGGTAAAAAGCAACTGCTTCTTTTACGAGATGAGCAAGGCGAACTTGCCGTGGATCCGGAAAAGGATCAGTACTGGGATTATGAAAACATCTATCAAAACAAATTAGAAGATGTCTACAGCATTGTTCTATCTGCTAGTTACAAAGTCAATCGTAAAAAAGCCACGCACGAATTATTCCTCACAATTGATAACATCAGCAACACCAAAGGTAAATTGAACGAATATTACGATGGAGATTCGGAAGATTCGATTGGATATGTGCGCCAATTCGGAATTTTCCCCAACCTCTTGTATCGAGTATACTTTTAAGAGTCAATAATTGACTTTTACCCATCGTAATTCTTACTTTTAAAAAGTCAATCAAATGAACATCACAGAGGCAGATCAAAGTACAGTTAGGGAGTCGAATAAAAACCAAGTAGTTAAAATGAGAGCGGCAATTCGAAGAAGATACGGCAGTCCAGGGACTTTGCAAATCGAGGAGGTCGAACGGCCGGTTCCCAAAGAAAGTGAAGTGCTGATTTCCGTACGAGCCACAACGGTCAATCGAACCGATTACGCCATCTTAACGGGCCAACCATTTATAATGCGGTTTTTCACCGGTCTATTGCAGCCCTCCTCGCCCATTCCGGGTTCTGATTTCGCGGGCGAAGTAATAGAGATTGGCTCATCGGTCAGCCGATTCAAAGTTGGCGATCGAGTTTGGGGTTTCAACGATGAAGGCTTGGCGTCGCAAGCCGAATTCATGTGCTACTCCCAAGAAGAAAACATTGCTATTTTCCCCGAATCTTTGACTTTCGAACAGGCAGCGGCTTCTTTGGAAGGAGTGCACTACGGTCTCAACTTTCTCAACAAAGTGCAGATCAAAGCCGGGCAGAAAGTCTTGGTGAATGGAGCGACGGGAGCCATTGGATCTGCCATCCTTCAATTTCTCGTCCATCAAGACATCGAAGTGGATGCCGTTTGTGGTGGAGAAAACCTCGACTTGATAAAGGGCTTAGGAGCTGCTCATGTATTCAACTACGAAAAGGAAGATTTCACTCAATCCGAAAAGGTGTACAACCACATTTTTGATGCGGTCGGTAAAAGCACTTTCGGCAAATGCAAGCCAATGCTAAAAGAGGGCGGAACTTACATTTCTTCTGAATTGGGCCCTTATGCGCAAAATCCTTTCTTAGCCTTGTACACGAAATTTTTTGGAAAGAAAAAGGTCTTGTTTCCCCTGCCGACTGACATCAAAGAGAGCATGGCTCACATCTCAAAGCTGGTGCTCGCTGGCAAATTTCAGCCCGTAATCGATCGCTATTACCCACTTGATGAGATCGCTGCTGCCTACCAGTACGTAAACACTGGCCAAAAGATCGGCAATGTGGTCATCCGCTATCAAAATCAGGTCTCTTAAGTGGTGAATTGAATTGAAGCTTTTCTAAAATTGGCATACTTTCGCTTGTGGATACAGTACCACAAATGGATACCAAATGAGAGAAGAATTTATAGTGTACATCTCTAAAAAGAACGGACTGCCCTATGAAGAAGCAGCGAAGCTTGCCGACAAAATCAAATTGGTTCCCCATAAAAAAGGCGACATCTTGCTGCGTGAAGGTGAGTTTGTAAATTCCTGCCATTTTGTATTGAAAGGCTGTGTTCGTCAATACTTATTGCTAGATGGAGAAGAAAAAACCACAGCCTTCTTCACCGCAGAACAGCCTGTTCCCAGTTACGATCATGAAAAGGGGAAACAAGCCAGCAGATACTATCTGAATTGTGTTGTGGATTCGGTGCTTGGTGTGTCGAGCTTGGAATTGGAAGAAGCCATTTACTCCGAATTCCCCTCATTGGAAACCGTTACACGAAAAGTGATTGAAGATGATCTTCGAAAAACACAGGACGACTTCGCCACCTTTATTACTTCCTCTCCCGAGCAACGCTATCTCAATTTATTGGAAACCCGTTCTGAGTTGATGGACATAGCGCCGCTTCATCAAATTGCCAGTTACCTAGGAATGACTCCAGAATCGCTAAGTCGCATCCGAAAGAGAATCGCCTCAAAGAAATAGTTACTGAATTAGTGAGTGAATGAGTTGCTGAGTTGCTTGCGGTGGATACATCTTTCATTCACTTTCGTGAAGCATCCAAAGTTGGCAGTTGGCAGTTGGCAGTTGGCAGTTTATATTGTGTTCGAAATTCAAAACAAATTGTATCGAATTGATTGACAAATTGAATATTAAATAAGCCTAGATAAAAACGCTAAACAACAAGATTCAACCAATAAATCAAACAAGCTAAAGACAAGTTGCCAATGACCGCAGCACGGTCACAGTAGGTTAGCATATCGAATGAAGAAAGTGCATTCGACCTCAGAGAGGTCGCTCCCTTCGCTAAAAACGAACCATCGATTTAACGATCGCTCTTCAAACCAACAAATTCATAAACCTCCTATCAATCGACCAAAATGCGTTTTGTAAATTCAGCGCTACCCTTGTTTTCCTTCAACCTGAAAAAGTAAATGCCTTTTGCAAAATCGCTTAAATCAATTTCTTGGGGATTTTCCATGGTAATAAAAAGCTGTCCTTTCGAATTGTAAATGCTCAAGGTAAAATCAAGATCTACAAGATTACTCAACAACAATTTTTCCGAGGCTGGATTGGGATGTAAATCCCACTGAACATCTGAACGATCAGCCAAGGCCGTTCCTTCCATATTTCCATCATCGTACGCAACAATAACATTCAACTGACTGCTAGAAGAAACTCCGCAAGTGGTAACGGTTAAACTACAAATGTAGGTTTGAGCTTCACCATTAGTCGGCGCAGGGTAAGCGTGAGAAACCGTTGGTTCGTTGGAAAAATTACCATCTCCAAAATCCCATAAATATGAATCGGCTGTTTCTGTAACTGCTTGGAATGAAACTTCTAAACTGTCAAGCTCGAATGAAAACTCAGAATTGGGCAGAACATCAGCCTGCCTCCACATCTCCAATTGATCGAATGCCACCACTTTCGCTGCCATTCGAATGGCAATCGCAGTTTCCTCTGGAATACCTTTATCGTCGGCAATCAAACTGGGATCTTTCTGTAAAATGAGGGTATAAAATGCACAAGCTGCTGCATAAGACCCAGCAAAAGCCGGATGTGATCCGTCTCCACTGTACAACTGAATCTCTGGGTGATTTTCACGCAGGTAACGCCAAACTGCGCCCACAGGAGACAAGTCCGCTGTGTTCATTTCTGCCATCAGGCGATAACGTAAATTCAACATGCTGTCCATGCCTTCGTAGGTACACAACGGCTCAAAAAAACCACAGTTGTCAGCATCACCGTTTTCGCGACCCCAGGTCATGTAAAACAAGGCCTGGCTGCAGTCGTGATTGGATCGAATGCTGTCGCAAAGTTCTTTGGCATAGGGAAAAAGGTCCACTTCCACGCTTGCATCAGGAAACGAAGGCTCCTGACTTTGCGCTTGTAAAACCACATAATCCCACTCGTCTGCTTTGATCTTTGCCTGCGTTCCAGCATTGGCAGTATGCGTCAAAAAACGAGCTCCACCAAGCGTACTTTGATCGTGAAAAATGGTATCTGATGTCGAAAGAGCCAAGTCCGTGACCAGCTGTGGCAGGTTGTTTACAGAGGTGTAGCTGTTGCCCACGTATAACACTTTCACCGACTGGCTCAGGCAGTAGCTTGACAACAACAATGGAAGTAGAACAAGAAAGAATCTATTCATTTTGAATGACAGTTCCGCTTTGAAGCCGTTTGCGAGAGCAGCTGGTCAGAACTGTTATTCGAAGCTACGACGCAGGTTTTTCGCAGCTTGTCAGCCTGCCAACTAGATGTTCAAAAATTCTTATTCAAGACCTTATTTAGAATTAGTCTAAATAAGAATAAGCGTCTATATTTGCCCTTTCAAGAATGGAGAGTAATCCATTCTCCCAGCATAAAACTCTTGTCCAAAAGTAGAAAATGAAAAACAGAAGCTCTAGTTGGCTCATTATTAGCTTTTTACTCTTGAGTCTTTTCACAATTGGCTGTGGAGATGATGAAGGCAACCAGCCCTCTTATTCTGTACCCGATACCTACCAATTCGAAAATGTGGATTACAGTGGACAGTTGACCCGTCTTTCCATGTTGAATGGATTGAAAGACTACATGAAAACAGGAGTATCTGCCGACGTAGTTTTGGATGCTGAGCAGCTCCTCGCCATGTATGCAAATACCGCAGATGCCAATTGGGGAGTGGCGTACGATGACAGCAAACAATTGAAAAACAAGACTTTCGAGTCGGCTCAAAGCGACTTTGAGGCTTTGCTAACCCAATTAGCTGCCACCAGTGCCCATGGGAATGCGGCTGTTAGCGGTGCGGCCGGAGTGGCGGTTTCTTTGGATGGATCGAAGACCTACTTATTGAATGAGTTTGGAGTGGAAGCCATACAAGTGATCGAAAAAGGTTTGATGGGTGCCTGTTTGTACTACCAAGCCACAAGCGTCTACTTCGGGGAAGGAAAAATGAGTGGCGACAACAGCGCTGTTGTTGAAGGCAAAGGAACTGAAATGGAACACGCTTGGGATGAAGCTTTCGGCTACCTCGGTGTTCCTCAAGACTTTCCCAGCAATACAGACGGCCTTTTCTTTTGGGGTAATTACCTCAACGATCGTAATGAATTACTGATGCTCAACCAAGCGCTTATGGAGGCCTTTCGAACGGGACGTGCTGCCATTTCCAACGATGACATAGCCACCAGAGATCAACAAATTACCACGATTCGAAACTTGTGGGAAAAGTCGATTGCTGCCACTGCCATTCACTACATTAATTCTACCATTGAAAACTTCGATGATTATGCAATCCGCTGCCATGCACTTTCTGAAGCGGTGGCTTTCACTTATTCTTTGAAGTTCAACGAAGGTCGATCTTTGAGCAATTCGGAAATAGACGACTTGTTGCTGGAAATCGGTGGATCGTCAAACTTAACTGAGCTTGATCTTTTGAACATCACTCTTGTTGATCTTGAGGCGGCGAGAAGTACAATGGCGGAAAAATTCGAATTAACGGAACAAATGCTAGAACTGTAGACTTCAGTAGGTCAACACAAGAACGATAACACGACAGCCGAATATGAGAAAATCCCTCTTACTTTTATTTCTTCTCGCCAGTAAGCCTGTCCGTTCTATGCCATTCGGATTTGCTGTCCTGATTAGCATGACTCTCCTAGTTTCTTGCGGAGAGTCCACCTCAGAAAATCCTTGCTCGGTGGAATTCGATAGAATTTCCATGTACGAGAACTTAGCCGAAAATTTAATAATTCCTGGCTTTGAAGATTTGGTCGAAAACATCGATCAATTACAAGCAAAGACCGATTTATTTTTCGCAGAGGGTGCTGGCGAAGCGGAACTTCTCGCACTTCGGCAAGCATTTAAAAATACGTACTTAAGTTGGCAGGCCGTAGAACCTTACAATTTTGGCCCTGCTGAAACTGTTTTCCTGAGAGACTTGCTCAATAATTTCCCGCTCAATATTCAAGCGATGGAAGCCAATGTTTATTCGGGTAATTACAATCTCAATACGCCCGAAACTTACGACAAAGGACTACCGGCTTTGGATTACTTGCTTTTTGGAATCGCGGATTCTGATGCTGATATTATGGCCTTATTGAAAGACCAATCGCAAGAAAGTAATTTCTTTCTCTATTTTAATGATGTTGTAGCAAGCATGTACCAGGCAAGTTTACAAACGCTGGATGCTTGGCAAGAAACTTACCAGGCTGAATTTATTGACAACGATGGTACTGCAGCAGGCAGCTCTCTTAGCTTGATGGTGAATGCACTAAATGAGCACTTCGAATTCATCAAGCGCGACCGTATCGGCATTCCTACTGGTGCGCTGACTTTGCAAATTCCCAATCCCAACAAAGTAGAAGCTTATTTCAGCGGACTATCACGTGATTTGCTTGTAGCTTCCATTAACAGTTCTGAAAACTTCTACACGGGAATGGGTGGTGCTGGCTTAGAGAATTACCTCAGTGAAACCAAGGCAAGAAAGAACGAGCAACTTCTTTCCGCTGTAATACTCCAGAGCTACGAAGACATGCGATCGCCCTTGGCCAATTTAGAATCATCGCTAGAAGTGGAAATCGAAAACAACAACGAAATAGTGCTGCAGTCCTATGCTGCCAGCGCAACACAATTGGTGCAATTAAAAACAGACATGCCGTCTGTCCTATGCATTTCAATCACCTACATTGACAACCCCAGCGATTCTGATTAGTGGACGATTCTCTCGGACATAAAAAGGGCCTGGGCTTCCTCTTTGAGAAGCGTTCGATAGCCTCCTTGATTGTATTTCGAATTATATTCGGATTGCTGGCATTGCTTTCTTCTTTGCGTTTTGTTCAAGAGGGTTGGATTGAAGTTCTTTTCTCCCACTCCTTCTTTTTTAAGTATTCTGGTTTCGCATGGGTGCCAGTGCTTTCGGTCGACAATTTATACACTCTCTTTTATTTGATGATCGCCGCTTCCATTTGCATCACCCTCGGATTTGCCTATCGTTTCGCCATTGCTTTTTTCTTCTTGGCATTCACTTATGTAGACTTGATGGATGCTAGCAATTACCTCAATCACCATTATCTATTTTCATTACTTGGTTTTTTGCTGATTTTTCTTCCAGCGAATCGATCTTTTTCCTTAGATGCTGTTTTACGACCTTCGATTCACAGAGAGAAGATGCCCAGTTGGTGTAAGTACATTTTACTTTTCCAAATCTCCATTGTTTACATTTTTGCAGGTTTAGCGAAAATCAATACGGATTGGCTATTACACGGAATGCCCTTAGCCGTTTGGCTGCTCGAGCATCAACATTTACCATTGATTGGCAATTACCTCGCTTTCCAATCAACTGCTGTTTTATTTAGTTGGGTAGGAATGCTCTATGATTGTACCATCGTCTTTTTCTTATTGAATAATAGGACTCGACCCATTGCGTTTTTAGCGGTATTGCTTTTCCATGGAATGACGGCTGTCTTTTTCAACATTGGCTTATTTCCTCTAATTATGGTTTCTTGTAGTCTCTTGTTTTTCAGTGATAATTTCCATCTTCGACTGCTCCACCTTTTTCAAGGAGGCACATTACTTGGAGCTAGTAAAAAGCAGAAGCCAACAACTTATCCAATCACATCAAATTCCGCTTATTCACTTAAGGCAGTTCTACCCTACTTTTTAAGCATCTATGTTTTGCTGCAGTTGATTTTACCCATTCGACATTTAGCTTACACAGGCGATACGCAGTGGACCGAAGAAGGCTATCGATTTTCTTGGCGAGTAATGCTGGTCGAAAAAAGTGGGATGGCTACTTTCCATGCAGTCAATCCAAGTACGGGGCAAAAAGATGAGGTGAACAGCGCTCGCTTTTTAAGCGACTTTCAAATCAAACAAATGGCCATTCAGCCAGAATTTATTCATCAATTCGCGCAGTTTTTAAAAACACATTATCAAGAAGAGTATCTCTGGGACAGCGTAGAAATTTACGTCGATTCTCATGTGGCATTAAACGGCCGTGTGAGCCGTCCACTAATTGACCCGAAAGCTGATCTATTGAAATTAAATCAACCCATTATTCAACAGTACGCAGAACGTAAAACACCTAAAATTCGATAGACTGACTCTACTTTGAATATCCATCAACACATAAAATCATCGGCGCGTGAATGTATTTCATCACTAATTCTCCTATTGCTGCCCTTTGTCAGTATTTGGGCACAAGATTACTATGTTACGGAAAACGGAGACACCCTTTCCATTGACATCGAAGAAGTGCAAGTAAAAGGAGCCGTTGGCCAGCATCAGCAAATGCGCCGACTCCGATCTGTTGAGGGCATGGGAATTTTTGCAGCAAAAAAGAGTGAGGTCATTTTACTGGAAAACATGGTGGCCAATTTGGCAACCAACAATTCGAGACAGGCTTACAGAAGTGTTGCTGGATTAAATATTTGGGAAAGCGATGCTGCCGGCCTTCAATTGAGTATCGGAGCGCGTGGCTTAGATCCCAATCGAACGGCTAACTTCAACACTCGACAAAACGGCTACGACATTTCCGCTGATGCACTCGGCTATCCGGAAAGTTATTACACGCCACCTTTGCAGGCCGTTAAAAGAATCGAAATTGTGCGAGGTGCAGCTTCCTTGCAATTCGGCACCCAATTTGGAGGCTTGTTGAATTTCCAAATGAAGAAAGGCGGCGAAAAAGCGCTCGAATTAGATGCGCAATTGACCGTTGGCTCCTACGGTTTACTCAACAGTTTTACTTCCTTGGGTGGATCAAAAAACGGCACCAACTACTACGCCTACTTCCAACGAAAACAAGGCAACGGATGGAGACCAAACAATGAATTTCATCAAAACAATGCTTATTTCTCAGTGAGCAAAAAACTCGGCGATAAACTCAGTATTTCCGCTGAGTTGACCTACATGGATTACCTCTCCCAACAAGCCGGTGGTCTCCAGGATTTTCAATTCTACGATGATCCACGGCAGTCATTTCGGGAACGGAATTGGTTTCAAGTGAACTGGCTTTTAGGAGCCTTTAATTTCGACTACAAAATATCGGAGGCAACGAAACTAAATAGCCGATTCTTTGCCCTCAGTGCCAGCCGTCAATCACTTGGCGAATTGGGCCCAGCCAACCGGCCCGATCCATTGCGGGAACGCTCCTTGGTAAAAGGAGCTTATCACAATATTGGAAACGAAACGCGACTGCTCAGTCGCTACAAAATAGGAAAGCATTACAGTAATTTCTTAGTAGGATTGCGTCTCTATCGAGGTAATACCTCAAACACGCAAGGTCTTGCCTCCGATGGAAGTGATGCCGATTTCAACTTCCTCTTTCCAGAAGAACCCGATAAATCAGACTATGAATTTCCCAGTAAAAATGCAGCCCTTTTTGTCGAAAATTTATTCAATGTAACCGAACGTTGGAGCATTACACCCGGAATTAGAGCCGAACACATCAGCACATCTAGTGAGGGCTACTTTTTTCAAAGAGTCCTGTCTGGTGGGCAAGTAATTCTCGAAGAAAAAGTATTGGAAAAACGCAGCAGCAGTCGCTCATTTATAATTCTAGGATTGGGAACGGCTATTCGAATGCAAGATGAATTAGAAGCCTATGCGAATTTTTCGCAAAACTATCGGTCAATCAATTTCACCGACATGATAGAAGAAAACAGCAACCTTCAAATCGACGATTCTCTGGAAGACGAAACAGGATATAATGCCGATGCTGGAATTCGTGGGTCCCTTTTTAAAGAACGACTTCGATTTGATTTGGCCCTATTTTATTTGTCTTACGCCAACCGCATTGGATTGACGGAAATCATCAGCGTTGATGAATTGGGATTAGAAAAAGCCATTCCTTTCCGAACCAATATCGGAAATGCTCGCGTATGGGGCTTGGAATCTTATGCAGAACTTGACATCATCAAGAATTCGAAACTAGTACTCTCACTGTTTTCAAATTTCAGCCTACTCAATGGGAAATACCTCAGCGGCGCAAGCTCTGTTCAAGGAAATCAAATAGAAATGATTCCGCCTCTTTCGTGGAAAACCGGACTCAACCTGAAGTGGAATAATTTGGCAGCATCTTATCAATACAGCTATACTGCCGCTCACTTTTCCGACGCCAGTAACGCCAGTTTCGTTGCCGACGCAACTCGTGGAATGATTGACGCCTACCAACTGCATGATATCAGTCTGCGCTATCAATTAAACAATTGGACAGTAGAAGCAAGTATCAACAATGCGCTCAACAGCATGTACTTTACGAGAAGAGCTGTCTCCTACCCCGGACCTGGAATCATTCCGGGAGAAGGCCGTGCCTTTTACCTCACCTTGGGCATCAAACTCTAATTAGCGAGTTACTGGAGTTACTGAGTTAGCGAATTG
>Ga0209828_1003881_pt1 | contig 11096 bp, 9 predicted proteins | sample MaitaG_FD_187429 | JGI IMG/M metagenome (GOLD analysis project Ga0209828, IMG submission 187429) | Marine algal microbial communities from Maine, USA - Maine_Asex2 metaG (SPAdes) (version 2) | ecosystem: Host-associated > Algae > Red algae > Unclassified | place: Maine, USA | collected 2015-01-05
CCAGATCACATCCGGCATGGTTGTAGAGACTGAAGCATATCGCGGACCCGAAGACAAGGCAATCTGCACTCTGGCCCCTGTAGATTCCGCATCCGTGGTAATCCTCGGTGCAGCCCGACAAAATAATCGAGATCGGCGAAATAAAATCAAGGCAAGGAACCTTTTAGATTCCAGTATTATTCAAAATATGTGAGACTACCCGAGATGATACGTTACCTCTTTGTTGCAACTGTTTTGCTTATGCTCCTGGCTCCCAGGTCAAGCCAGGCTCAGGATTTTCGCAGTGAAGACTGGGTCTATCATAAAGATGTGAAGAGCGTGCAGCTTACCATCCCTGGTTTGCAAGCATCTTTTCCAATTATCAATCTGGGAGATCGCCTCAATCTGGATTTTGATATCCTGGAAGGCAACGCACGGTACCTTCAGTACCGGATCGAGCATTGCGATGCCGACTGGACGCGATCTGATCTCGATGAGCTGGAATATTTGATTGGTTTTAATGACGAAGAAATTCGTGATCACGCATTTTCAATCAATACCAAAATCTCTTATACACATTATGCACTTCAGATACCCAACAAGGATGCAAACTGGACGAAATCAGGCAACTATTTGCTCCATATTTATGACAACGATAGCAATGAACCCATCCTGACGAGACGATTCATGGTGGTCGAGAACACCATGAAGATTACGTCAAGAATAAAGAAACCTGTTGATGTATCTAAAATTCAGACGCATGTCGAATTTGATTTTGTTGTCAATCACAAGGGAATCACCCTGCGAAACCCCCTCACGGAGGTGCAGGCAACTATCCTGCAAAACGGGCGCTGGGACAATGCGTACACCAGCATCCCCCCTTTTATCTTTAAGTCAGAAGAGTTGGTCTTTGACTATCAGGACAAACTCACTTTCGCAGGTGGAAAAGAATTTCGCAATGTAGATTTTCGCAGCTTGAGAAATACCAATCGCGAAATTTTGGATATCGACGAATTTAGCGATGCTTGGGAACTCAAATTAACCCTGGACAGAAAGCGCACGTACCAAGAGTACGTCACTACCGAAGATCTCAATGGCATGTATGTAATCCAGGCATACGACCAAAGATATTTACATCTCGAGTCTGAATATGCGTATCTCCTTTTCTCCTTAGAGTCTTCTCAAGAGATTTATGATCAAGATGTATACATCACTGGTAAATTTGCAGATTGGCATATACTTCCTGAGAATAAGATGGAATACGATGAGCGCAACGGTGTCTATTTTGGAGAATTGTTACTCAAGCAAGGAGTCTATGACTATCAATATGTAACTGTTCCGCGCAATAAAAAGGATACGCCGGTAGATCTGGAAGGCAGCTGGCACGAGACCGATAACTACTATACGATTCTGGTCTATTACCGGCCTTTTGGCGAGCGCTATGACCGATTGGCCGCTGTCGCCAATGTAGGTTATTGACATAATTTGCAAGTTGATCCAATATTGACCATCCTTGATAGAAATTAGGGTGCTACCCTCGATGTGATCCTTATTTTGGGGATGAAAAATTATTCCTTCGAAATGAGACAGTGCATCTTTCTTTTATTCTGCGTGGGAGCCCTGACCAATACAGCGTCGAGCCAGGAAGTCTGGTCGTTGCAGCGTTGTGTGGAGTACGCGCTCGAAAACAGCATCGCCCTTGAAACCAGTAAGCTCAACATCATGGATGCTGATATCGGTGCCAATCAAGCCTGGCAGCTGCGTTTGCCCAACCTAGCTGGTAGCTCTGGATACAATCTGAGTTTTGGTCGACGGATCGACCCATCGACCAATGATTTCATCAATCAGCGATTTGGCAATCAAACGGTTTCGGTTTCGGGAGGAGTACTCCTATGGAATGGAGGTCAGGTAAATAACCAGATCAAACAGTCAAAAATAAATCAAGAGGCGGCCGAGCTAGATCTCAAACAGCTCGAAAACGACATCAGCTTGCAGGTAGCAAGCACCTATCTCAACATCTTGTTTGCGCGTGAAAACGAAGCCAATGCCCGCAAGAGCCTTGAGCTCACTCAAAATCAATTGGATCAAATCGATAAACTCATTGCAGCTGGTAGCCGACCTCGCAATGCCAGTCTGGAGCTTATCGCACAAATTGCTGCCGGTGAGCAAGCAATCATCGCCGCACAAAATAATGGTGCATTGGCAAATCTTGACCTGAAGCAGCTGCTTCAGCTAGACCCGGCAATGGACTTGGAAATCGTCGTCCCTGCCTTTTCTGCTCCCACTGAATATGAAGTGGCAGAACTGGATGCAGAAAACATTTATGACATTGCCTTAGAAAATCAACCCAACATCAAAGCGGGCGATCTTCGAGCCAAGAATGCTGAGCTTGGGGTGGCACTGGCCAAAACCAACTTCTATCCCTCTCTTTCCATCGGTGGGAGTTTGGGGTCAAATTTCTCTTCCGTTGCTGCCAGAAGAGGAGATTTAACCGGCGTCGACTACATTTCCGCGCCGGCACGCATCGCAGGTGAGAATATCGCCCTGGAACTGGGCCAACCCTCCTTTGATTTTGATAAAATAAAATACACGGACCAGCTCAGTGAAAATTTTGGATACGGAGTAGGCCTTTCGTTGGATGTCCCAATTTTTACGCAAGGACGAAACAAGGTAGCGCTCGAGCGGGCCAAGCTCGATGTACGACGCAACCAAGTGGCCAATCAAGAATTAAAAAATACGCTCCGCAGCACCATTGAGCGGGCAGTGACAGATGCGAAAGCTGCCCAGTTGCAGCACGAAGCGGCACAGCGCACACTGGAAGCTTCGATCGCATCATACTCCGATACGCAAAAGAGATTTGACCTCGGTGTTTCTAACAGCTTTGAGCTCACTACCGCAATTAACAATCGCGATCGAGCCGAAGTCGATGTTTTGATCGCCAAGTATGATTTCATTTTCAAAACGAAAGTTCTCGATTTTTATCAAGGCAAAACCATCACATTAGACTGATCAAATGGCAAAGAAGAAACGAAGAAGAATATACGTGATTCTGGTGCTCGTGCTGGCAGCCTTGATGGTCGCTGCATATTTCAAGAGCAAGAATCGACAAACAGGTGAAGAGGTAGAGATCTCAGAAGTAAAGAAACGCGATATCAAAGAGCTGGTCTCAGCGAGTGGCAAGGTCTTTCCTGAAAAAGAGGTCATCATTAGCTCTGATGTATCGGGCGAGATTGTAGCTCTTCCTGTAGAAGAAGGCGACTCGGTAAAAGCCGGGCAAATCTTAGCACGAATCGATGCAGAAGCGTATCTGAGCCAGGTAGAGCGTGGCACTGCCGGGCTCAATACCACCAAAGCACAGCTCGCGATCTCAAAATCGAATGTTAACAACAATGCCGCACAGCTCGAGCAGCTGCAGGTACAGCTCGACAATGCTCAACGCCGCCATGATCGCAATAAACAATTGCTGGAGCAAGGTGTCATTTCTGATGTAGAGTTTGAAACCACAGAGACAGAAGTAGCAACCGCCAAGGCCAATATTCGAGCCACTGAGGCAAGCATTGTATCGGCCAAAGAAAGAATTCGGGCCGATGAATTTTCGGTAAAAAGCGCCCAGGCATCGCTCAAAGAGTTACAGACAAGTCTGAAACGCACGACCATCGTTGCACCCGTTTCCGGCATCGTCTCGAAGCTTGATGTGGAGGAGGGAGAACGGGTAGTTGGTACGATCCAAATGACGGGCACCGAAATGATGCGCATCGCCAATCTATCCATTATGGAGGTGCAGGTCGATGTGAGTGAAAACGATATCCTCAAAGTTTCTGAAGGAGATACCGCCTCCATTGAGGTAGATGCATATCTCGATCGTACATTCTCTGGGGTCGTCTCGGAGATCGCCAATTCGGCCACGTCGGTGGGAAGCATGACATCATTGGCCTCCGACCAGGTGACCAATTTTGTGGTAAAGATCTTGATGGATCCCTCATCTTATAGTGACCTGGTGAGTGAGCATTTGCCGTTTCCATTTCGTCCCGGAATGTCGGCATCGGTTGATATCAACACTCGCACAGTGTCTGACGTCATTGCCGTTCCAATTCTCGCTGTCACAACCCGAGATCTAAACAAAGATGAAGATGATGGTGAAGAAGACATCCAGGAAGTGGTTTTTGTAACCGTCGGTGATTCGCTTCATGTCCAGAAGGTGACAACGGGAGTGCAGGATGATTCCTACATTCACATCTCACAAGGCCTGGAGGTCGGCGAAGAGATCGTGACCGGTCCCTATGCCACCATCACTCGCAAACTGGAAGATGGCGATACCTACATCAAGAAAGAAAAGAGCAAGCGAAAAGACGGATCTGACGAAGAAGACCAATAATGCGCTCATCGTCTTTCTCAAGAAACCCGAAGCAGGGAAAGTCAAGACCCGCATCGGCAAGGTGCTTGGGCACGAAAAGGCCGTCGAAATATACCGCAAGCTGCTGAGCAAAACGATGCAGACAGTGAGCCAGCTTGCAGCAGAAAAATTGCTTTTTTTTGATCCCCACCCTTTTCGATTGCCCGAATGGCCAGAGCAAAGCGTCTCAGAGCACAGACAAGAAGGTGCAAATCTCGGCGATCGGATGTTCCACTCGTTTGAAGTTGCCCTACAGGACGCAGATCGCGCTGTGATTGTCGGCACGGATTGCCCCTATCTCACTAGCTCACTTATCGAAGATGCATTTGATCAGTTGTCAAGCCATGATTTTGTCTTTGGGCCCTCGCCAGATGGTGGTTACTATTTGCTCGGGATGAAGGAGCCCACCAGTGAGGTGTTCGAAGACATACCCTGGAGTACAGATCAGGTCTCTCGCCTTACCATAGAGCGGATACATGCACTCGGCAAGACCTGGTTTGAGTTACCCACGCTCACCGACATTGATCATGCAGAAGATTGGGAAGCGTACGAAAAGTCAATCTAGCTCCTTTGATAATTTCTTTGCTTTGTCGCCATAGACACCACTTTCGGCAGCGCTCAACCATTGCCTTGCTTTGACGGTCTCACCCAATTTGAGATGAGCTAAGCCAAGAAAGTAACGACTCTTCTCATCGATCTCTTGGTAGTCGGACTGCTGTGCTAGCTCGAGCAATTTTATTGCCTCTTCGGTGTCGCCTGCAGCGAGCGCACTGATGCCGGCATAGTAGGTTAAATCTTTGCGCTCCGGATAGGTGTTGGCCAGATCCTTGATCGCCGGCAGCGCTTGCTGGTAATCTCCTTTTTCATAGAGTGCAAAAGCATTGGTCAGGTCTTGATTGTCCTGAGCCGCGTCGCCACGAGAAGTTAAGAGATAGGTAGAGCGAGGAGCCTCAAAATGCTGCGCAAATAGCGCTGTATTGCTAACCGGCATATTCAATAAATAGAACATGGGTACCACTAATAAAAGAACAGCTGCTGCTACGCCGAGCCAGCGACGATGATGCAAAGGCCGTACCACCCCCTTTGGTTGTGGCTTTGGAGTTTCTTTTTCGATCAATGCACCAAACCGTTGATCAAGGCGATTAAGGGATGCATCAAAGTCATCTTCTTTTTCCAGATATTCATAGCCAGACAAGGCCTTGCGATCCAGATCGTCGATCGCTCCATGATCGGCTGGCGGTGCGTGCAGCCACTTTTTGAAAGTATCCCGATTTTTCATTTTTTCATTCCTCTTTAATTACGCCTTCCAATGTCAGTCGGAGATTCCTTTTTCCATTCTGGATATGACTCTTCACTTTTGTCATTTCGTAGCCCGTGAGCTCTACAATTTCTTTGTACGACTTCTTTTTAAGGTAAAAGAGTACAATGCAGGTTTTCTGATGCTCGTTGAGACTTTCGATTTGTTCGTGCAGTGCTTCTTCTATCCGTTCGGTTCTAAGAGGATCGTTTGCATCAGATTCCATATCATCCTCGCCATCTATTTGTGACAAGTCATCCAACAAGATGGCCGTTTTGCCTTTGAGCTTATGAAAACAGTGGTTGCGGGTAAGTAAGAAAAGCCAATTTTTGAAGTCCTTTATCTGATAGCGACTCAGGTTGCGCATCAGCTGCTCCATGATATCCATGGTTGCGTCTTCACTTGCTGCCTGCTGCTTGAGGTAGCGCATACACCAACCCAAGATTAAATGGCCATAGCGCTCATAAATAACTCGAAACCCCGCGGTGTCGCCGGTCGTCTTGATCTGCTCGATCAGTTGTTCGTCGGTAAGTGTACTAAGTGATTGCATCGGTCCCGGATTGAGCACCCTAAAGCTCTGTAAAGGTACCAAATTTGCCCTATGTGGCCGAGACCAAAATCAAATGCCCTGTTCTTGCAGATGTTTTTGAAACAGGGTCATGAGTCGTTTCGTAACGGGGCCAACAGTCTTGCCGGCAATCTCCCAGGCATTGAGTTTAGTCACGGGCATCACATGCTTTGTCGTACTTGTGATAAATGCCTCCTGAGCACACGCCACTTGCGCCAAAGAGAGTGCTCCGACCTGCACCGGCATGACATCTGCGGCCAAATCCAGTACTTGCTTTCTAGTTACGCCCATGAGCAGTTCGTCGTCTGCCGTGCACAAGGATCCGTCCTGATCTACAATGAAGAAATTTGCCCGTGAAGTTTCGTGCACCTGGCGACCATCGTGATAGAGAATATCGATGGCGGATCTTGCATCTAACAGATCCCGACACCGGATGGCATTGCTGTAATTTAGTGATTTAACTTCCGGTGCAGGACGCTCATACTTTTGTAAAACGAGCGAGATGCCCTGCTCGAAATAGGATGCGGGATAAAAAACCTCTGGATGCTGGATGAGCAACAAATTAGATGCTCCCGGTGTAAAGCCATCTGCTGAATTGCCACCTGTGAGTACCAGTTTTAGATAGCCTTCTCCCTCACCATTCTCAGCAGCGAGCTGTGCGATTTGTCTTGCGAGTTGCTCACGCTCAATTGGTACGTCAAGATTTAATGCATGCGCTGATCGATAAAATCGATCGAAGTAATCGGTCTGAAAAACCGCCTTACCTCCCTTGATCGGAAAAAAGTCAAAGATCCCATACCCTCTTAGCAGTCCTACATCGGAGATCATTATGGCAGCCTCAGAAGTCGGCCTTAGTTTAGCGTTGAGTATGAAATATGGGAAATGCATCAACCTTCTAGAATCCCGCAGCTTTATCATCTCCGCGACTATCTGCAGCGCCTTCCAGACGGCCATCATCCCGCACCAAGATGGCATCTACTCGTCCGATGGCACCACGATCTTGCAGTTCATGACCCATCTTTCGCAGGCGTGCTTCCACCTGTTCTGAAATTGCTCCCTTCTCGTGGAGAATCCGATCGGGCAGCCACTGGTGATGTACACGCTTTGCATTTACTGCTTGCTGCATCGTCATGCCATGATCGATCACATTTAGGATTGTCTGAAAAACCGAAGTAATGATTGTAGATCCACCTGGTGTGCCCACCACCATGCGCAATTTTCCGTCTCTTTCGACCAGTGTCGGAGTCATTGAACTCAACATGCGCTTTTCCGGAACGATCGCATTAGCAGCTGCACCGACCAGTCCAAACTGGTTGGGTACTCCTGGCTTGATGCTGAAGTCGTCCATTTCATTGTTGAGAAAAAATCCAGCACCTTTTACCATCACTTTGCTGCCGTATCCAGAATTTAAGGTAGTGGTGATGGCCACTGCATTGCCTTCAGAATCGACGATTGAAAAATGCGTGGTTTCGACGCTTTCTACGATCTCCACATCACCCTCCTTTATTTCTTGTGACGGCGTCATCTGCTTCAAATTTACAGTAGACATGCGATCTTTCAGGTAGTTGGCGCTGGTGAGCATTTCTGTGGGTATTTCATAGTGATCGGGATCACCCAGGTATGTTGCGCGATCTGCATAGACTCGCTTTTCCAGTTCAGTCATAAGCTGAATCGTGCGAGATGATCCATAGCCCCAATCCGCGATCGGAAATGACTCGATCGATTTAAGCAGCTGGATAAGTGCAACTCCTCCACTCGAAGGTGGTGGCATGGAAATAATCCGGTGTCCTCGATAATTGCACACAAGCGGATCCCGCCAAGCTGATTGGTAGGCATCAAGATCAGCCTGGGTGATGATGCCGTTTGATGATTTCATTTCTGCCAGCAGCAAGTCGGCAGTTTCTCCGGCGTAAAATCCCGCTCGCCCTTCGTCCCGAATCCGCTCAAAGGTTCGGGCCAGATCTTCCTGCACCAAGGGCTGCCCGGCCGTCCAACCTTCATCTTTCATGAAAACGATCTCATGCGTATTGACTTCTGCAAATAGCTCTTGCCGGCCATTCATCCCAGCCACCGCCTGCTCGGTCAGGGCAAATCCGCCACGAGCCAAATCGACTGATGGCTGCACCAAATCCTTCCAGGGCAGCGACCCAAATTTCTTGTGAAGCTTGACCATCCCATCGACTGAGCCAGGTACGCCAACAGCCAGATGTCCTTCCAGACTAAGCCGGCCGCTTGGGTTTCCCTCGGCATCGAGATACATGTCTTTGTCTGCAGACAAGGGCGCCTTTTCTCGAAAGTCAAGTGATCCCGTTTGGCCTTCAGCATCGCGAAACACTGCAAAGCCACCGCCACCGATATTTCCTGCGACCTGATAGACCACTGCCAGTGCAAACTGCATCGCAACAGCCGCATCCCAGGCATTGCCACCCGCTCGCAGGATCTCAGCACCCACGGCACTTGCTTCTGGATGTGCGCAGACCACCATCGCTTCATCTCCCATTACCCCTTCGGCAAATGGTACAGCAAGACGGTCATTGACCTTGCAGGCACTGAGGGTCAGCAACGTCAATAAGAAGATCGTACGTAGTATCATCGGGTTGGGTACTAGCAATGCTGATCGAATGCCTGACGAAGATTATCGGCGATCATTTCCGCACTGCGACCTTCGATGTGATGGCGTTCCAGCATATGCACCAATTGCCCATCTTTAAACAAGCCAATGCATGGTGAAGAAGGAGGATATGGCAGCATGTATTCTCTCGCGCGGTTTGTCGCATCGACATCGACGCCCGCAAAAACCGTGGCCAAATGATCGGGCTTGCTGTCATTTTGCACAGCGAGTTTTACGCCTGGTCGAGCCATCGCTGCCGCGCAGCCACACACCGAATTTACGACCATCAGTACGGTTCCAGGTTTTTCGGTTACAAATGCATCAACTTCTTGGACTGTTTTAAGCCCATTAAATCCATGATCGGTCAGATCCTCAGCCATGGGAGCTACTAATTCCAGTGGGTACATACTCATATTACATCGTTTTAATATTTAGTGGATGGCAGTCATCGCCACGCTTGCAAGATACTGATCTGCTTGCGGTTTTCTACCTGCCTTGCCAGAACCAAACGATTTTGTCGGCTATTCTGTTCAAGTCATATATTTACACGTCGCATTCTTTGTTACATGAACATCTTCAATGCGTCTAACATATAAATCTGATACATGAGTGATTCTGCTATTGCCGTTGCACGTAAAAATCTTGAAAGCACAGGTTGGTTAGATCTCGACGTAGATCCGACCCTCGATTTGGAGGCCGAAATCCAAAAGCTTAAGAAAGAAAAAAATGCCATTATTCTGGCTCACTATTACCAGGAGTCTGAGATCCAGGACATCGCCGACTACATTGGAGATAGCTTGGGGCTTTCGCAAAAAGCGGCAAGTACCGAGGCTGATATCATTGTATTTGCTGGTGTACACTTTATGGCGGAGACTGCAAAAATGCTATCGCCTCATAAAAAAGTCTTGCTCCCCGATCTAAAGGCCGGGTGCTCGCTGGCAGATTCATGCCCTCCTCATCTTTTCCGAGCATTTAAGGCAAAGCACCCCGATGCGGTAGTGGTGAGCTACATCAATTGCACGGCAGAGCTCAAGACGCTCACCGATATTTGCTGTACAAGCACCAACTCGGTAGCCATCATTGAGAGCATCCCTGAGGATAAGAAGATCATTTTTGCTCCCGACCGTAACCTCGGTGCATATCTCAAGAAAAAAACGGGCCGAGACCTGATCCTGTGGAACGGCACCTGCATGGTGCATGAAATATTTTCTCACGAGAAAATCACCAAAATCATGGTCCGCCATCCAGAGGCCAAACTCATTGCTCATCCCGAATGCGAAGAGGCCCTTTTAGAAAAAGCCCATTTTATTGGATCGACCAGTGGTCTGTTGCGCTATACTCAAGAAGATGAGGCGGAGACCTTTATTGTTGCCACCGAAGTCGGTATCATCCATCAGATGGAATTGGCCTCGCCAAACAAAACGTTTATTCCTGCTCCTCCAAATAACATGTGCGCTTGCAATGAGTGTCCACATATGAAGCGCAATACGATGGAAAAACTCTACTTGTGCATGAAGCATGAAGAGCCGGAAATCATCTTGCCTGAGTGGGTCATCGAACAAGGAGTGAAATCTATCGATCGGATGATGGAAATTTCTGAAGCTGCGGGACTGGGGCTCAAAAATGATGAGGATCCGGATTAATCAAAACAGGTGCGACTAAACGGTGCCGTTGCGGGTCTGGGCCGCATGGGAAAAATACATGCGGAAAATCTTAGGACTCACCCCAATGTAACCCTTCGTGCCGTTTGCTCGCCAGATGTTGATCACTGCATCTGGGCAAAAGATCACTGTGGTGAAGCAGATGTTTACCATGACTTAGATACCATGATCGAGACCTGCGAGCTTGATTTTATTTTCTTGGTCACTCCCTCACCCTTGCACGTTGCACATATCGAAAAATGCTTGCAGCGGGGATTGCATGTTTTTTGTGAAAAACCATTGGCAGTAGATCTGGAGGGATGCCGCAGGCTGGAAGAACTGGCAGCGTTATTTCCTACACAAAACATCATGTCTGGATATATGCGGAGGTTTGATCCATCGTATCTGCGCATGCACGAGTTTGTTAGCGAGGGTAAGATAGGCCGGCCGATCTTATTCAGAGGATACAGCGCAGATGCCGATGCGGCCATAGCAGATTATCTTCCGTACGCAGCTCGATCTGGTGGCCATTTTATAGATATGAGTATACACGACATCGACCTCATGTCTTGGATGCTGAATGATCTGCCTACTCAGGTGACTGCACT